>Ga0302140_10000315_pt1 | contig 60141 bp, 49 predicted proteins | sample I_Bog_E1_1_FD_202095 | JGI IMG/M metagenome (GOLD analysis project Ga0302140, IMG submission 202095) | Peat permafrost microbial communities from Stordalen Mire near Abisko, Sweden - I_Bog_E1_1 | ecosystem: Environmental > Terrestrial > Soil > Wetlands > Peat | place: Sweden: Abisko, Stordalen...
TTCGACGAAAACGCCAGGCCCGACCGGGATATGGATCTGCGCGATGCCATCCAGCGCATCGCGTTGGAGTGGCCCAGCTATGGCCGGCCACGCATCACGGCGGAGCTGCGGCGGCGTGCCGTCTCTGCCGATGTTGCGAACAGAAAGGAATCCGGCTTGCGGCTGAAGTCTGCAACGTAGCGGTGAATGGCCTTACGCAACTCGAAACTAAATGGGACCACGCGCTGCTTGCTGCCCTTGCCGTCCAATGTGACAAGCAAATCGTCAAGGTTGATGTCAGAGACCCGCACCTTGAGGACTTCGCCAATCCGCGCCCCCGTGTCAAATAGGAAAAGCAGGATCAAATGGAGCCGCCGCTCAAGTCTGCCTTTCGGCTTCCACTCCACCAGCGAGCGGATTTGTTTGTCAGTGAAGGTTGGCAGGATGTTTTGCGGCTCTTTCAGTTGTGCGATTCTCGGATGCTTGCAAGCGGGGCTGCATTTCACCTCCGAGCCTGCACTGGTCCAATGCGCGTATGCGTTGATAGCGCGGATGGCTGAATTGCATCCCGTGGCTCGCAGTCCTTTTGCACGCATCTTGAGGACGGCTGTTTTGAGGTCGTCTTGTGTGGGCGCGTCAGTGTCCAGCCATTTGAAGCTGTGCTTGTACCATTCCAGCGTTGACGTTGAGACGTTTGAGAGGAATTGACGTTCGCGGATAAACTCAGAAAATCCCATGGTGTTGTCTCCGAAGCGAGTACCAAAATTCGGAAACACTTTTTGTAAGTTATTGACTCCACACATGGTTATGCTCAGCCTGGTAGAGCACTCGCTTGGGGTGCGAGGGGTCGGCAGTTCAAATCTGCCCGTCCCGACCATTAAACCTCTAGTATCCAATGATTTATGCCGACGTTGAGCGTCGGCATTTTTCTTTCATTCCTGCAATCGTGTCCTGATTGTGACGTTTTCAATGGACGCCACGGCCTTCCGCTTGGCCTCTTGGCGGATGTGCGAGTGTTGGCTGGGTGCCCCAGAGCTTGTCCTGAGCTTGTCGAAAGCCTGCCCTGAGCAAGGTCGAAGGGGATCTCGCCTTTGAGCCCTGGGATCGCACGAACCTCAACCCACGGAACGCCTCTATCTCATAACTGCTCTCCGTCGCCGGGCGTCTAATACAGTTGTGGAGCTTCCGGTCGCAGTTCCACAGAACCAATCTCCGCGCCGACAGGACTTCGAAGGGACAATTCGTATGAAGCGAAATCGATTGGCGGCCTTGATGGCAGCCGTGGCGCTGCTGATGGCGGTGCAGGGGTTTGCGCAGAACACAGGCCAGGGACGGGCCATAGTCACTGTTTTTGCAAAGCACAGTGAGATAGCGCCGACCGTTGCCCAACAGGACGTGGGCGTCAAGGTCAATGGCAAGGATTCCACCGTGACGGGCTGGGCGCAGTTCAAGGGCGCGGACGATGGGCTGGAACTTGTAGTCCTGATCGATGGCTCCGCCAACAACCTGGGCCGGCAGTTCGATGAAATCAAGCAATTTGTCGACAGTCTCGGTCCGCAGACGAAGATCGCCGTGGGGTATATGCAGAATGGACGCGCCGCCATGGCTGGCCCTCTCACGGCCGATCACAAGCAAGTGCTGAGTGAGCTGCGCTTGCCGGGCGGCCCGAGCTCGAACCCGTACTTCAGCCTTTCCGACCTGGCGCAAAACTGGCCTTCACGCGACCCGAAGGTGCGCCGCGAGGTGATCGTGCTCAGTGACGGCATCGATCCCAACAACCAGCGATTCGATCCGGACGACCCGTATGTCCAGTCTGCAATTCGCGATTCCGTTCGCGCCGGGCTGGTGGTTTACAGCATTTATTGGCGCAGCCGGCCTGAAAACCCCCTGGCGTCGAACGGCGGCGAAAGCCTGATGAGCGAGGTAACCAATGCGACGGGCGGAACCAATTATTCGTCGGGATTGGAGAACCCCGTCTCGTTCCGGCCGTTTTTTGCCGACCTCGTGCGGCGATTCGCGAATCAGTACGCACTGGAATTTACGACCCGCCTGGACCGCAAACCTGCGGTTGAATCCATGAAGCTGAAGGTGGAGGGGCTGGGGTTGCAAGTCACTGCCCCGCAACAGGTATTCATAACCCCTTGAGGCATGGAATAGAACAGGTTGCCAGCCACCAAATCTACGTGGATTGCGCGATCGTAAACTCGCGTGTGTATCCGGCCGGTTCCGCGTGAATTCTGACGCGCAGACTCCCGGTTGAATCGCATGTGTACTCCTCGCGAATCCTCAAGTCGCCGGGATTGCCGAGCAATGCAACCGGCACGGACGTCAGATCCGGGTGGTGCTGCAACTGGGGATCGAACGGAAACAGAATCTGATCCCAGTTGGCAATCTCTCCCTTGGGCTGCATGTGTTCGTCCAACTGCGAAGACTCGAGATAGCGGAAGTGGCCGATGTTGTGCGCCGGCCTGTAAATGCGCTCAATGCGCAGTGGCGGCTCGTCAGGTCCGGGCAGTTGCACCCCGCGAGGGAAGATCAGATCGAAGACGATGGTTCCGCCACTGTCGGTTTCGCGCCAGATTCCAAAGTTGCGATTGAATTGGTCCTGCAAATCGTCAGGCAACTGGCCGGGCAAATCGCCAGTTAAAACCGCGGCACGAATCGCGAGCCCAATGGCGCTTGCCGAGCGCATGTAAGCTGAGCGCCGCACTTTGCGTCCAAAGCTCTCGCGGAGAATGCGCGCCACGGGCGGCAACTCCGCCGCGCCGCCTGTAACGTAAAGCGTATCCAGCGGACGCTCGGAGTGTGCGGCCAGCAGATTGTCGACCACGGAACGGGTCTGTTCAATCAGCGGCCGGCAGCGCTCATAGTAGTCATCGACAGGAATCGTCACCTGCTCCCATCCGGCGCGCACGCGTTCCAGATCGATGGTGACCTTGCGGGTGTTGGGGTTGAGCGTCTCTTTCTTCTCGCGGCACTCCTCCAGCAGGCGATACCGCTCGGAAGGCTTGAGCCTCACATCCGCGCCGAGGGTCTCGAGCACGAGTGCTGCGAGAATCTCGTCGAAGTCGTCTCCTCCTAAACTTGGTATGCCGTCAGAAGCTTCGACGGTGTGCTCCGTCTCGCCCAGAGTGACGAGCGAAACATCGAAGGTGCCTCCGCCCAGGTCGTAGACTACCAGCCCGCTGCCGATCCGGCTCTTGCGCTCAGAGCTGTTGCGATGGGCAAACTCAATCGCTGCGGCGGAAGGCTCGTTGAGCAGACCAAGCACGGTGAAGCCGGCGGTCTGCGCGGCTTCTTCGGTAAGGAACCGCTGGTTGCTATTGGCATTGGCCGGAACGCCGAGCATCACATCGAGCCGCTCTTCAGAGCCCTCGCCGGAGTCCGCACCAACATTCGAGTGTTCAAGCAGTTGCAACTTCAGCGCGATCATCATCTCGGCCATCAGTTGGCGCAGCGGGATCTGTTGGCCCGCCACCGGCACCAGCGTATGCGGGTTGGCGGAGCGCAGGTACCGCTTGAGCGAACGCAGAACCGTCCAGTTCTCATCCTCCTGCGCGGCAATCGCGTCCCACCCATAACGGCGCTGGTCGCCGTTGACCGCGGCCACCGGAGGAAACCAGTCGTGTACCTGACCGTCCGGCGCTTCGAAACTGACGAGGGGAAAGTTGCCGCGATCTACCAGCGCGACGACCACACGGGTTGTTCCGAAATCGATTCCTAGTCGCATATCCATACAGTTTACTGGAGTCCCGGTTTCGGGCGGCTCAGCGTCGGTTTAATACCGAATTGGGACATCTAATGTCTTGACAATGTCATGGCAATCAGTGAAGATAACGACAGAGGGAGCGAGCGAGATACCCATGGCCACTCAATCGATCAACTCGGAACGGCGCACAGAAAAACTCGATGTGCGAGTTTCTCCAACTGCCAAGGCGAAGCTCCAGGCCGCAGCATCTGCCACGCACCGTTCGATGAGCGATTTTGTCATGGAGAGTGCTCTTTCCCGCGCGGAAGAAACGCTGGCCGATCGGCGAATCTTTGGGCTCGATGCGGAGAAGTGGGCCGCATTCCAGGCCGTTCTTGACGCGCCTGCCCGCCCTGTGCCTCGACTGCGGAAACTGCTCGATGAGCCGGGATTCTTTGATTCCGACGCGGTTCTTTGATGGAAACTCGCTCGACCCCAGGCTCGATCCCGGGCTCGATTCAAGATCGATTGATCGAAAAACTGCGCCGCGACCATCCAATAGACAATTTCGACTGTGGGCAAGAGGCCCTGAATAGCTGGCTGCGCAAGCACGCGCTGCAGAATCAGGGTGGCGGCGCGGCGCAGACTTACGTCGGCCTTGCTGGCGGGGCTGTCATAGGCTATTACAGCCTAGCTGTTGGGCAAATTGAATACAACGACGCACCGGAGCGCTTGCTCAAGGGGCTTGCCCGCCACCCGGTGCCCACGATGCTGCTAGCCCGTTTGGCCGTTCATCGCGATTGGCAGAAGCGAGGCGTCGGGCGTGCGCTCTTGCGGGATGCTGTACTGCGAACCCAGCAGGCTGCCGACATTGCGGGCATTCGGGCGCTCGCCGTCCATGCCAAAGACGAATTGGCACGCCGTTACTATGAGCAATTCGATTTTGTCGCCTCGCCGGTCGATCCGCTCCACATGCTGGTGCTTCTGAAAGACATTCGAAAGCGCCTCAACAACTGAGTTGGCGAGCCCGCCACGCCCTCGCTGGTAAACTAGGACGACATGATTCTCCCGTTTGTCCGCGAAATATTTGCGGAGCTGGAGCACTCTTCGGGCTTCGAGCGCGTACGAAGGCATCTGAGCCTCGGCGCGGGGCGGAGACGTGTGTCCGGACTGACGGCGACGGCGCGGGCATTGTATGTCCCGCTGATGGCGCGGGCCGCCCTCCAGCCGGTGATCGTGGTGGTGGCCGACAACAAGGCGGCCGAAGCGCTTGAACCCCTGCTCAAGGCCGGTTGCGATCTGACTGGAGCCATCGACCCAGCGACTGTCGTGCGGCTCCCCGCCCACGATGTTCTTCCTTTTGAAAATCTTTCTCCACATCCGGATGTGCAGGAGCAGCGTGCATCTGCGCTGTGGAAACTGGCCACCGGAGCAGTTTCGATTTTGATTGCGCCTGTTGAAGCTGCGGCGCTCAAACTCTTCGACCGCGACTACTACGCGGGACTCGCTGTCACGCTGAAACGCGGCGAAGAAGTGGACGTCGAGGTGCTGACCGGCCACTTGGCTTCTGTCGGCTATACGCAGATGGATCTCGTCGAGATGCCGGGGCAGTTTACGCGGCGCGGCGGAATTCTGGATGTCTACTCGCCCGAGGCCGACCGCCCTATCCGCATTGAGTTCTTTGGTGACGAGATCGAGACCATTCGCAAATTCGATCCGGAAACGCAGCGCTCCCAGAGTGGGCTGGATGAAGCGCAGTTGTTACCCCTCACCGAAACGCCAGTGACCGAGCGCCTTCTAGCCGCGGTGCATGGACGCCTGAACCGGCAGCGCCTCGACGTTTCAGAGAACGGCGAGGACGAAGAGATGGCCGCGGAGATGGCTGCTGCCGGCGGAGTGAGTGTCTTTCCGGGTTGGGAATTCTTCTCTGCTGTGGCCGGAGCGGAAAAATCTCTGCTCTCGTTGCCGCCCAAGTGCGCGCTCTTTATCGAAGAGCCGGCCATGGTGCGCAACCAGATTGAACGCTGGTGGAACAAGGTGGAGCAGCGGCATGAGCGCTCGGCGATGGGTTCGCTGATCACGCCGGAAGATATTTATCTCCGCCCCGAAATCCTCCAGGCCACGCTCGATGCACACATGGGCCTCGATCTCGATCAGTTGGGCGTTGTGGACGTCCTCGATGAAGACAACACGCTGGGAGAAATCGAGCTGAACACGCGCTCCACGCTGCGCTTTCATGGATCGATTCCAGCTCTCACCGAGCAGCTCAAAAACCTGATGGCCGCGGAGTCGCGGATTGTGCTGGCCGGCCCGCACCAGGGCGATGTCGAGCGGCTCGCGACCCTCTTGCGCGAGTATCAGATTCCTTACCGTCTCGGCAGCCGCAATCCACATCCAGGCGAGACCATGCTCGATGAGGGCAGTTATCTCGCAGGCGATTTGCGCGTGCCGGTGATCGTGCGAACCCCGCTGGCTGCGGGTGTGAATTTCATCGATGCGAACCTGGTCGTCTTCGGAGCCAACGATCTCTCCGACGATGCGGATGTTGCCGCGCGTCCGGAGCCCAAGCGATCGAAGACGGCGGCCTTTGTTTCCGACTTTCGCGACCTGGGCGTGGGCGACTATGTAGTCCACGTCGAACACGGGATTGCGCAGTACCAAGGCCTGAAAGAGATCGTGCAGGATGGGCTCTCAATCGAGTTCATGATTCTGGAGTTTGCTGAAGCTGCAAAGTTGTATGTCCCGCTAACGCGGCTCGATCTGATCCAGAAATACCGCTCGACCGATGCCGGGCCCGCGCCGGTGCTCAACAGACTCGGATCGCAGCAGTGGGCCAAGACGAAGGCCAGAGTGCGCAAGGCCATGCAGGATATGGCCGGCGAGTTATTGAAGCTATATGCAACGCGGGCAACGGCGCAGGGGACGGCCTTTTCCAAGGACAACGAATTTCAAAAGGAATTTGAAGACTCATTCGATTACAACGAAACCGACGATCAGCTATCGGCGATTCAGGCAATCAAGTACGACATGGAGTCGACGACGCCCATGGACCGGCTGTTGTGCGGCGATGTGGGCTATGGAAAAACCGAAGTCGCCATGCGAGCGGCGTTTAAGGCCGTGCAGGATGGCAAGCAAGTCGCGGTGCTTACGCCGACGACGATTTTGAGTTTTCAGCATTTTGAGACGTTCAAGAAGCGGTTTGCGCAATTCCCCATCAACATCGAAATGATTTCGCGCTTTCGCACCGCCAAAGAGCAAAAAGAAATTGTTGAGAAGGTTGAGACTGGGCGCGTAGACATTCTTATTGGCACGCATCGCCTTCTGTCGAAGGACATCAAGTTCCAGGACCTCGGACTGTTGGTCGTGGACGAGGAGCAGCGCTTCGGCGTGCGGCACAAGGAACGGCTGAAGCAGATGCGCAAGGAGATCGATGTGCTGGCCATGAGTGCCACGCCGATTCCGCGCACACTCCACATGTCGCTTGTAGGCCTGCGGGATATGAGCGTGATTGAGACGCCGCCCAAGGACCGCATGGCGATTCAAACCGTGGTCGCCAAGTTCGACGAGAAGATAGTGCGCTCTGCCGTCGAGGTTGAACTAGAGCGTGGCGGCCAGGTTTATTTTGTCCACAATCGCGTGGAATCGATCTACGAGATAGCTTCGCGTATTCAGGAACTGGTGCCCGCTGCGCGCGTTGCTGTTGGCCATGGGCAGATGGGCGAAACGGAGCTTGAGCGCGTGATGCTTGCCTTCATGCGTCATGAATACGACGTGCTGGTGGCGACCACGATCATCGAAAACGGGCTGGATATTCCGTTGGCGAATACGATTCTGATTAACCGCGCCGATCGCCACGGGCTGAGTGAGTTATACCAGCTTCGCGGCCGTGTTGGCCGGTCCAATCGCCGCGCCTATGCGTATTTACTCATCCCGCCGGAGAACGAGTTGACCGAGATCGCGCGCAGAAGACTGGCCGCGCTCAAAGAGTTCTCCGACCTGGGCGCGGGCTTCAAGATTGCCGCTCTGGACCTGGAGTTGCGCGGAGCCGGCAACATGCTGGGCGGCGAACAGAGTGGGCACATCGAGGCAGTCGGCTTCGAGTTATACACATCGATGCTCGAAGCAGCGGTGAAGGAGATGAAGGGCGAGACGAGCGAAGAACGCCCCGCCACGCAATTGAATCTTGGCATAGCGCTGCGCATCGACGAGAGCTATGTGCCGGAAGAAAATCAGCGGCTGCGGCTCTATAAGAAGATCGCCGGCGCAACCAGCGAAGCCGCCGTGGCCGAGGTGCGCGCCGAGATGGAAGACCGCTATGGCGCGCCGCCGGACGCGACCGTTTTCTTGCTTGAAGCGGCAATGGTGCGCCTGGAATGCGAGCGGATGGGCATTGCGCAGGTGGATCGCAAGCGCGGCGAATTGCAGATACGGTTTATGGAAAATGCGGCTGTTGACCCGCAGACGCTAATGCGCCTGGTCGCCAGGAATGCCAAGCGCGGCGCGCAGTTCACACCGCAGGGCCTGTTGAAGTATCCTTTGGCAGCCACGCGGCCCGACGAAATTCTGCTTGAGATTCACGAAATACTGGCCAAACTGGCCCCCGCGCCGGTTGGCGCATAGAAAATGCCCTCAATAATGAGAGGAAACATGAAGAGGCTTTTTGTTCTGCTGGGGATTGGAGTTTGTATGAGCACCACGATGACCGCCCAAGCTGTGGCCGAGGATTGGAAGCAGAACTTCGAGAAGCTTTCCAATGAATACTTCGACCAGGTTTATTTTCATTATGGCCCGACAAACGCCACGGCGGCGGGCGTTCACCAGTACGACGGGCAACTTGAGGATTTCTCAGGCAAAACGATCGATGCGGAGATTGCGGCGCTGAAGAGCTTCGAGAAGCGGATTGAGGCGATTCATCCGGATGAGGCGAAGGAGGGTTTTGTTCCGCGCTCCGACCGCGAGATGATGCTTGGAAATATTCGCTCGGAGTTGCTGACGCTGGAGACGATTCGGCCGTGGGAGAAGAATGCGGATAATTATTCCAGCGCGTGCGCAAATGGCGCGTTCGTGCTGATGGAGCGGAAATTCGCCTCTCCCGATGAGCGTCTTCGGTCGCTGGTTTCGCGGGAGAAGCAGATGCCGGCCCTGCTTGAAGCCGCGCGGGTAAACCTGAAAGACCCGCCGCATATTTATACAGAGATTGCCATTGAGCAGTTGCCGGATATTGTCAGCTTCTTTGAGAAGGATGTCCCCCTGGCCTTTGCCGATACTCGGGATGGCGCGCTTAAGGCCAAATTTGCGCAGACCAATGCGGGCGTGATTGCCGGGCTGAAGAGTTATCTGAACTGGTTAAGGACGGATCTGCTGCCACGCTCGAATGGAGATTACAGGATAGGCGCGGATACCTTTCAGAAGAAACTCGCATACGACGAGATGGTGGACACGCCGCTCGACAAGTTACTCGAAATTGGCTGGGCCGATCTGAAGAAGAACCAGGCGCATTTCAACCAGGTCGCCAAGGAACTGGAACCCGCAAAGGAGCCGGCCGCAGTTGTGGAGCAGCTAGGATCAAATCATCCCGCGCCCGATCACTTGCTGGATGCGTTTCGAGCCACGTTCGATGGATTGGTCAGCTTCATCCGTGCAAATCATATTGTGACCATCCCTTCCGACGTGCGGCCAATTGTCGAAGAGACGCCGCCATTCATGCGTGCCACAACCTTCGCGTCGATGGACACGCCGGGCCCCTTCGAGAAGAATGCCACTGAGGCGTACTTCAACGTAACGCTCCCGGACCCATCCATGAAGCCCGAGGAAGTGGAAGGCTTCATGCACTCATTCAACATCGGCACGGTCATTTCAACCGCGGTGCACGAGGCATATCCAGGGCACTACATCCAGTTCCTGTGGGTTCCGCAGGCGCCGAGCAAGGTGCGCAAACTTCTGGGCGCCAACACAAATGTCGAGGGCTGGGCGCACTACACCGAGCAGATGATGTTGGACGAGGGTTACGGCCAGCCGGGAGCGGGAGCCAAAGACGAGCGCGAATCGAAATTCCTGCGGCTCGGGCAACTTCAGGATGCGCTGCTGCGCAACGCGCGGTTCATTGTCGGCATCGAAATGCACACCGGCAAGATGAGCCTCGACGAAGCGGTCGCATTTTTTCAGAAGGAAGGCTATCAATCGAAAGAGACGGCGATGGTTGAGGCCAAGCGCGGAACCAGCGATCCGACTTATCTCTACTACACGCTGGGCAAGCTTGAAATCATGAAACTGCGCGAGGATATGAAAAAAAAGCAAGGCGCGGCTTTCTCGCTGGAAGAGTTTCACAACAATTTCCTGCGCCAGGGCTTTCCGCCGATCAAGATAGTGCGGGAAGCGATGATGGGAGATAACACGCCCGCTCTGTAAGGGAAGATGCTTTTTCGGATGCTGGAAAGAGGATTGAGGAATGAACAAACGGGTACGGAAGGCAGTATTTCCCGCAGGCGGTTTGGGCACGCGTTTTTTACCGGCAACGAAAGTAATCCCCAAGGAGATGCTTGCCCTTGTCGACAAGCCTATTCTGCAATACGGCGTGGAAGAAGCGATCGCGTCGGGAATCGAGCACATCATCATTGTCACCGGCCGCGGCAAGAGCGCGATGGAAGACCACTTCGACATCAGCTTCGAGCTGGATGCGACGCTTGCGCGTAAGGGCAAGACAGAGTTACTGGCGGTTTCGCGCGGTATTTCTTCCATGGCGCAAATAAGTTATGTGCGCCAGAAAGAACCGCTGGGGTTAGGTCATGCTGTGTTATGCGCAAAGGAACTGGTGGGCGATGAGCCGTTCGCGGTGATGCTGCCGGACGATGTGATTGACGCCGATCCGCCCTGTTTAAAGCAGTTGATCGATGTGTTCAATGAGCGCGGCGGATCGGTGCTCGCGACCATGACGATCGAGGGACCGGGCATCAGCGCGTATGGCGTGCTGGCCGGCGAGCAGGATGCGGCTAACCCGCGAGTTTATAACTGCACCGGGATGGTGGAGAAGCCGAAGTTCGAAGATGCGCCTTCCAAGCAAGCCATCGTTGGCCGCTATGTGCTGACGCCGCGGGTGTTCGATCTGCTGGAGCAGACAAAGCCGGGCGCGGGTGGCGAGATTCAACTTACGGATGGAATCAAGGCGCTGCTGAAGGAAGAGAACGTGTTTGGTTACACCTTCGAAGGCAAGCGATTCGATGCGGGCGACAAGTTCGGCATGTTACAGGCGACAGTGGAATTTGCGCTCAAGCGGCCGGAGTTCGCGGATAGGTTCAGGGAGTATTTGAAGGGGCTGGCGCTGTAAGGTCAGTCATACTGAGTCCGTGGGATTCCTTCCGCTATTTTATGCCGTTGTGTGAGCGTTTATCGGGCTTTGCGGCTATGTGTGCCTCGCGATAGTTGGCGGGTTGGATTCACTTGGGAAGCGCGTATTTGTCGCAACAGTTGCATTCGGCGCTAGTTCGTACATCGGCTTCATCCTTATCCTTCTCGTGGGTTACAGCTTTCATGTAGGTTCAGGCACTTGGGGGCCGCTCCAGAAAGTCGTCTTGGGCTTGGCTTACGTCGTTCCTGGGTTGGTGGGCGCGTGGTTATCCCTCAAAGGCTTCAATCTCCTCAAGTCTTCTGAAAAGAAAAGAAACTAGAACTTGCTTCGTGGCCAGATAAAGGGCGTTGTAAGGCGTTCCCTCAGGGGCTAAAGCCCACGGCCTTTCTGCTCTAAAGTGGCACGGCTAAAGCCATGCCCTTTCAAGACAGCGATCCCTCGACTAATCAGAGCTTCCTTTGCTCACGCCTTCCACTTGATGTTACAGCCGATGGACGGCCGCTGGTCTTCGGGGACGGGCTGACCTGAGAGCACATGGTCGATGGCGCCGCGCAGGTCTTCGCCGGTGACGGGGATTCCGTTGCCGGGGCGGCTCGAATCGAACTGGCCGCGATAGACGAGGCGGAGGTCTGCATCGAAAAGAAAGATGTCAGGCGTGCAGGCAGCCTTGTAGTCATGCGCCACGGCCTGCGTTTCGTCGTACAGATAAGGAAAGACAAAACCAAAAGTTTCAGCCTGCTTCTTCAGTCCAGCAGGGCTGTCGTCGGGGTGCGTGGTCACGTCGTTCGAACTGATGGCGAGGATGCCGAGAGCTTTGCCGGCGTAGTCTTTGCCCAGTGCGGCGAGGCCTTTCTCAATGTGCTTCACGTAAGGGCAATGCGTGCAGATGAAGAGGACCAGCAGCGCCTTCCCGCCGCGGAAGTCGTCGCGGCGAACGGTGTTGCCGGTAACTACATCGGTGAGCGCAAAGTCAGGTGCTATACTGCCGAGCGAGAGCATGGTGGATTCAGTAAGTGCCATAACAATGTCTCCTCAAATGAGATTAATCCTTTTGTAATTGCCTAAAACAATGGCGTCTGGCGGCCAGGCATGGTAAGGCCGAAGTGCTCGTAGGCCAAGCGCGTGGCGACGCGGCCGCGCGGCGTGCGGTCAAGAAATCCTATCTGGATGAGAAAGGGCTCGTAGACCTCTTCGAGCGCGTCTTGCTCTTCGGCGAGAGTCGCGGCGAGCGTGCTGAGGCCGACCGGTCCACCATCGTATTTTTGGATGATTGCCAGCAGCAGCTTGCGGTCAATCTCGTCGAAACCGTGAGCGTCCACTTCCAGCATTGTGAGTGCGGCATTGGCGGTAGGGCGGTCGATGACACCCGACCCACGAACCTGCGCATAATCGCGAACGCGGCGGAGCAGGCGGTTGGCAATACGCGGCGTGCCCCGCGAGCGCAGCGCGATTTCAGCGGCGCCGTCCTGGTCAATGGGCACTCCCATAACCTCAGCGGACCGCGTCACGATGAAGCGCAGGTCCTCTTCCGAATAAAACTCCAGCCGCAGCAAAATGCCGAACCGCGACCGCAGTGGCGACGAGAGCAGCCCCGGCCGCGTGGTGGCGCCGATGAAGGTGAAGGGGCGAATCTCCATGACGTGCGTGCGCGCCGCGGGGCCCTGGCCGATGATGATGTCGAGCTTGTAGTCTTCGAGGGCGGTGTAGAGTTTCTCCTCCAGCACCGGCTGCATGCGGTGGATTTCGTCCAGGAACAGCACCTGCTTTTCCCGCAGGTTGGTGAGAATTGCAGTTAGATCGCCTTGGATTTGCAGCGCCGGGCCAGAGGTCTGCTGGAAGCCCACGTCGAGTTCATTGGCGATGATGGTGGCCAGAGTGGTCTTACCCAGTCCCGGTGGCCCAAACAGCAGCACATGATCGAGCGCTTCGCCGCGCGACTTGGCGGCTTCCAGCGCGATGGCGAGCTGCTCCTTCGCTTTGGCCTGGCCGATGAACTCGCCCAGCCAGCGGGGGCGGAGTTTAAGTTCGAAGCCCTGTTCCTCGTCAGCGCGCGAGGCGCTGACCAGCCGTTCCGGAGAGTTGTCGCGAGCGATGGCCATGCTGACGAGAAGTGTAGCGGGGCCGGGTTGTGTGCGCAACCGGGGAGGTTCAGACAGCATTTCAGGCGAGGAGGTGAATTACCCCAGCCACCAATTTGTAGTGATAGCCATGAAGCGGAACCTCGGCAAGGCTAATTGTCAGCAGAAGGTTTCCGTTTGCATCTTCTGCGATATCGGAATGCGGATAACGCCCAGGCCCGTGGCGTCCGCATCGCGCTTCCCATATAGGATCTGTGACAACGAGACAATATGAATCACCACCAAAGCGGAAATCGGCTTCGACTCTCAATTTGTTCGGATACTTTGGGTGTGGCGAAATTCTCCAATACGGCTGCTCTGGTCTAATGATCGATAACGAGTGGCTCAACTGAGACACAAATAGGTCGTCAGCTTGGATCTTGTTGCTGTAACTGTGCAAGAGCGGGGCATTTTTGTCCAAGTAGGAAATCAGCATGTCTACGTCCTTCGGCCCATCGAAGCGTCGCAGAACGATGTATGTGCTTTCGTTGGACGGAGGGGCTAATTCCCAGTTTTCGGGCTGCACACGATCGCCGACATACCGCTCGAAACCGAGACACAAAACGTCAAGCGGTGCGAGCATCCTCAGTTTTTTGGTCGCACTATCCATTACAACGATTTCGTGATCTCCAAGTGCGCCGTGATTCTTTGTGTTGACGGGACGAATCCACTTGCCGGAATCAAGGTCAATACCGGCAATGCAGTTGCCGCCGTCCCTTCTTGAAACTGCAAGACATAAGAATCGCGACTCGTGCATTAGCTCATCCTCGACTCAAAGATGAACGATTCTAACCCCATCCCAGTGCTCTTGTAAGTACTCGATCGCAAGTCTGCGATGACAATGCTCGGCTGTGGCCTCGCTACAGAGGAGGACGGTCTTCTTTTGGAAGCTCTCAGCGGAAAGAATAGTCTCGACCTTGCGTGATCGGATGAGAGTTAGATAGAGGTCGGTGTAAACATCCCAGCTTCCCTTGCGCTTCTTGTAGGCGTCGAGCATCTCCTGCGTGGGCGCTAGCAACGGCTCGTGCTCATAGGCAGCTCCACATATCTCGCGGAGGAAGTAGGCCAAGTCGGCTTGTTTGGCAAACCCGGCGAGTTGAGAGGTGTTATTCAGCCGCACGTCGAGCAGACGCTCGATGCCATGCGCCTTCAGTGCGCCGAAGAACTCGCTGGCACTTTTTTGGGTAAAACCGATGCTGTAGATCTCCATTTGTCTTCTTCCAGTTCCGCAAACAGCTCTTTTTGCGCCTCGACTAGCGATTTTCCTGAGGCTGCGGTAACTATCTCATCAGGCTCGATTCGGCCATCGCCGCGGATGTGGAGCATGTTGTGGCCTCGCTCGGAAAGGACTCGACCGATAAGCAGACGCCGGTGGCAATGAGCTGGATCTTCCTCGCCGCAGAGCAAAGCTACGCGGAAGCGTTCAATGCCTGTCTCAAGACGTGCGATAGCCGCCTTGAAGCGGGAGTCCTCGCGGAGGCGGCCGTAGACAACGCGGCCGGAGGCGTCGTAATAGGCGGCGTTCGCAGGGCGTCCGCCCAACTCCGCGCCGAGGAAGAGGTAGCGGAGTCCTGCCTCCTCAATCGCCCGCTGAATGAGCTCTCTGTCAAACTGCGGAACGTATTTGGAATAAGGTGAACTGCGGGTGTCAACGATAACTTCAATGGCATGAAGGTGTGCCAGGGCGAGCCAAGTTTCCATGGAGTGGTTGGAGTGGCCGAGGGTGAAAAAAGTGCTCATTCGCTGCCCTTGCCAAGGAGGATAGCACCTTCTGAACCTTGGAAGCCGAGGTTGACGTTACTACTGCGTATAGATCTCTGGCCGCGCGAAGACAAGATCTTCCGGCGTGCGTACCGGGATGGGGAAATGTGCGTCAAGATCGGCTGCCAACACTACCGAGACCTCGGGATGCTCGGGTTGGACATGCACGCGGATTCGCTTGTTTTTCAGCGACCAAAGCCACTCCCCGGCACGGTCTTCATCGAGAAACGGACGGGAAAAATCGCCGGAATAGTAGTTGGTTTCGCTGCCTTCCTTCACCGAATAGGAGTATTTGAAGAAGGCATTCGGAGGTCGAGCGCTCCCATGGAATTTGGTTCCCCTGACTACATTGGTGGTTTGAACCTGTCCCTCCACGGAAGGCCAGCTTTGCGCCAGGCGAGCATTGCGGCGCTTGATCCATCGCCGCGAAATCTCAGCCAGCGAGCCTCCGAGGAGTGCAAACAGGTTGTGGAGCGGCCACAGGGAGTGAAACGAGCTCCACCGCACCCGCTTGAGAGCTTCGGCGATTTCGGGGATGGTCACGAGGCGGAACCTCTCGCCCGCGGCTTGCTACCACGATAGACCCTCTGGAGGTCGCGTTATGGCGTAAGTGGACGAAACGCCGATGCCTTCGGAGTTGCGGCGGAGCAATGGGCCTCAAAGCGCAACAGGCGATGCCGGATGCCTGTAAACCAAAGTGCAGCCGGGCTGTGGCGCGTATACAGGCGGTTACACCACGATACTGTAGCGATTCTGTGGCTATCTGATTCTAAATAGGTTATTCGAGGCGGGAATTGGCAGCCAACTTGCATGGGTAGTCTTCGGAATCGCCGCATCGCTCAACCTTGGCCGGAGATGGACTGAGAACATCGCGTCTGTTTGACGGCCAATCGGCGCCAAGAGGGTGGATCCGCTCTTTCCGCAATTGACGAGTTAGTTAGCTTGAGACCAAATGGGGACGATTTATTAACCGACTTGATTCCGAAACGAGAAAGAAGCCGTCGCGGAGACCTTGGTTCGACGATGATTGGACCTATATCCGGGATTTGAAGTAAACACGCTATCCCGCCGCGCTGCAAGGGGGCGAGGATGGCCAGAGATGTTTGGAGGCAAAGTATGTTCGGACGTTATCGCTTGTGTGCGCTGGGATTCATCTGCCTTGTTCTCGTTATTACCGGCTGCTCCAATACCGAGGTGGGCAGCATCGCGATTTCTCCGGCGGCGCAGTCTCTGTCTGTCGGCCAGACAGCGCAGCTTACAGCGGCCGGGAACATCGGGCACGGAACTCATCCTTCGACTTCCCAGAATGTCACCACTCAGGTCACCTGGTCATCCAGCGCTTCGGACATTGCGAGTGTGGTAACTTCCGGGAGCACTGCCGGTCTAGTCACCGCGATGCAGGTAGGAACCGCGACGATTACGGCCAGCATGCCAGGGGCGATTAGCGCCACTGCAACGGTCGCCGTAACCGCTGCAACCGCAGGAACCGGGTCGGAGCCTCTACTTTCAATCGCCGTTTTGCCGAGCACGATTACAGACAACAATCTGTTGGGCACCGGTCAGTTTCTGGCATACGGCACGTTCTCGACACCCCCGACGCTTATGGACATTACGAACGGGTACACCCGCACTGGTGCGGACGGTAAGAGCGTCTTTACACCGGTCACCTGGATATCCGGCGCGCAAACTGTCTTCCCGATCGAATCGGCAGGAGCGCCGGGAGAAACGGGCGGGCTTATAACGGCGGTGGGATCTGGAACCGACCCCGTCTATGCTACCGCCTTGAACCCCGATGGCACCCTCGTTTACAGCTCAATGGCGACATTCAACTGCCCGTACGAAGCCTACGTCCCCGCCAGCGGCACCACCCCGGCCGTGCCAGGATCGTGCAATCCGGAAACGGTCGCACCAGAACTGCTGGTGACGCTTACAGTCTTCAACGCAGGATTGAATACGACCAACTGGCTGATCACCGCTCCCTCAGCGACGGGTACGCCGAATGTCATAAACTGCGGAGGTTCGGCCCTGGCTACTTCAGAGGGTGCCTCGGTTTGCACGGCGACATATCCCCTGACAACCAATGGCGCACCCACCGTGGTGACCTTGACTGCTCCATCCGAACCGGGTGTCGCGTTCGGCGGATGGTCCTGGAACTGCACGTCGACAACGCCGGTCACTGCAACTGGGCCCAACACATGCACCGTTGTCTTGGGAAGCAACCCCTACGCCAGCGCACCCGCGTCCAGCGAATCGATTGGAGCCATCTTCAACAACGCCAACTAACACTCAATTTCAGCACAGTAAGAGAAAGCCGCCCTTCGGGGCGGCTTTCTCGTGTTCACGCGGCAGAATGACGCTACGTCCGGCAAGCGGCGGGGAACCGGCGTTTAGACTGGAATCGACTCGTTTGAACGTGATGACACTTCGGTTTGGCAGGATCCGCCGCTTCCACTTCAATCTCCCGCAACGCATCGCGGCGGGATTGCTGGCGCTTTTTCTCATCCAGGGCCTCTGGCTCACGGAGCATCAGTCGCTCAGCGATCGCGACTACGAGTACGCGCGCTGCGGCCGCGAGACCTGGGAGCGGCCCTCGGCTCTGACAGGCTACTACACCACCTGCGGCAACATTCACGATGGCATTCTCGGTTACCGGCTGGCCGGCCTGCCGCTGACGCTGAACCTGCTTGCGGAGCGCGGCCTTGACCACTTTCGCAAGCCGGAAGATCGGGTGATTCAAACCGGGGGCGAGATCGGAACATGGGAGCTGCGCCTCCAGCTTACGCACGTTCTTCTGCTGCTGCGCCTGCCGTTTCTGCTGGCCGGATGCATGCTGGGCGGCGGGCTCTGGTGGGTGACGCGGCGGCTCTACGGAAACTTCGGCGGATACACCGCGCTGGCGCTTTACTGCTTTTCTCCCGCGGTTCTGCGCGCCTGCGTTGCGCCCAATGCGGAGGTGCTGGCGGCGCTGGGCGTCTACGGCGGCGTGTACACCTGCATCGGCGTGGCTCATGCGATGCAGGGACCTCAAGACAAATGGCGGCCTAGGATTGTGCTGCTGACTGCGGCCTTTGGCCTTGCGGCTGCTGCCCACATTGCGGCCTTGCCCGCAGTGGCGTTGCTGGGGCTGGTGGCGATGCTTTGGGTGGCCGCGGGGCGCAGGAGCCAGGTGCTGCCGGTCGTGCTCGTTGCTGTGTTTGGTGCACTGGTACTGGTGTTCGCCTGCTACGGGTTTTCGCCCGATGCGTTCAGTTATGTTTTCCGCTCGGGAGCGGGGTTCTTGTCGGTTTCGCTTGACCCGGCGAGGCGGTTCTTCTCGACTCTGGGCAACGCGGGAATTACCGTGGCTGCCGCTGCGGCAGTCGCGCTCTACGTCGGGATCGGGCGTTCGCGCTACTTTGGCAATACCGCTCCGCTGCTTTGCGCCCTGGTGTTGATGGTCCTCGTCATGACCGGTGCGCCGGGAAGCCCGTTGCTCTGGGCGCTTCCGTTCCTGCTGACGTTTGTGGGCGGTGTGTTTGCCGACGCCTACGAGAGCTCGCGCGGACGCATGGCGATGGCCGCCGGTGGGGCGATTGTGGCGCTGCAAGCTGTGTTCTGTGTACTGAGCCTGCCGGGGCTGCTGTAGGGCTGAGTTCGGCCGATGAATGAGCTAAGAGGTTGGGGTGAATTCCAGCCGCGTGCTAGATCTAAGGAAGGGTTTGATGATCAAAGACCATACCGATGAGCGGAGCATTCCCGAGGCCCTTGCAGACGAGACGACCCAGCGAATGATGGCAAAGGCCCGTAAGCGGACCCGTGCCAGTTTGGCAAAGAAGTTCCGGGTAACCAAAGAGACAGTTCGACGTTGGGAGAAGCGCGCCGACCTCTACTTAACCACTTTGCGTAAGTATGCCCAGCGTAAAGGCGGTAACCTCTGGCTGGAAGTGACGATGCCCGATCGCCCGCCCGTAATTCTGTCTGGATTGGGTGAGGATCAAGGCGAGAAGCGCGCAAAAAAGAGGGCCGGAAACGGCGTCAAATCGAAGCCTAAAACCCGTCGCGCTGCCTGAGCCGCTTTGACCTTCACGAAGGCCAGTTAAGAATTACTATAAATTCAACCAATATAAGGACTTATTTGTTTCAATTCATCTTGCTGAAACCGGCTTTCAAAGGGTAAAATAGAAGCACAGCCCACGGAGCCCGGCCCCGCTTTTTCCGGACCTTCTTCGCCGCCTTCCTGCGGGCCAGAAAAGACCCTATGGCCGACGATCAGAATCCCCTGCTCCCCCTTGAAGGCGGAACCCCGCCCAACAGCGGCACCAACCTCATTCCGATCAACATCGAAGAGGAAATGCGCCGCTCCTATCTCGACTATTCGATGTCGGTGATCATCGGCCGCGCGTTGCCCAGCGCCCTCGACGGCCTCAAGCCCGTGCATCGCCGCGTGCTCTACACGCTGAGCGAGATGGGCCTCGAGTACAACAAGAAATACGCCAAGTGCGCCAAGGTCGTGGGCCAGGCCATGGGCGTGTACCATCCCCACGGCGACTCGGCCATCTACGACACGCTGGTGCGCATGGCGCAGCCGTTTACGCTGCGCTACACGCTGGTCGATGGGCAGGGAAACTTCGGCTCCGTCGACGGCGATCCTCCCGCAGCCATGCGGTATACCGAGTGCCGCATGTCGCGCATCGCCGGCGAGCTGCTCTCCGACATCGAGATGGAGACAGTGGACTTCACGCCGAACTACGACGAGTCCACATTCGAGCCGGTGGTGTTGCCCACGCGCATTCCGAACCTCATCGTCAACGGGTCAAGCGGAATCGCCGTCGGAATGGCCACCAACATTCCGCCGCACAATTTGACCGAAGTGGTAAACGCGGCCATCGAACTGGTGACCAATCCCAATGCGGGCCTCGCGGAAGTGCTGAAACATGTGCAGGGACCGGACTTCCCAACCGGCGGATTCCTCTACGGCAAGTCCGGAATTCCGCAGGCTTACAAGACCGGCCGCGGCCGCTTCATGATGCGCGCGCGTGTGGCCACCGAGAACCTGACCAAGGAAAAACAGGCGATCATTGTCACCGAAATTCCTTACCAGGTGAACAAGTCCAAGCTCATTGAGCGCATCGCCGAGCTGGTCAACGACAAAATCATCGATGAGATCAGCGATGTGCGCGACGAGAGCGATCGCGACGGCATGCGCATTGTCATCGAGCTCAAGCGCGGCTCGCAGCCCGAGATCGTTCTCAATCAGCTCTACAAGCATACGCAGATGCAAGAGAGCTTCTCCATGATCTTCCTCGCGGTGCTGAATGGCCAGCCGCGGGAACTCGGCCTGGACCAGGCAATCCGCGCCTTCATCGATCATCGCGTCGACGTTGTGCAGCGGCGCACCGTCTTTCTGCTCAAGAAGGATCGTGCCCGCGAACACATCCTCGAAGGCCTGAAAATAGCGCTCGACAATCTTGATACGGTCATCAAGATCATTCGCGCGTCGGGTTCCCGAGCAGAAGCTCGCGAGAATTTGTATGCGTGGGGCAAGGGCAGTGAGATCGTGATTACCCTCGACCGCGTGAAACTCCCGCACGAGGAGAAGGGCCTCACGCTCCGCCAGATTGACGCGATCCTCGAATTGCAACTCTACCGCCTCACGCAACTCTCCATCGACGAGCTTCTGAAGGAACTCGCTGAAGTACGCGCGCGGATCGCCGAGTACGAGTCGATCCTGGCCAGCGACACCAAGCTGCGCGCCGTGATCGTGAAAGAACTCGAAGAAGTTCGCGACCGCTACGGCGATGCCCGCCGCACGCAGATTGTCGATGAGTCCGCCGAACTCCAGCTTGAAGACCTGATCGCCGACGAGCAGGTTGCCGTCACCGTCAGCCACCAGGGCTATCTGAAGCGCACCCCCATCAGCATCTATCGCCAGCAGCGCCGCGGCGGCATCGGACGCACGGGCATGAAGACGCGCGATGAGGATTTCGTAGCGCAGCTCATTGTCGACTCCACGCACGCTTATCTGCTGTGCTTTACCAATACAGGCCGCGTCTACTGGGTAAAGGTGTATGAGGTTCCCGACGTGGGCGCGACGGGCAAGGGCAAATCCATGCAGAGCCTGCTCGATCTGCAGCCGGGCGAGAACGTACGCGCGATTCTGCCCGTGCGCGACCTCGAAGAAGAAGGCAAGTTCGTCTTCTTCACCACGCGCAACGGCACTGTAAAAAAGACTCCGCTCAAGGATTTCTCGAACGTGATGGCGCGTGGCATCATCGCCATCGGTATCGACAAGGACGACGAACTCGTAAAGGCGCGCATCACCGATGGCAGCCAGATTGTCTTCCTGGCCACTCATCTGGGCATGGCCATCCGCTTCGACGAAAACGATGTCCGTTCCATGGGTCGCCCAGCCTATGGCGTGCGCGGCATTGACCTGGCCAAGAACGACTATGTGGTCGGTGTTGCCGTCACGCCCAAGCAACATGATCCGGGCGAGTACCGGATTCTTGCCATCACGGAAAATGGCTTCGGCAAGCGCACGGACGTTGAGGAATACCGCTTGCAGACGCGCGGCGGCAAGGGTGTAAAGAACATGGCCGTGACTCCGCGTATCGGCCGCGTCAGCAGCATTCAACTGGTAGACGATACTTCGGAGCTGATGGTCATCAGCCAATTCGGCAAGATCATCCGCATCGATACCAAGACCATCCGTGCTGCCGGCCGCGCCACCCAAGGCGTGCGCCTTCTCAACCTGGAGCCCGATGACAAAGTAGCCGCGGCCGTAATTATTCCGCCGGAAGAGTTGAAAGACGACGAGCCGACGCTGCTGTGATCGGACTTCGCGCCCTGCGATACGCCCCAGGTTTCATAATCGAAACCTGGGGCACCCGGCAAACATCGAGTCAGAGTTGAGGAGATTTGATGAGAGCAGCCGAACTTAACAGGCAATGGAAGGTTGGAACGAAGCACGCCCTTTATATTCACGATGGTCATTGGTACCACCTTCTGAAAGAATTTCCAGGCGCCTTGTTTGACGACAATGGGTATATTTTGTTTTCCACCGAGGATGAATATAAAGCATGCCCTCATTTGGCAATATATGAGAAGACGAACCAAGTCTCAATAAAGCAACCAGGCATATCGGTGATTCCAGGTTATGTCCGAGTCATAAGCGAGAAGTCTCCAGATGTTGATATACATTCCGATTCCCTGTCCAAGGAGGGCGAAAAGCGCCTACGACTTCATCTCTTTAGCGAACGTAAACCTCAGAATGTGAAGGCAAAGAAGCAGTCCGCATCTTCGCTGAATTGTGAAATCTGCGGATTTTCTTTTCTGCATTGTTATGGTCAGGTGGCAGAAACTTTTTGCGAAGTTCATCATCTTATTCCGCTCAAGAGTCTTAAGGAAGCAACGGAGATCAATCTCGATGATTTAGCAATTCTCTGCTCAAATTGCCATCGCGTTGTTCACTTGCGCTATCCGCCGTTTGAATTGAAGGAAGTGCGCGATATGCTTGAGAATCTGAAGCTGCAAACAAGGGAAAATGCTTGTTGATTGGCGGATGGAACAGGCCTCGATTTTGATACCTGGGATCGGCGACAAAGAAAGTGGATGTGAACCATGACCATCGATAAGACAATCCGACGGGTGACGGACTTCAAGGCGCAGCGTATGGAGACTTACCGCTATTGGCGGAGCAGGTCCTGCGCCGAGCGCATGGAGGCAGTTGCGGAAATCGTCCGGTGTGCCTATCTTTCCAAAGGGATCGATCTGGAAGATCGTCCAACGAACAAGACCCTGGTCCGCGTCGAGCGCCCGAACTGGAAGGCATTGTGAAAGGCCTGGTGAGACCATGCTGAAGGATCAGAGAGACATCATTGCAGCCTTCAACGCCCACGGGGTCAAGTATCTGGTGATCGGCGGCCACGCCGTCAGCATTCACGCCGAGCCGCGAGGCACCAAAGACCTGGACGTTTTCATCAAGGCAGACGAGGAGAACAGCAAGGCCGTCTTTGCCGCTCTTGCGGAGTTCGGCGCTCCCATCGCCGGGATGACTCCGGCCGACTTCAACGACAAGCCGACTTCCGTGTTCCAGATGGGGGTCCCGCCTGGCCGGGTGGACATCTTGCAAGGGATTGCCGGTGTCTCCTTCGATGAAGCTTGGCAAAGCCGCGTCGAGGAACTCCTCGACGGCCAGACTCCGGCGCACGTCATCTCGCGAGAGTACCTGATTCAGAACAAGCTCGCAGTGGGCCGGTATCAGGACCTTGCGGATGTGGAGAAACTACGCGAATCCGCTCTTGAGGAATAGCCTGTAGAAAAGGAGGAAGGCGTGGCAAAACTAGGGACAAAGAGTCATCCTGCGGTGGTGCGCGTGGCGACCGAGGAAAAAGCATACCAAATCATGGATCTATGCAATCGGCAGGGGATTCAGGTGGTCGTTGGAATCGAGCCCGATAAAACCGGAAGACACCAGCGATATTGAGCGCGCTCTCCGCTGGGCGGAGCCCGCCAAAGCTGCGAAGGCTCCTCCGCGCATCACCGGCAACGACTATTGCCCCTGCGGCTCAGGCAAGAAGTACAAGAAGAGTTGTGGCGTACCAGCCATGTGAGCGCGCTTCAACTGGGCGACGACAGGTCAGGACCGATGATCATCGGCCCGTCCGGCAAGATCGTCCACATCCACACCAAGACCGTCCGCGCCACCCAAGGCGAACGCCTCCCCAGCCTGGAGCCTGATGGCAAAGTAGCTGCGCCCGTAATAATTCCCCCGGAAGAGTTGAAAGAGGGCGAGCCAACGCTGTTACAGTAGGGTGAATCGAATGAGCCCCAGGTCTTTACAATGAGGTCTTTCGGCCAGAGGAGGCCAGGCCTGGGAGTTCGGCAGAGGGCATCGTCAGTAGGCCGAGCGGTTCCGGCCGATGCATCCAGCCAAATGGGGAAAGACGGGGGAATCCGCAATTGATCCAGCCGCGATCGCTTGACATGACTCTTGGGGAATTCGACGAAGATTCGAGAGCCTGGGCGATCCAGGGCAGGAGCGGAAGGTGTTTAACCATCCCCGACCTTCGCTTTCCAGGCCGAAGAACCATCCGGTTTTTCACCAGCGAATATGACGCCAATCGCGTCATGGAGGCGGTTCTGGAAGTGCGGCCGGAATTGGATGTCCATAAGCTCATTCCAGTCCAGGTTCATCTGCTGGAAATTCTACGCAGGGCCGCGGCCGAAAAAACTCCCCCCCGCGCCGACAGCTTTACCATCCATTCCACCAGCGAAGTGTACGACTTCGTAAAGCAGATCAGGCAGAAGGTATCGAGCTAGGAGTGCGTCGGGGATCGCCGCTGTCCGGTTGGCGGCTTCTCAGGGAATCCATTCCCTCAACAGTGCCGGAATTCCACGCCGCACGCCCGCGCCTCGGCACCCCTCCCTCACGTCTCATTCAGGATCAGCGCCACCCGCCCGGCGATCAGGTCGCTGGGTGACTCGCCGGGATCGATTTCGATCAGCTCCACCGGAAAGGCGAGGCTATGTGGCCGCAACACCAGACGGTTGGACACAAACTCCACATAACGCAGCGTCAGGTGCGCCCCGTGACGGACCGCATAAAGGCTAGGCCGGTCCACACGGTAAGCCATCAACGAGGTGTAGTGGCGATCCAGCAGCGCAATCGCCTCCGGCAGTACCAGCGGGTCCATCGGCGCGGCGTCGCCTGCTGTGATGCGCACTGCGACAAACCGCTCCCAGGCACGGCGCGCAGTTGAAGCCCGTGTCCGAATCGGCCGCAGCATGTCAGGAGGCAAGTGCAGCATCGATAACGTGGTGACAGCGCGGATATACGGCTCAAACAGCGCCGCGTGGTGAGAGACGACCGGAATCGAGTTGCTTTCCACATCGACCTGCAGAGTGCCGGCTTGCTGAAGCGCCGGCAAAAGGTCGGCAGCCGTCAGGTGCTGGGCGGCAAGTACGCGGTCCAGGGCCTCCAGAGAAAGCTGGCGCCGATTGTGCAAGAAATTCGAAAGATGAGGCTGTCCAAATCCGGTTTGACGCGCCAGCAACGAAACACTGAGCGTGCCCCGCTCTATCCTGCGCAGCATTTCCAGGCGGAGTCGTTCGTGCATCTGCGTAAAATTCATCTGTGGAAAATCTGCCGCCGGCAATGGCAGCGCACGGTCTCCGTTTTCTTCTGGAAAAGTTACCTGTGTTGATTAAGTTGTAAATTCGGTGCTTGGTCTAGGATTGCAGAGCGTATCGGCTGAAAACCATCGAAGGCGATTGACGCAAGAGAATCATATTTCTACATTGGGATTACTTAATCTCTACTGGCTTGTGGGAATCCTGTACGAAACTGTTCACGGCCGCCGGTCGAAGGGGACGCGGTTTTGTCCTTTCCATCGGCCATAGAACAAATACCGGAGGACACAGATCCATTCCGGTTTCCCGGCTTAGCTTCAAAGCGCTCGGCAGAGGCGCAATGGGGCAAGCAAGTAGAGAGAATTCCAGTATCTGCGCGCTAAGAGCATGACAAAAAACGAGAGAGCAAAGGCGGCAATCCCCCATCAGGACATGAGAAACCTGAGTTGCCGAGTCTGGTTCTCGTCACCCCGCGGTGCAGCTAACAACAAAAGCCGCCGGGAATTGGCTCGAATACGGAGAAACAGTCATGGAATTGCGCGTGCATTTGAAAATTTGCGAAGGTTGCGGTTGTCTTTGGTACCGCGCCCAGACTTTGGGGAGTGTGTACTGTCTCAGTTGTGAGACAAAACTGAAAGACTTTCCAACGCCGGAAAGCAGAAAGCGGCACGGGCGCAGGCCCGGCCGCAAGGTGCTTGCCAAGGTTTGGGCGGTGGCTACGGAAACAGGAGGTGCGCAATGAGCGCAGCCCTCCAGTTGCCAATGATTTCGCAGTCCAACAATTCACAGCCGGTAGAACGGGAAAACAGAGGGAGATGGGAACAGAGACCGGCCGAACGGCCGGCAAGGGCGGCCTCGACAGAGCCGGTTGTCAGTCTGGGCTTCTATCGAAAGCACACCGAGAAGACGCTTAGGCGCTACCTGTACTGCTCCATGCAGGTAGGCCGGGCGCCCGCCATACTCGGCGATCCGGTCGGCCGGGGATGGGTCTCAAGCCGGCCGGTGAAGACATTCGAGGACGCTGTCATATTCGTCCTCGATGTCGAAACGTGCCTGAACCATCTTGGATCGCTCGACCGTCAGTTGCTGTGCCGGATCGTAATCCAGGAGTATACGCAGACTGAAGCGGCAAGCTTGCTGGGCATGAGCGCACGTACCATCGCCTACAAATTACCGCAGGCAATCGACCGGCTGACAGAGAAGCTGCTGGAAGCCGGGTTACTCGTCCTACCGGACTAAATACAGTGCAAATAACAATCCCGCCAGGGAAGTGGAACAAGAGCAATATGTTCCCCTTCCCTGGCGTCATAGTTATCTGGAAGCCTCTCCGGGGTATTCACTTTTCGGACGGTCTGCGGCAGATCGATACTTCTCCCTTTGAAATCCAATCTGAGGCGATTCAGGCACCGGGCTTGTCTGGTATTGTGGACGGGTTCCGCCGGTTCGTTCTTGCCTTGCGCCAAGCCGGCGTACCTATCGAAAGGGAGCCAGATTCCATGCGCCTATTGCCTCGTCACGCCGCCCTCCTACTTTTGATCTGCTCAGCTGTTCTGGCCGCACAGCAGCCCGCCGGTGTGCCCGCACCCGCAAGTGCGCCACTGCCCACCACTGCCGCTGAGGCTCCAAATCGCGACACCAGCTTCATTGACGCACAGGGCACGGCGCATGTGACCAGAGTAGTTCCAGTGCCCGGAACCATCAGCCCGCAGGCGCAACTGTCTTTGGGGCGTGCCGAGCCAGACCAGGGTCCGCCACAATCGCTGGCCGACCGCCGGCGCCTGACCGACGCTTATACCGCGCGAGCTCGCGTCGCCTGGTCCCGCCTCTGCCCCAACCAGCTTGTCGACGACACCATCGCCGGAGTTCCGGTGCACATTGTCACACCCGACGGCCTCTCCGACGCCAATAAGGATAAAGTCCTCCTAAACCTTCATGGCGGCGGCTTCAACTCGGACTCAGGCTCTTACACTGAGTCGATTCCCATTGCCAGCTACGCCAAAATCAAGGTCGTAGCCGTGTTATACCGGCTCGCTCCCGAGCATCCCTTCCCCGCCGCCGTGGACGATTCGGTGGCCGTCTACAAAGAGCTGCTGAAGACCTACAAGCCCAACCACATCGTCATCTACGGAACCTCTGCCGGCGCAATCCTGACTGCGGAAGTAGCTACGAAACTCAAGCAGCTAGGGCTGCCTCTTCCGGCAGCCATGGGCATCTTCAGCGGGATGGGCGACTTTGCGCGTCTTGGGGATTCCCAGGCACTCTACGCGTTGCGCGGCCTTTCCGGCCATCTCGATCCGCCCCGGTCCGGCGTTCCCGATTCGGAGTATGCCACCACCACCGATCCCAAGGACCTCGTGCTCTCGCCCATCTACTCCGATCTGCATGGCCTGCCGCCGACCTTGTTCATCACCAGCGGCCGCGACCTGCTGCTGAGTGGAACAGTCAACCTCCACCGCGCCTACCTCAACGCAGGCATTGACGCACGCCTGGTCGTCTTCGACGCTTTGCCCCATGCCTTCTGGTACGACCCCATGCTTCCCGAGGCGCAGGAAGCTAACCACCTGATGGCCGACTTCTTCGTGAAGCAGTTGAGCAGGTAGTGGTTCGAGTCTCAAGTCGCCTGCTAACCCGCTGAAGAGAGCGGCAGCGGCGTTACCGGGATGTGCAGCGCGGAGTTGAACCGCGGGAAGAACTCGAACGCCGCGGCAACGGCCGTAAGTTCAATCAGCTCCGCGGAATTGAAGTGCGCGCTCACCGCGGCAAACGCCGCATCGTCGATGACGTGCCCGGAGACGTGCAGCAAACCGGCGTAACGGAACCCAGCCTTCTCCTTTTCAGTAAACGGTCCAGCCTCAAAACTGTCGTAGCTAGCCACCTGCTCCGGAGTTGCGCCTCGCTGCAGCGCTAAATGGCGGTGTGCGCTGATGCAGTATTCGCAATCGTTCAGCGAAGCAACACGCGTGGCAATCAGTTCCTTGTACCAGCCCACCAGCGCGCCCTCACCCATCAGCGGCTTGAGCAACGCGGCAATGCCCATGGCCAGCGAGGGAACGTTCGCCAGAGCTTTGAACATGTTGGGCACACAACCGCGATCGGCCAACAGCTTGTCGTAGAGCGCGGCGGCCTCGGCCGTCACTTGCTCGCGCTCCAGCAGCGGAACGCGTGCTTCGTGGATTGATGCTTCGGTCATTAGGTTATTCCTTGCACAAAGAGTCTTCGCCAGTTTAAATCCGCTTCCCCTTAATCAATTCCCAAAATCAAACCCGCTTAGAAAGCGGGAATGACGGACCATCAAACTGCGCCGGCTGCCAGGTTCCGGGTTGAGTACATCGCCCATCCGGCTTAGCGTCCATGCAGGGTGATTGCTCAGGCTTGACATTGGCCTTCAGCACATCCCCCCTGACCAACGCAAAGACGACCAACGCAAAGATGCACAACGCAAGGAATCCAATGGCGGCATACGCAAGTCCGACAAACGCACCCCAGCATCTCACCGGCAGGCTGACTGAGGTAGCTCTCGGCTACCAACGGATGCTTGCCGCAGACCCCCGGCACCCCCAGGCGCTGGTGGGAATGAGCCTGGTTGCGCTGGCGAGCCGGCAGTTTGAGGCGGCCGTGAAAATGGCCTCCGCCGCCGTCGAAGTAGCGCCCCGGATGGGTACGGCCTGGGTTGCATTGGGGCAGGCTTTGAAAGCCGATGGTCGAATCGAGGAAGCCGAACGCGCCTACGATCAGGCTATCCGGCTGGACGGAATGAACGAGCTGGCCCGGCTGGGCTTGGGAGAGCTCAAGATCGGTGCTGGGCATCCCGAAGAAGCAATCTTTGAATTTGAGCTTGCCCTGCGACGCAAACCTGCGTTGGTGGCTGCCCATCTTGGCCTGGGAAACGCGTTGGCCGTCATGAGCCGCAATCGGGAGGCCCTCGAGCGCTACGAAAAGGCGCTTGCGTTCTCTCCAAGCCTGCCGGAGGCCGAGTTTGCAGCCGGATTTGTACTCGCCCGTATGGGAAGGACCAAGGAGGCCGAGACCCGGTACCGGCGTGCCCTGGTCCAACGGCCGGACTTTGCCGCCGCGTGGATGAACCTGGGCAGCCTTCTGCGCGAGCAAGGCCGCGAAGCCTACGCCGAAGCCGCGTTGCTCAGGGCCGTCGAGCTGCGCCCGGACCTGGTCGCGGGTTGGATCAATCTGGCCATGCTGGAGCGGGAGCGCCATCGCCCCGCCGAGGCGCAAAAGCACCTGCGCAAGGCCTTTGCCATGAACCCTGAACAGGTGGAAACGCACATAGCCTGGTGCCAGTTTTGCGCCTCGCGGGAGGACCTGGCCGGCGCATGGGGTTGGTTGCGCTGGGCCATGGCGCGCGATCCTGAACACGTCGAGGGGGCGAACATGCAGGGAATTCTGCTTCATACAGAGAGACGGTTTGCAGAAGCGATCGAGGCCTTCGATCGAGCTGAATCGATGGGTCACAACGCGGCGGCCTCCAACCGAGGCAACTCGTTGCTTGACATGGGCCGCATGGGCGAAGCGTTGAAGGCACACGCAACGGCCGTCGAGCGCGATCCCGCCCATCCCGGCGCACGCTACAATCTGGCCCTCACGCAGCTTCGCATGGGGGACTGGGAGAGCGGCTGGGCTGGATACGAGGCTCGCTGGCGCTTCCGTGAGGTCCACCGTCATCCCCGCACCTTCAGCCAGCCGCGGTGGCATGGTGAATCCCTCGAAGGCCGGCGCATTCTGCTCCACGCCGAGCAGGGCTTGGGAGACACCATTCAATTCTGCCGCTATGCAACCATGGTGGTCGCTCGCGGCGGCGCCGTCATTCTCCAGGTGCAAGCTCCGGTTGAGCGCCTGATGCAGTCGCTTCCCGCTGTGCGCGCCGGATGCGCGGAGACCGCGCTTCTTGGCGAAAAACTGCCTGATTTTGAGTTGGAATGCCCATTGCTGAGCCTGCCGGCGGTCTTCGGGACCACTGTCGATATGGTTCCCATGCCGGGCTCCTACCTTGGCGCCGACCGGAAGATCGCGTTCGACAGGCGCATGAGAACTCCCTACGTTCGGCCCAACTTGCGTGAGGGCGCGCGAGCGCTGCGCGTGGGCTTTGCCTGGGCGGGCAATCCTCAATACAAGTCCGATGCACAGCGATCCATCGATCTCCCAACGCTGCTCCCTCTTTTGCGCACGCCCGGCATCAACTGGATCTCGCTGCAAAAGGGGCCGGCGGCGGAGCAACTGTCCGCTCTGCCCGGCGATCTCTTTGTCTGGGACGGCTCCAGCCTCGACCGCGATCTTGCAGAAACAGCGTCCCTTATCGCCACGCTCGATCTGGTTATCACCACCGACACCTGCATTGCCCATCTGGCAGGCGCCATGGCCAAGCCGGTCTGGATTCTGCTCCCCCACCTGGGAGACTGGCGCTGGATGCAGGATGTCGAGACCACCCCCTGGTATCCGACCGCACGGCTTTTACGCCAACAAGCACCCGGCGATTGGGCCGGAACCGTTGACCGCGTCATCAGGGAACTGCATTCGCTCCGCCACTCTCTCGATAAGACCGCGAATCGGACAGCGCTCACGAGCGCGTCTTGCTTGCGTTCTCTCCCTGCCTGAGAAAACTTGATCTTCATTGAATCCAATTCGCGCTCTGCCAGGACTGAATTCGAATGGAGCTCGCTACAAGCGGCAAATCAGCAGTTCGCGTTCGTAGACCATCTCGGGTGGGAGATGGTCATGCAGGTCCAGGAAGAGTTCCTCATGGCCAATGACTTCAGCGCGCCATGCGGCCCGGTCCACAGCTTGCAGTTCTTCAAATTGCTCCCTGGGAAAATTGAGCCCGGTCCACTCGATGTCTTCATAGCGCGGCATCCAGCCGATGGGGGATTCACGGCCCTGGGTGCGCCCTTGCACGCGGTCGACAATCCACTTGAGGATGCGCATATTCTCTCCGAAGCCGGGCCACAGAAACTTGCCTTGTGCATCTCTGCGAAACCAGTTCACGTGGAAGATGCGCGGTGTTGAAGTCAGGCTGCGCTGCATTTTGAGCCAGTGCCGGAAGTAGTCGCCCATGTGGTAGCCGCAGAAGGGCAGCATGGCCATGGGGTCGCGCCTCACCTTGCCGACCGCACCCGCAGCGGCCGCCGTTGTCTCCGAACCCATGGTGGCGCCCATGTAAACACCCGCGGACCAGTTGAATGCCTGATAGACCAGGGGCATGGTCGTCGAGCGACGGCCGCCGAAAATAATTGCCTCGATCGGGACGCCGTCCGGATCTTCCCACGCCGCATCGATGGTGGGGCATTGCGCAGCCGGGGCGGTGAAACGTGCATTGGGATGCGCCGCCTTGGCGCCTGTCTGCCGGGCCAGTTCGGGTGTCCACCGGTTTCCCCGCCAGTCCATACACTCTGCCGGGGGCTCATCGGTCATGCCCTCCCACCACACATCGCCATCGGGCGTGAGCGCCACGTTGGTAAAGATGGAGTTCTTTGCCATGGTCGTCATGGCGTTGGGGTTGGTCTGCTCGGAGGTGCCTGGAGCGACCCCAAAGAAGCCGGCCTCCGGATTGATGGCGCGCAGACGGCCGCTCGCATCCGGACGTATCCAGGCGATGTCGTCGCCGACGGTCCACACGTTCCACCCATCGAAGACGGCGGGCGGGATCATCATGGCGAAGTTTGTTTTGCCGCAGGCGCTGGGAAAGGCAGCAGCCACATAGGTCTTGCGTCCCTGCGGATTCTCCACGCCCAGGATGAGCATGTGTTCCGCCATCCAGCCTTCGTCCCGCGCCATGTTGGAGGCAATGCGGAGGGCAAAACATTTCTTCCCCAGCAGAGCGTTGCCTCCGTACCCCGAACCATAGGACCAGATTTCGCGGGTCTCGGGAAAGTGGACGATGTACTTTTCCTTGTTGCAGGGCCAGGGAACGTCCGGCTGCCCTGGCGCGAGCGGTGCTCCGACGCTGTGCATGCAGGGAACGACGCGAGATTCATCCTTGTCAATCTCGGCAAAAACCGGCAGTCCGATGCGAGCCATGATACGCATGCTCACCACGACATACGGACTGTCAGTGAGCTGCACGCCGATCTGCGAGAACTTGGAGCCGATCGGTCCCATGCTGAAAGGCAGCACATACATGGTGCGCCCTTGCATCGCCCCGCGGAACAAGCCCTTGATCCTGCGCCGCATCGTCCGGGGATCTTCCCAGTTGTTGGTCGGGCCGGCGTTGTCTTTCGAGTGTGAGCAGATAAAGGTGCGCTCTTCAACCCGTGCAACGTCGCTGGGGTCCGATCGCGCATAGAAGCAGCCGGGCCGGAGCTCCTGGTTCAGGCGCAGAAAGGTTCCGTTGGCGACCAACTGTGCGCAGAGTTGGTCATACTCCTGCTGCGAGCCATCCACCCAATGAATCGACGCGGGCCCGGCAAGCTCCGCCATCTTCTCAACCCAGCGCAGCAGATGCTTGTTCCGTGTGGGCGGTTGGCCACCGCCATGACCCAGCAACACCGAGCCTGTTGGCTCAACTTCCGTCGTGCTTTCCATGCTTGTTCGCTCCATTGCGACGGCCAGAAGCCGTTGGGAGCCTCGGTTAGCCCGCAAAGCTCCTCCATTAATGAAGCTATTGCACTGGGCCGGGAAAAACAACAGGGCTGTCGATTTCGCGTTCCCAGCGGGCGACCACCAGGGTGGCCACACCGTTGCCAACCATGTTTACCGTGCCGCGGAACATGCTCATGAATCGATCGATGCCGAGGATCAACGCCATGCCGGCGACGGGGATTGTGGGCACTACGGAAAGAGTACCGACGAGAGCGATGAAGGATGCCCCTTGCACGCCGCTGGCGCCTTTGGAGGTGAGGACTGCCACGGCAAAGATGGTGAGCTGTTGCGCAAGCGTGAGGTGAGTTCCGGTTGCCTGGGCGACAAAGAGCGCGGCCAGCGTCATGTAGAGGCTTGTGCCGTCGGTGTTGAATGTGTAGCCGGTGGGCACCACAAGGCCCACGAGAGCCTTGGAGCAGCCCAGCGCCTCCAGCTTTGCCATCAGTGTGGGCAATGCGGGTTCAGAGGAACTGATGGCCAGAACCAGCAGGATTTCTTCCTTGATGTACAGAAGGAACCTGAAGATGTTGAAGCCGGCGAAGTACGCGATGGAGCCCAGCACCACGACGATAAAGAAGATTGACGTGGCGTAGAAAGTTGCGATCAGGCTAACCAGCGGGCCGAGCGAACCGATGCCGTATTTGCCGACCGTGAATGCCATGGCGCCGAACGCGCCGATGGGCGCGAGGTGCATGAGGATGTTCACCACGCCGAAGATCGCCTGCATCAGGGAGTCCACCAGGGCGAGGAGCGGTTTGGCCCGCTCACCCATTAAAGACAGCGCGAAGCCGAACAGCACCGCCGCCAGCAGGACCTGCAAGATGTCGCCCTTTGCAAACGCATCCACGACTGTTGTGGGGACGATGTGGAGCAGGAAGTCCGGCACGCTTTGCGCCTTGGCCTGGCCCGCATAGGCTTCGACGGACTTGGCGTCCAGGCTGGCCGGATTGACATGAAAGCTGCGTCCAGGCTGTACGACGTTTCCCACCACCAGGCCAATGAGCAGCGCCACGGTTGAGACGATTTCAAAGTAGAGCAGAGCCTTGCCGCCCACGCGGCCGACACGCTTCAGATCGTGCATCCCGGCGATCCCGCTCACCACCGTGCAAAAGATGATGGGTGTGACCACCATTCCAATCAGCCGTATGAACCCATCTCCCAGCGGCTTCATGGCAATTGCACGGTCGGGAGCAAAGCGGCCCAACAGCACCGCGGCCGCGATAGCCACGGAGACCTGGAACCAGAATTTCGTATAGAAATGCCCTTGCCTCTTCGGTAAGGAAGAGGCAGGGGCTACCGCAGTCTGAGAAAATGGAACATTCATTTCAGGCAAGCCACTTCTCCGGCTCTTCGATAGCCGCGGCCAGATCGTGGAGGAACGCCGCGGCCTTTTGTCCGTCGGCGATGCGGTGATCGGCCGAAACCGTTAACCGCAACATCGGTCGTACTCCAACGCCGCCCTGAATCGGCACGACGCGGTCCTTGATGGCCCCCACCGCGAGAATGGCGGCCTGAGGCGGGGTGATGATGGCGCTGAACGAGTCGACGTGGAACATGCCGAGATTGCTGACGGTGAACGTTCCTCCTGCCAGATCGCTCGCGCGCAGCCGTCCTGCGCGTGCCCGTTCGGTCAGTTCGCGGCGGTGCGTTGCAATCTCCCCCAGCGACGCCACATGCGCGTTGGCCACAACCGCGGCCACTACGCCATCCTCCACGGCGATGGCGATGGAGATATTCACGGCCGGATTCAAACGAATGCCATTGTCGATCCAACTAGCGTTTAGCCGGGGATGCTTGACGAGCGTGCGCGCGACCAGCGCAATCAACAGATCGGTGTGGGTGAGTTTGACACCGTGCGCCTGCTCGATGGATGGTCCTAGCGCGGCACGGACTCGATTCAAGCCAGTTGCGTCCACCTCACGCTCGACAAAAAAGTGCGGAACTGTTGTCCAGCTTTGCGTGGTGCGTTCGGCCATCAGGCGTCCGATGGAACTGAGCGTCACCTGCTCTGCGGCAGCGGTTGCTACAGGATTCGTAGCAGGCGTAACAACAGCAACCGGCTCCGCCGACAGGGCCTGCGCTTCAATTGCATCCCGAATATCCGACGCTAGAATCTCGCCGCCTGGGCCAGTTCCTTTGATCTTGCCGATGTCGATGCCGGCTTCTTTCGCCAGCCGCCGCGCCTTGGGAGAGATTTGCGAGGCATGAGCTGCGATCTGTTCTGCGATTGCCTCCGGTGCAAGCGCTGCTTCTTTTGCTGGAACGGCCGCAGGAGTATGGGCCGCAACTTCCGCCGCCTTTTCCTCACCCGGAATGCTCTCACCGGGAGCCAATATCCAGGCAATCACCTGCCCGACGGGAACTTCATCTCCTGGCTGAATCGCGACTCCGGCCAGAATGCCATCGGCCTCGGCTTCCACCTCCATCACGGCTTTGTCGGTTTCAATCTCCAGCAGCAGTTCCCCTTTGTGGACACTGTCACCTTCCTTCTTCAGCCACGAGACCAATTTTCCGGTCTCCTGAGCCACTTCAAGCGCGGGCATGATGACACGAATAGCCATAGGCGTGTGAGCGGGAACGGCGCGAGCCTTCCCCTGCTAGCTCCCCACCCTTTCCGTCTGCGCACCGGCGGCGAGCAGACCGATCACGTCCCGGTTCGGCGGATTTTCCAGTTCCCGCGTCGTGGGCAGCGGACCGCCCGAGGTGAAGTAGTGCGCGCCCGCCACCATAAGTTTCTCGGCAGGGAAGCGCGTAATCACCTCGTGGCCAGTCTCGGTGACCACGATCTCCTCCTCGATGCGGGCCGCGCTCCATCCATCCTTGGATGGCCAGAAGGTTTCGAGCGCGAACACCATGCCGGGCTTGATCTCCTGCGGATGATCGAGCGAGACCAGGCGGCTGATGACGGGCTTTTCCCAGATTGCGAGGCCAATGCCGTGCCCATACTGCAGCGCGAAAGCCGCTTCTTCATTGGGGAAACCGAAGTCCGTCGCCTTCGGCCACACCGCGGCCACTTCGCTCGTCGTGCGCCCGGGCCTGATCAACTCGATCGATGCATCCAGATAATCGCGGCAACGCTTGTACGCGTCCACCATGGTCTGCGAGGCTGACCCGATCGCGAAGGTGCGGTAGTAACAGGTGCGGTAGCCCATGTAGGAGTGGAGAATGTCGTAGTACACGGGATCGCCGGGACGCAACATGCGGTCGGAGAAGACGTGCGGGTGCGGATTGCAACGCTCGCCGGATATGGCGTTCACGGCCTCGACATACTCCGAGCCAAGGTCGTAGAGAATCTTGCTCACCAGGCCCACGGCCTCGTTCTCGCGCATGCCTGGCTTCATCGCCATATACAGTTCGTGATACGCCGCGTCCACCATGGCCGCCGACGTGTTCAGCAATGCAATCTCGTCGCGCGTTTTAATCACCCGCGCCTCCGACATCAGTTGCTGCCCATCCACCACGGTGATGCCTTCACGCTGCAGCGCAAACAGGACCGGCAGCTCGACGATGTCGATGCCAACCGGCTCCTTGTGCAGTCCGCGCAACTCCAGTTCGATGCGGATCTTTTTCGCCACGTCTTCCGCGCGCCCATGCTCCGGCGACATGGTTCCGCGCAGCATGGAAATGCCGGGCCGGGACCGCTCTCCCAGCCACGGGCAATGCAGCTGATGATGGCGCGCTGCCGACCCGAAGTCCCACAGGATCGGTTCATCGTTTTGCGGCAGCAGCACAAAGCGATTGGCCTTGTCCTGCGCCCATGTGCCGATGTGCGTCGCCGTCAGGTAGCGCACGTTGTTCATGTCGAAACAGAGCAGCGCGCCCATCTCCGACTGGGCCAGCAGATCTTTCGCGCGCTGCAGTCTTTCGGTGCGGAGACGCTCGAAGTTAACGCGCTGCTCCCAGTCAACCGCCATTGTTCCGCTTGTCGGCAGTCCCACGATCACTCTCCTCTTGGTTGCTTCATCCCTTGCCACACAGCTTGCGCGCTGCTTCAAAGACGTCTTTCGATGTCACCACTGTCAGATCTTCGAGCGGCGGCGAGAACGGTATCGGCACATGCATCGCGCCCATGCGCAGGACCGGTCCGTCGAGGCTATAGAACGCCCCTTCTGCGATCACCGCGGCCAACTCCGCCGTCACGCCATAGCGCCCATAGCCTTCGTCCAGCACAATGGCGCGCGAAGTCTTCTTCACCGACTCAATCATCGTCTTCTCATCGAGCGGCCACAGCGTACGCGGATCGACCACCTCTGCACTGATGCCAATCGATGCCAGCATCTCGGCCGCGCCCAGCGCAATCTGCACCATGCTGCTGGTGGCCACCAGCGAAATGTCTTCGCCAACGCGCTTGATGTCCGCAACACCAAACGGAATCGTGTATTCACCGGCAGGCACCGGGCCTTTCAGCTTGTGGTGCATCATCTTGTCTTCGAAGAAGACCACCGGATTGTCGTCGCGAATGGCAGTTTTCAGCAGCCCCTTGGCGTCGGCCGGCGTCGATGGAATCACCACCTTGAGCCCCGGCACGTGGCTGAACCATGCCTGCAACGATTGCGAGTGTTGCGCGGCGGACCGGCGCGTGGCGCCCAGCGTCGTTCGCAGCACCATGGGCACCTTCCACTTGCCGCCGGACATGTAATGCACCTTGGCCGCCTGGTTCACCATCTGGTCCATGGTGAGCGTGAGGAAGTCGCCAAACATGATGTCCACAACGGGCCGCAATCCGGTCATCGCGGCTCCCACCGCAACTCCGGTGAAGCCGGCTTCGGAGATGGGCGTGTCAATCACGCGGCTGGTTCCGAACTCCTCCACCAGGCCGGAAAGCACCTTGAAAGGAGTGCCGGCCTCGGCCACATCTTCGCCCAGAATGCACACCCGCTCGTCGCGGCGCATCTCTTCCGCCAACGCCTCGCGCACAGCCTGGGCAAACGTCAGTTCCCGCATCGGAGCTTCAGGCATAGACGTGCATCTCCACTTCTTCCGGCCCCGGATATGGTGCCGCCACGGCGAATTCGACGGCGGCCTTCATCTCTATGAGAGCCTCGGCCTGAATGCCATCGAGCGCGGCCTGGTCGGCAATCCCTTGCTCAATCAGTTTTGCGCCTTGCAGCAGGATGGGATCGCGCTTGGTCTTCCACTCCAGCTCCTCCTGCTTGGGCCGGTAGTATTCGCGATTGATGTCGCCCACGTGGTGGCCCGTGTAGCGATAGGTATTGCACAGCAGGAACGCCGGACCCTCGCCGCGGCGTGCGCGATCGATGAGCCGCTTCGCCGTTGCATACACTGTCTCGACACTCTGCCCATCCACGGTTTCCGCCTGAACCGCGAAGGCTGTGGCCCGTGCACAGATATCACCGGCGGTGGCTTCGCTGAAGTGCGTGTACTCGTTGTACAGGTTGTTCTCGCAAACATAGATCACCGGCAGCTTCCACAATTGCGCCAGGTTCAGTTCTTCGTAGAAGAGGCCTTGGCCGAGCGCGCCTTCTCCAAAGAAGCACACAGCAACGCGCCCGTTCTTGAGTTGCTTCGACGCAAAAGCCGCACCGGTCGCGATGCCGAAACTTCCTCCGACAATGGCGTTCGCTCCCAGGTTCCCTGTGGCGGGATCGGCAATGTGCATCGAGCCGCCCTTGCCGCGACAATAGCCTGCCTCTTTGCCCAGAAGCTCGGCGAACATCAGGTCAGGCTCGGCTCCCTTCGCCAGGCAGTGCCCATGGCCGCGATGCGTGCTGGTGATGTAGTCTTCGCGGTTGAGCGCCTCGCAAATACCCACCGCGATCGCTTCTTCGCCGCTGTAGAGATGCGCCAGCCCCGGCATGATTCCACGCTTGTAAAGCTCATTCACCTGGTCTTCGAACAGCCTGATCCGCACCATCTGCCGGTAGGCGTCGATGGAGCGTTCCGCCGGCAACGTCGGCACTTCCACGGTTTTCCCGGTGGCGTCCATCATCGACCCACTCCCGTTTCAATGCCCGACATCCGCGCCAGCACATCGAAGATCACCGCGTAATCCAGCTTGGTCCAGTTCATCGCCCGCGCCGCGGTTAGAAACTCATTCGTCACTGCCGTCGTCGGCAACGGAACATCCAGCTTGCGGCCCAGTTCCATGGCCAGCAGCATGTCCTTCTGCATCATGTTCACGTCGAACCAGGCTTCCTCCGGCTGCTCAAGCACAAATGGCCCGCGATACTTGATCATCGGCGAGGCAATCGCGCTGTTGGTCAATGCCTCCACGGCAACCTTGCGGTCGATGCCGCTTTTTTCCGCAAGCAGCACACCCTCTGAAAAAGCCAGCATCTGCACGGCAAGGCTCAGATTGATGGCGATCTTCATCGACAGTGCCAGCCCATTGCCGCCCACATGCGTGACTTTCGGTCCAATGTCCTTCAACAGCGGCAACAATCGTTCGAACGTCTCCGCACGCCCGCCAACCATGACCGACAACTGTCCCTGCTGCAGCGTAATCACGCTCCCCGATACCGGCGTGTCGATCATGTCCGCGCCGGTAGCCCGCACCTTCTCTGCAATTTCACGGCTCAAGTCCGGATAGACAGTGCTGATGTCGGCGAAGATCTTGCCCGTGCTCAGGCCGGCAATCAGGCCATCGGGACCTTCGGCGATGCCTTTCAAGGCGACTCCATTGGTCACCATGGCAAACACCACATCGACGGACTCGGCCACCTCGCGCGGCGTCGAGGCCAGCTTCATGCCCTTCTTCACCAGCCATTCAGCCTTTGACGGCGTGCGGTTATAGCCGGTCACGCTGTGCCCTTTGCTCAGCAGCCTATCTACCATCTGGCCTCCCATAACGCCGAGACCAATAAAGCCGAGATTTGCCATTCGCTTCCCCTTTATCCTGTGATTAATTCTTGGTTCGATCGCCCGCCGCCGCCGAATCGCGCCGGATCTGCTCCAGGTGGGCACGCATCGCTTCGTGCGCCGCCGCCGGGTCGCGCCGTTCAATAGCTTCCAGAATCAGCTTGTGATGGGTCTGGCCCCGCTCCGGGCCGCCCTCCACGCCAAAAATCCCCAACCGCTGCCTGCGCAGCACACCCACAATCGAGTCCAGCAGCGACAGAATCAGCGGATTGCCTGCTGCTTCGGCAAGCGCAAGGTGGAAGTCCAGGTCCGCTTCAATGTACACCTCCGGCTCCTTTAAGCTGCGATCCATCGTGGCCACCGCCTCCCGCATCATGGCCAACTGCTGATCTTCAATCCGGGTTGCGGCAAGGATCGTTACTTCGGGCTCAATAACCCCTCGCAACTCAACCAGGTAAGCCGGATCCTCCAGATCGCCGATCTCAAAAAATGAGTCCAGAGACTTCCGCGTGCTTTGCGGCTTTGGCGCGGTCACAAAGGTACCGCGGCCGGAAAACGACTCGACCAACCCCTTCTCCGTCAGCGTCTTTACCGCTTCGCGCACCGCCGTCCGGCTCACGCCGAACTGCTGCGCGAGTTCCCGTTCCGTAGGCAGTTGGTCGCCGGGGTTGAGCTTGCCCTCGACAATTGACTGCTCAATCTGCTGCACAATCTGTTCGTAAAGCCGCGCGGTGCGCACCGTCTTGTACATTTGCATAGGCATCCCCCTGGATTTGCCGGCGTCGAAGCCAGCAGCGGTCGGAACACTATACAGGATGCCATACCGCGAATTTGGACCGTCGTTTGGTCTCTCGCGGAGGGCTCGGCTTGTTGTCATACCATTAATCACGATGGCCACATGGTCCTTGCCATATCAAAATGTTCAGACATCATACCAATGAACCACAGAGGTCGCAAGAGGAACTATTTGTTTCTGTAGCCTGGCTATTTCTCGATCCACACTGTCTTGATATTGGCGAACTCGCGAATACCGAGCGGACCCAGTTCACGGCCAAACCCCGACTGCTTGATCCCTCCAAAAGGCACCCTCGGGTCGGAAGCCACCATCTTGTTTACGAAAACCATGCCCGCCTCAATGCCATCAATAAGCCGCTCCCTCTCTGCCGGGTCGCGGGTCCAGACGCTGGCGCCAAGCCCAAAGCGGGTGTCGTTGGCGATGCGGATCGCTTCATCCACATCCTTGACGCGGAAAATGGAAGCCACAGGCCCAAAGAACTCCTCGCTGTACGCGGGGGAATGGCGCGGGATGTCGGCGAGGACGGTCGGCAGGTAGAAGCAGCCTGGCCGCGGTGCCGGTCCTCCTCCAGTCAGAACCCGGGCGCCAGCCTCGACCGATCGCCGTACATCGCGGTCCAGATCGGCCACCGCATCGGGGGTCGCAAGGGGGCCCAAATCGGTGGCTGGGTCCAGAGGGTCCCCGAGCCGCAGGGCTTCCATGCGGCGGACCATCTCGCGTTCAAATGCGTCGGCAATCGACTCATGCACAATGAAGCGCTTGGCCGCGATGCAGGATTGCCCGTTGTTGGCGACGCGGGCCTTCACGGCAGTGGCCGCCGCCTCCTCCAGATCTGCGCTCGCCATCACGACAAAAGGATCGCTCCCGCCTAACTCCAAGACCACCTTTTTGATACGCTTAGCTGCGGAGATTCCCACCTGAATCCCGGCGCCTTCACTCCCCGTCAAAGTAGCTGCCACTACGCGCGGATCGTCCAAGACCTGGTCCACCTTGGCGGCGCCAATCAGCAGAGTTTGAAATGCCCCTACCGGGAATCCGGCACGCAGGAACAGATCTTCGATGGCCAACGCGCATTGCGGCACGTTCGAGGCGTGTTTCAGCAATCCCACGTTGCCCGCCATCAAAGCCGGAGCTGCGAACCGCACCACCTGCCAGCAGGGATAGTTCCACGGCATGATCGCCAGCACCGGCCCCAGAGGCTGATAGTGCAAATAACTGCGGTTGGCGGTTGTGGCAATCTCCTCGTCAGCCAGAAATTGCTCGGCGTGTTCGGCGTAATACCGGCAGGCCGAGGCAGATTTGACCGCTTCGTCGATGGCTGCCTGGATCGGCTTGCCCATCTCCAAGGTCATCAACCGTCCCAGACTCTCCCTCTCGTTCTCCAGAATCTCGGCAGCCCGCAGCATCCGCTCGGCGCGATACGCGTAGCTGGTCTGCCGGTAGGTCTTGAACGTCGCCGCCGCCAAATCAAGCTTCTTCGCCAACTCCTCGTCGCTGATCGCCGCGAAAGTCTTCAATACTTCGCCGTTTGCCGGATTCACGCTTGCGATGGCCATTCGTTTAGAAGCTCCCCCACTACCGATGGCCGGAATGCGATTCTCCGTTCATCAATTGGTCTGACATATATACCGCACTCGACCAGTCCCTTGTCAAATCTTTTTTTTGGGTGCCGCGCAAATTAATTTCCTTGACGGACGTTTCTCAAGCGTGGTAATGCTGTCAGACCAGATGACATCTGCAACACGAACAGGGGGCAATACGCTGTGAGAAAGAACACAACGCGCTGTGACAACAGCCACAATCCGGCCTCGATGGGCAAATGTGCGGTCCTGGTGACCGCCCTGCTGCTGGTCTTCTCGAGTTTCCTCGCCGGCCAGACCAACACCGGCCGCATCCTCGGCACAGTCACCGATCCACGCGGGGACGCCGTCTCGGGCGCTTCCGTCAAGGTGACCGACGTGGAGCGCGGCACCGAGCGTAACCTCAATACCACCGATGCAGGCGAATATGTGGCGCCCAACCTCGCCCCCGGCGTTTACAAAGTCCGCATTGTGGCCAAAGGATTCAAAACCGAAGAGCGCAGCGACATTCAGGTCTCGGTGGCCGCCGACGCTCATATCGACTTCACGCTCCAAACCGGCGCCACAACGGAAACCGTCGTGGTGACCACGGAAACACCGATGATCGAGACCACCTCGTCCGCTTTAGGCGGCACACTGAGCAATGAGGAGATCAACGATCTGCCGCTGAATGGCCGCAACTACGAAAACCTGCTGCAGTTGCGTCCCGGCATCGTCCGCTATCCCGGCGGAGGCTTTTCCACCACCAGCACCAATGGGCTTCGCGCGGAAGACAACGCCTATATTGTGGACGGCCTTTTCAATAGCGAGCCGTTTTCCGGTCAGAGCATCATCAACGGAGCGGGCATCGCCGGGGACTCGGCGACGATTCTCCCCGTGGATGCGATTCAGGAGTTCAACCTGATCGAGAATCCGCCGGCTGAATATGGCTGGAAGCCTGGCGCCATGGTCAACGTGGCGCTCAAGGCCGGCACCAACACTCTGCACGGCACAGCCTATGCGTTCGGCCGCGACACTCCCATGGATGCGCGCAACTACTTCAACACGGTCGACACCGGCGTAAAGAACCCGCGCAATCTGGAACAGTTCGGCGGCACCGCCGGCGGCCCCATCCGTAAAGACCGTATCTTTTTCTTTGGCGGATACGAAGGCCAGCGCTATGCGGTCGACAGCATCAGCCAGCTCTCTACTCCCGCTACGGTAACTCTAGGAGGCGACCCCCTCAACAGCGTTCCGGACGCCATTGCCGGGGTCATTGCCGCCGGTATCACGCCCAGCACCCCGAGCCTCAAGATCGGCGGTTGCACCCTGGGTCCTCCCATCTCCTGCGACGGCAGCGGCTTCCCCACAAACGCCGGCACCAGTTCTCTGGGTCCTACAACCATTAACTTCGGGTTGCCCAACACAGTTTCGAGCGACAATGCCGTCGCCAAGGTGGACTCGACGATTAACCAACGCCACTCGCTCAACGGCATGTACTTCTTCGGAAACAACAACGGCACCGTCTCCGATTCGGACCAGTTACAAGCGAAATGGCTGACGCTCATCCACACGCGCGCGCAGGTGGCCGGTTTGTCCTGGGTTTGGATTCCTACCGAAAAGCTGCTGAACGAGTTTCGCTTCGGCTATAACACGCTCTATCAGCCGACCTACGTCAACGATCACGGTAGTCTCGCTTCCACGTATGGGCTCAACACCGGCGTGACTAATCCCCTATATGGCGGATTGCCTCGCATCAATATCTCCGACTTCTACATCTTTCCCCAGGAACTGGGCGGCTTCAACTGGCCAAAGGTCCAGGGACCCGACACGCGCTTTCAGTTCATCGACCATGTTTCCTATACGTTCGACAAGCACGCCCTGAAGTTCGGCGGCGAGCTCCATCACGACAGCTTCACGGGCGGCGCATACGGCGGGGGGCGCGGCCGCATCAAGTTCGGCTTTGGCAACGACGCCTTTCCCGGAGCGACTTCACTGGAAGATTATTTTGCCGGCGTTCCCGCCTCTGGCAGTCTGCTGGTGGGCGATCCCACGCGCCAAATTCACAATTGGGGCATCGCCGCTTTTGCTCAGGACGACTGGCGCGTGACAAAGAACGTCACGTTGAATCTTGGCCTTCGCTATGAAATCAATACCGTGGTGAAGGATGCGCATGACTTGCTGGGCAATTTCAGCCCAGCGGTTGGGCTCGAACAGGTCGGAAAGGGCATCAGCGGCCCCTATAACGGCGACCACACAGAATTTGCACCGCGCTTCGGCTTCGCCTGGGACATCTCCGGCAATAACCGCACTGTATTTCGTGGCGGGGCCGGTCTCATTTATGAAACTCTCAACTGGGAGTCGTTCCTCGCCCTCAACAATTCGCTCGGCATAAGCACCATTCCAACTGGAGCGCTGGGTGTAGGGCCGGGCGGAAGTCAGGGCCCGGGCAGCATTGCTGTTGGCACGGTTAACTATGGCGGCGCGGCTTTGAACTGGAACGCAGGCTACAACTCCGGTCCCGCCACTGTCTTTCCCACCGGCACCATCAATTGCGGCGCCAGCCCCTGTAGCATTCTCGGGGTCGTCCAGAATCTCCGCACACCCGAGGTCTTGAGTTGGAACGTCAACGTTCAGCACGCCTTCACACCAACGCTTACTCTTGAAACCGTCTACGTCGGCTCGTACGGGTCAAAGCTCGTCGGCATCCACGACATTAACCAAAATGTCCCCAGCCTCGACACACTGGGCGACGAGCAATCCGGCCGTCCCTTCAACGCCGCGTTCCCATTTCTCAGTTTCATCTACCAGATGGGGAATATTTACAAATCCAACTACAACGGCCTGCAAATGACCCTCTCAGCCAGAAACTATCATCACCTGACTTTCGTCGCAGGCTACACCTACTCGCATTCTCTCGATGACGTAGGTGCAAACTGGGATTTTGGCGCCGGCAGCGGCATTCCTCAGGACAGTGCCAACCCCACTCGTGAATACGCCAGCAGCGACTACGACATCCGCCACCGGCTCACGCTCTCGCCCACGTACAACATTCCAGGGAAAAAGGGCTTTGGACAGATTCTGGAAGGCTGGCAGGTCACATCGATCGTCAGCTTATATGGCTCACAACCCTGGGGACCCATGGATGCGGGAAATGACTTGAGCCACACGGGGGAAGCGACCGACCGTTGGGATTTCTTCGGCCAGCCTTCCGATTTCAAATCCGGCTCCGGGCCCACCAACTATCTGCCCGGCGACGCCTCGTTCGACACAGCACCCAGCCCGGCAGAGAGTGACCCCGTCTGCTCAGCGCATGCACGCGATCTGACCTCCCTCAACTTCGCCGGTTGTTACAAAGTCAAGAACTCCGCCATGACGCCGCCGGCTCCGGGAACCTTCGGTCTGATGGGCCGCAACCTGTTCCGCGATTCCGGCTTCAAGAACTGGGACTTCTCCCTCGACAAAACCTGGAAGTGGCGCGATCGCTATAGCGCTCAGTTCCGCGGAGAGCTGTTCAACATCCTCAACCACCCCAACTTCGCCAACCCATACGGTGGCCAGAACGGCTGGGCTCACAACGATCCCTCCGTGCCCGGTAGCGGCGGCTTCGGCTGCGGTTGCGCTACTCCGGATGTGGCCGCATCCAATCCGGTCATCGGCTCCGGCGGAAGTCGCGCCGTCCAACTTGGTCTCAAACTCGCGTTCTAACCGGCACGCGATCACAGTCTGCGTCGCCTCCATCTCTTGCCCAACATCGACAAGAGACGGAGGCGTACTGTGATCCACGTGCAGTTTGAACACCGCTAACACCCGCGATTCCAGCACTTCTTTCATCGCAATGAAATCAACCTGCCTTTCCGGAGCCTTAGGGATGAACAAACAACTCATTTCATATTTGCTTGCTATCTGCGCTGTGATCTGCCCGGTCAAGAGCCGGGCCCAGGAACACCAGGAAAGAACTCTCGACGAAATCAAAGTTGAAGCCGTTCATCGCGCCGAGGTGGGTGGTTATCCCCTGATCGGCCTCAACCCGGACGACGTTCGTGAGGCCTTCCAGTCCATCCATACAAAAGACAAGGATGAGTGGGCGAATGCCTTCATCGGCGTAGCCGACCGCTACATGGCTGAAGGCAAGTCCCTCGAAGCGGCCGATCCCAAAAAGGCCGACGCCGACTACGTGCGCGCCTGGCGGCTCTACTCCTTCGGCCGCTGGCCCACGCCCGCATCGCCCAGGAAGCAAGTCGCCTACGACAAGGCGATCGACGCCTATCTCACCCACGCGCGCTTCATGGACCCGCCCCTTGAAGTGGTTCACATTCCTTTTGAAGGCAAGCAGATCATCGGCTATCTGCGCCTGCCGAAAGGAGCCGCCGGCCCAGTGCCTATGATCCTGGCGGTCAATGGGCTCGACAGCCGCAAAGAGGACCTGGCGGAAAGCTTCTCCGCCATCCTCCCTTTTGGCATTGGCTACCTTGCCGTCGACGGCCCTGGGACCGGACAGTCGCCCATCAAGGCCAGCCCTACCGCGGAGCGCATGTTATCCGCGGTCCTGGATTATCTGGCCACGCGCCCTGAGGTGGACAAGACGCGCATCGCCATGCACGGCGTGAGTTGGGGTGCCTACTGGGGTACCAAGATGGCCATTCTGGAGAAAGCGCGCCTGCGTGGCGTCAGCGTTCAATCGCCTCCCACAGACCTCTTCTTTCAGAAGGAATTCGTTCTCAATTCTCTGCTCGGGAACCGCGAGTATCTCTTCGATCAGATCCCAGCCATGATGGCCATCTTCGACAATGTAACCACACTCGACCAGGTGGTCGAGATCTTCCAGAAAATGTCCCTCGTGAACCAGCATCTTCTCGGCAAACCCACAGCTCCCATGCTCATTCTCGCCGGCACGCGCGACACGCAGGTTCCCATCTCCGATATTTACAAGCTGCTCGACAGCGGCGATGTGCCCAAAGACGCATGGATCAACCCGCAGGGCGGCCATCTAGGCCGGCAAGTGGGCGTGTGGCCAGACCCGCGCATCTTCAAAGAGGTCATCATCCCCTGGCTGGTGAAGGATCTGACTGGCGATCAGCCGAAGCCGAAGCCATGAGTCCTAAGCCACGAGAAGAATACGCTGCATCTCTGAGCGGACCGGATGCCAGGCAAGCCCGGCGACGAGGTTCGCGAATACTCCTGCTCTGAGGACGCCGTCGACGCGCCGCACCTGCAACCGGGACCAGGGCCCATCGGTTCAGACGGACAGCGCGGCCGATGAGAAATTGGCTCCTCTGCCGCCGCCTCCGAACAAGCGCATGCCGTCAACGACCTCGGCACATAGAGCCTCGCAGAGTTGGCGCGCTCCGCCTGCATGAAACGGGCCAGCGTGAAACGGTTTGTGTTCATCAGCACGGGGCTGGTCTACGGCGGCAACGGAGGCGGCCTCGCGCTAATCATTCTCTTCGTTAATTCTGGTTTATTTTTATTTCTTTACCCAGACATGGGTGATTTCCCCAAATACCAATTTGCGATAATCGCTTGCTTCTTTGTATGCTTCGTTTATATAGTCTTTAGCTTCTTGCGAGTAAAAATCATTGGGATTGGCGGTAGTAATTTCCGTCAATTTACATTCAATGATTAGTCTGGCTTCTTTGAATGACATATCTCCGGAAGGCGTTTGAACACTTGTCAGTTCAACTTCTTTCATTTTCTCGCTATCTCTTCCCGATTCACTTCCCAGAAAGAGGGCTTGTACCTTATATTCTTTCGGGAAGTAAGACAGCGTATATGTTTGCTCTTTTTGAATTATTTCAAGCGTATAACGGTCTGCTCGAAGAAGAGACCAAGTGGTGGGTTTCTTGAAAAGAAGCCCAAGACCACCCCCACTGCCTATCATGGAATTATAGTGATCTTCCTTGCCTGCGGTAATAACCGTAAATCCCAAGGTAAATACATTGTCGCTTATCTCGTCCGGAGAGATTTGTTTAAATAACTCATCGAAAATCATCTCTTTGACACTTGCTTCGCTCATCTGAGCCTCCTTGCTAGTGGGTGCAGGTTCAAGATCCCTACATCGTAAAATATACCATCCGGTCGGTTTATGCAATACAAAAAATACCGCTTAGTCGGTTTATGTTATTTTTGGTAACGTGAGGATACGAAAACCACGGAAACCGCAGGAACGAGCAGTCGTAACCCGACAACTGCTCTTGAACGCCGCAGAGCAGGTCTTTGCGCGAGTCGGCTATGAAAAGGCGCAAGTGGAAGAGATTGCGGAAGCGGCGGGCTTCAGCAAAGGGGCTCTATACGCTCACTTTAAGAGCAAAGAAGAGCTGTTTTTGGCGCTTTATGAGACGAAAACAGCCAGTTACCTGGCTAAACTTCGCCACGCCTTGGATAGCACCCCGACCCGCGAGGGAAAGATCGATGCATTCCGTAGCTTCTACATCGACTTGTCGAAGGAGAAGGATTGGGCGCTCATAAGCCTTGAAGTCAAGCTCTTTATTACGCGCCATCCAGAGGTAAAAGAGAGACTTCGTCAGATTGACGAGCAGGTTGGAGACAGCGTCGAGGGGGCATTGACTCGACTTTTCGGCAACTCTGTTCGAGCGGCCGGAGGAGCCCTCGGGGGTATTTTCTCCGCGCTTGTGCTTCAGGCCGCTCTGGAGCCTGACGTCCTTCCTGAGCGGAAGATGAGATCGATGCTTGGCACGATCTTCGACGCCCTGTTGGGATTACGCGATCAAGCCACTCAAACCAAGAAAGCCCGTGAGTAGTGCGCGTTCCAGGGCTCTCTGGAGCGATTCGCAGAATGTGCAACGCTCCTCATTCCCGCGTATTCTGTCCGCAGGGGGCATTGCATGCAGCGGACCTTTGTTTTGGCGCTTTGGCTGATCGTCGGGACAAGTGCGCTCGCCCAGACGATTTACGGCCGCGAGGGGATCACCATGCCCGCGCCACCGCCAACGGAAGCCGTTCCGGTGAGCGACGACTATTTCGGAACGAAGATTCCCGATGGCTATCGATGGCTGGAAGACGCCAAGAGCACAGAGACCCGCGCCTTCATCGATGCGCAGAATGCATATACTGCACGCTATCTGAAGCAGGCCCGCATCAAATCGCAAATACTGGACGATCTGGACGTGCTGGAGAATGTGTCGGAGGCCGGCGCGCCCATTGAGAGAGCGGGCAGCTACTTCTTCAGGAAGCGGCTGGCGGGCGAGCAGCAGTTCTCGATCTACGTCCGCCATGGCTGGGCGAGCCCGGCGGGAGCGAATCCATCGAATCTAGGCAAAGACGAGCGGCTGATCGATCCGGCCAAGCTGACTAGAGATCCGAATACCTCCGTCGGAATCGAAGATGTCTCCCGGGATGGCTCGCTCGTGGCCTACTGGATGCGCCAGGGCGGGGCCGATGAGGCCACGATGCACGTTCTGGACGTTAAGGCCAACAAAACACTCGAGGATGAACTGCCTGCGGCGCGGTATTCCGGTGTTGGCTTTGCGCCGGACGGAACCAGCTTCTACTACGCCCGCAACGACAAGCAGGGAACACTGCTTTATCAACATATGCTGGGCACGCGTAACGCGCGGGACACGCTGGTGTTTGGTCGCGAATTTCGTGGCGAGTTGCTTGGACCTAACGACCTCTTCACAGGCAGGGTGACCGACGACGGCCGCTACCTGGTAATCGAGATTGAAAGAGGCGTTCCGGCCAGGCGCGTGGACATCGTTTTCCGCGACCTCACCAAGCCGGATTCGCCTTTCGAAGTGCTGGTCTGGGGACTGGATTCGCGGTTTCATGCGATCTGGGCCAAAGGCGCCTGGTATGTAAGAACCGACTATCAGTCGCCGAATGGGAGAATCCTGAAGGCCGACCCCGGCGTTCTGCCCGATGTGTGGGCTACGATTGTGCCGGCTGGGCCAGATGTGATCGATGCCTGGTCGATTGTGGGTGGAAGGATCTACGTCAACCGGCTAAAAGACGTCAAGACCGAAACGTCGATATACAGTCTGGATGGGAAGCCTGCGGGCAAGGTCGAATTCGACGCGCTTGGCACAGCATCGGGGGTTGGCGGGCGCACCACGGACCGCTACGGGTATCTCTCCTTCTCCTCGTATATTGTGCCGCCCACCATCTACCGGTTGGATACCACCACCGGCAAGCGCGAGGTCTTCTTTCAGTCGAAAGCGCAGTTCGATTCCAGCCAGTACGAGTTGAAGCAGGTGTTCTTCAAGTCCAAGGATGGAACCCGGGTTCCCATGTTCATTGCCGGCAAAAAGGGCATGAAGATGGACGGAACCGAGCGCCTCCTGATGACCGGCTACGGTGGCTTTAACCTCAGCATGCCCCCGCGATGGAACCCGGCCTATGCCTGGTGGCTCGAGCAAGGCGGATGGCTCGCCGTCCCCAACCTGCGCGGCGGCGGCGAGTATGGCGAAAGCTGGCACGAGCAGGGCATGTTTGAGAAGAAGCAGAATGTCTTCGACGACTGGTTTGCGGCTGCCGAATACCTGATCGCCAACAAATACAGCTCGCCCCCGCATTTCGCCATTACCGGCCGATCCAACGGCGGCCTGCTGATGGGCGCTTCCATCACCCAGCGGCCGGAGCTGTTCTCAGCCGTGCTTTGCGGGTATCCGCTGTTGGATATGCTGCGCTACCAGAAGTTCAAGGTGGGCTCGTACTGGACCACGGAATACGGTTCGGCAGAGAACGAAAAGCAGCTTTTCTACCTGCTCAAATACTCGCCTTACCATAACGTGAAGTCTGGAACGGCCTATCCGGCGGTGATGTTCTTCACCGGCGACAGCGACACCCGCGTTGACCCGCTCCATGCGCGCAAAATGACGCCCCTGCTGCAGTCCGCTTCTTCCAGCGGCCGTCCCATTCTGCTGCACTACAGCCTTGCCGGCGGCCACTCTGCCGGTGTGAGCGTGGATCAGCAGATCCAGGACGACGCGGACCAACTTGCCTTCCTTTGGACGGAAACCGGGGAGCCGCGCGCTCATGCTTCTCGTCCCTAGGCTCGCATGATTGCCGGTGCGGACGTTGCATCTATTTAAAAGAGAACACTTTGCGCCGTGCGTCACGATGTGGGGTGAACGGGTCAGTCTGCGCCCTGGGGCAGAAATCCAGGTACTCAAGGGAATAGCCCTGACGTAACCTGATTCCTTTGGTAATCTCTTCCGATAAGAGGGATGCGGGACCCAACGACCACACCCTACCCGGGGATGCCGATGGGAAACTCAGTGAGAATCATTGCGGAAGTTTCGGCGGGGCCGCTTTGGGGGCTTCACCGCAGCTTGGAAACACAAGGAGGATGAACGTCCTCCGGCAGGGCCCAAAGCGGCGGGAAAATAGCTGGGCCGGGGTGAACATGCTTAACCTGGATTTGGAAACCGACAGAATCGACGCCGAGCGGGAGGCTGCGCGACTTGCAGCTCTGATGGCGACGGGGATTCTGGATACCGAGCCGGAAGCCAGCTACGACGCCATCACCCGCCTGGCTGTAGAGTATTTCCAGGCCGATTCGTCCGGAATCGGATTTGCCGATGAAAGCCGCGTATGGATCAAGTCCTCCTTTGGCCACCATCTTCGAGAGATTCCGCGGAAAAACTCTCTCTTCGAGAGGGTGCTGGCTGCCGACGGTCCGGTAATTGTTTCCAACTCCTCAAAACAGCTTCGCCACGACGAGCTGTCGCTGACTCCCAAGCTGCTTGACGCCGCTTTCTTTGCTGCCGCTCCGGTGCGCTCATTCGATGGGCAGATCCTGGGCGCTTTGACTCTATTCTTCCGCGAACCTCGAGGTGAGATGGGGCCGGACGAGATTCGCACCCTGGAGAGCCTGGCCGAAATGGTGGCCAGCCAACTGGAACTCCGCCGCCTCCGGAAAGCATTTGCAACCCAGGGCGGGCGGCGCAATCACTCCGCGCTCGCCGCAGTGGAGGAAGCCCCAAGCTGGCCGACCCCACACGACTTACGCCGCGCGCTGGATCAGAGGCAGTTTGTTCTCTACTACCAGCCAGAGGTGGAACTCTCCACGCGCAAGATCGTGGGTGTGGAGGCACTTATACGCTGGGCGCATCCCGAAAAGGGGATCATTCCGCCCATGGATTTCATTCCCCTGGCGGAGGAAAACGGTCTTATTCTGCCCATAGGCGATTGGGGACTGACAGAAGCCTGCACCCAGATTCAGAAATGGTGCCGCGAGGACTCCCGCCTCAGCACTCTGAGGGTTGGCGTCAACCTCTCAGCCCGCCAGTTCTCCCGCCCTGGGCTGGCTGACCACGTTGAAGCCTTATTGGTTCATTTCGGCATTTCCAGCCGTCAGCTCGGTCTGGAAATGACAGAGTCCAGCCTGATTCCCAATATGCAAATTGCCCTGGAGGTGCTTGGAAGCCTTCGCAGGCTCGGTGTTTCTCTCCTCATGGACGACTTTGGCACCGGCTACAGCTCGTTGAATCACCTGCACACCTTCCCGTTCGATGTCCTGAAAATCGACCGCTCCTTTGTGGGACGAATGACGGAAGGGGATCAGCCGCTCCAGATTGTTCGAACCATCATCGAATTGGCCCGCGTGCTGGGCATGGATGTGGTCGCAGAAGGGATCGAGACCTGCGAACAGTATCGCCTGTTGCGGCAACTGGGCTGCCGTTTCGGCCAGGGTTACCTCTTCGCCCGGCCCCTCTCAGCCGAAGCAGTCACCCAGCTCTTGCGTCTCCCCGGCAGGGTAATGCCAGACCCCGAAAAAATGGGCGTCGCCGCCGACTGCCCGCCAATTGTATCCACCTTCGCGTGACGGTTAGACGGCATTCAGGATTCGGTGAATCCCATTTTGGGAATGAAGCGCAAACCTTCCTGATTTGGAATCGCATCGGCGTTCCACAACGAAAACACCTCAAGCCTGCGGCGGTTTGAGCGTTATGCTCCAATCCATGCAGCAGACAGCCACAGCCCCACCCTCCTCCGGCTCGGCCTCGTTCGCGGGGTTGATAGCCGCGTTCGCCGCACCTGCACAGAAGCCCGCCTGGAACGACGACGACCTCGCCGACGATGTGGCAACCCTCAGCTACGAGCGCGCCCTGCGTGCCCACTCTCGCTACAAGGCACCCGAACCCAGCGGACCGGCCTTCACTCAGCCTCTCGATCCGGACGTTCTGCGATTCTGCGAAACGATTCCGGACGATGCAGGCCTCGACGCACCCATGGCCGCTCCTCAGGCAGCGCCTGCTTCGATCGCGAACCCTAAGGTCGCGCCGAGCGTCTCGACAGCGCACGATCGAAATCTGAGGTGCGCGAGCATTACCATCCGGCTCAGCAAGGCAGAGTGCGCGCAATTGCGAAGACGCGCCGCCGAGGCCGGACTTACCGTTTCGGCCTACCTGCGTTCCTGCACCTTTGAGGCGGAGTCCCTGCGGGCTCTGGTGAAGGACACCCTGGCGCAGTTGCGGACCGACCCCACTCCAGCCAGCCAGCCTGTTTCAGTCGCGGAACAGCCGGGTTGGCGTCAGTGGCTGACCAGGCTTTTGCCGCACACGAGTGGATTTCAGAGGACTGCCCGGGCCTGATTACTCCACTTCCAGCACCAGGCATTTCAAGTATTCGGTTTCAGGCAAGTTCAGCACCACCGGATGATCGAGAGCGGCGCCTCGACGCTCTATGAGGCGCACGCGCCGCCCGACATCCACGGCCGCTGAGGCCACGGCAGCTTCAAGTTCAGCCCAGCCCACGTGGTGCGAGCATGAGCAGGTCACCAGCAGCCCTCCAGGTCGCAGCATCTTGAGCGCGCGCAAGTTCAACTCTTTGTAGCCGCGAAGAGCACCCTCGACAGCCCGCTGCGTTTTTGCAAAAGCAGGTGGATCAAGAACGATGGTGTCGAATTTCTCACCTGCGTCCGACCAGTCGCGAAGAATCTGAAACGCGTCGCCAGCCACCCAGTCCACTTCCGCTTTCATCCGGTCGCAATTGGCCGCGAAGTTCCGCTCTGCGACTTCCAGCGAGGAGCGCGATGCGTCGATCCCCGTCACCTTCCCGCAAATCTGTGCCAAATGCAGCGCAAAGCCTCCTTGATAGCAACACACGTCCAACGCCCGCCCGGTGGTCCCAAGCGTCTGCGCCCACTTTTGTGCAGCAGCGTAGTTGTCGCGCTGGTCGAGGAATGCACCTGTTTTTTGTCCGGAATTGGCATCGTAATGGAACAGGAGCCCATTCATGCTGAAGTCCGTGCTGGTGGCGTGAGCCGCGGCATCCGCGATAAAAAGAGGTTCCAGATTGGGCGCAGTCAGGCCTTCCAACTCGCGCATGCGGGGATCAGGCCGCTCCAGAATGGCAGCCGGAGCCAACTCTTCACGCAGCACCCGCACACATGTCTCCCGCACCGCGGCCGAATCCAGTCCCTTGGCCAGGAACTGAAGAATCACCAAGTTGCCGTACTTGTCCGCGATCAGCCCAGGGAGCTCGTCCGCCTCACTGAAACAGAGCCGGCAGGCGTTGGTCTGGTCGCTGAGCAGGTGTTTCCGGCGAAGAATGGCTTGCCGCAGCCGCGAAGCCATCAGACTCAGCCAGCCAGCCTCATCGATTGCTTCTCGCGAAACCATGCGCAAGGCAATCTGCGAGGAAGGGCTGTAAAGTGCAGTCCCCAGCAGGAGTCCGCGAGAGTCTGCAACCGGCAGCAGTGCGGGCGGGTTGGCCGCATCGGGTCCGGGAATTTCAATTGACTCAATGTCGGAGGCGTAAACCCAAAGATAGCCGTCACGCAGCCGATCTGCGGCGCGGCGATTGACCATCGCTCCAGGGCTGCGGGCAGGGCTTTTCGAACCTGTCCGAGTTCGCTCCAAGTTAGTGCGGTCAGCACGTTTGGGGACGGTGCTTTTGGGGCCGGCCCTTTTGGGGTACACGATTCGCTTGGGTTCGCGGCCTTCCGCTTGGTGGGCCTGGGGAAGTTTCTCGTGAGTTAGTCCAAAAGGCGCCACTGCCTTGCGAGCTTTAGGCGCCTCCCGGTTGGAATCAGGTCTGGGGCTGCGCGGCTTGGTCATACACTCCCTTTAAGCGATTCTCCAATTCATCTGCCCTTCAACTCTGTGCAAGGGGGCTCATTCCAAGGAAAAAGCCACTCTGGAGTCACGGGTTTGTGCCAGGTCAATTGGAGAACCGCTGTAGCCGGGAGCAAATGAGCCGCCGGCCCCTACTTCGCCTGCATGGTTTCCAGGTAGCGGCTCAAATTGCTGATCCTGAGCATTCTGTCCTGGGGGTTCGACTGGTTCATCTTACCAAGGATCGGTCCCCATACGGGCATCTCGGCCGAGCCGTGCGCGGTAATCTCTGCGCCATTCTGCAGCACGGTAACGATGTGCGCATCGGGGAATTTTCCATGATTGTTCCTGCTAAGCACACTCAGGTCAACGGGCGGCGTCTTCAGTGCGGATGCGACGGGGCCCTGGCCCCTGCCGTCCACACCGTGACATGGCGCGCAATAGTTGCCGTACATCTGCTTGCCATTGGTCACCGCAGTTTTGTTGACAGGAATGGTTACTTTCGCATTGGATTGATCTGCATAGCTAATGCCCACCGCCAGTGTCGCGATCGTGGCTGTAACTAAGAGGCGTTTCAGCATAAGTTCCTCGGTTCTGGACCTCTAGTCCGAAGGGAACTTTACTCCTTTTCCAGTGTGGACCGGATGTGACGGCCAGCACACTGCAAGCGGCCGGTCAACACCGACGTACCTATATAGGAAAGCCTATGATTTCATTGCATAAGGCGTATATTCCTGGACACTGCGATCTATTGACTTAACTAAATATTGTGCATCCATATCTTCGGCCAAAAACTTACCTTTCCAACCTGGACTTTACTTTATATCTAAAAAGTAACATCCGCAACTTATAAACCGTCGATAAATTCTATCGAAAACTTATGATTCGACGGCCGGAATGAAAGCTCCGCCTGAAGCTTCCACTTACAATTTCGACAGAGCTATCGGAATCGCACTGCGCCGGGTTCGAGAACTATTTCTCCTGGGCAGTTGTCCGGGCCCCTCCGAGCGCTCCTCGGCCAGCGTGCGCGCTGAACGCCCGCGGCCTATAATGAAGCATGGCGAGTGCCCGGCAGGCCATACCGGCAGATGTTCCTGGCGAACCCCTGTCTCCTCAAGGGGAAGCGCAGACTTCCGCCCGCAACTCGGAACCACTCACCCTCGATAGCGCCCCCCAGACAATTCCCCCGGCAACCATCGACCACCGCTTTGAGTCGCTCCTTCGCCACGTGCAGGCCAACCGGCCCAGTGAAGACGTATCCCTCATCCGCAAGGCATGGGAGTTCTGCGTCCAACACCACGCGGGCCAGATGCGAGCCTCCGGCGAACCCTACATCATCCATCCGCTTGAGGTTGCCGAGGTTCTGGCGGAAATGAAGATGGACGCGACCGCCATCGCAGCGGGCCTGCTGCATGACTCAGTCGAAGACACGCCTGCCACCAACGAGGAGATTGCCGCCAAGTTCGGCGATCAGGTGGCTCACATCGTTGAAGGCGTGACCAAGATCGACAAAATCCAGTTTGCCAACCGCGAAGACCGCCAGGCCGAAAACGTCCGCAAGATGCTTCTGGCCATGGTGTCGGACGTGCGCGTTGTCCTGATCAAACTGGCCGACCGCCTGCACAACATGCGGACTCTCGAACATCTGAAGCCCGATCGCCAGGAAGCCATTGCCCGCGAGACTCAGGATATCTACGCGCCCCTGGCCCACCGGCTGGGCATGGGCAAAGTGCGCGGCGAGCTTGAAGACCTGGCCTTCCGGTACACCGATCCGGTGAGCTACGAGAAGGTTGCTGCAGCCGTCGAAGCCCGCCGCAGTGAGGGCGAGCAGTTTCTGCGCGGCGTTGAAGATACGCTCGTCGAGCAGTTACGCGAAAACGGCATCGAGGCACGCGTCGAGTGGCGCATCAAGCGCCTCTACTCTATTTTTCAGAAGATCGAGCGCTCCAAGGTCTCCTTCGACCAGGTATACGATCTGCTTGCGATCCGCGTCATCACCCAGGACGTGGCCGCCTGCTATGCAGTTTTCGGGCTGATCCACACGCTGTGGAGGCCTGTGCCGGGGCGTATCAAGGACTTCATTGCCATCCCTCGCGCCAACCGCTACCAGTCCCTGCACACCACGGTGATGGGAGCCAGCGGTCATCAGTTCGAGGTGCAGATTCGAACCGAGGAGATGCACCGGATTGCCGAAGAAGGCATCGCGGCCCACTGGAAGTACAAGTCGGGCGGGAAAATGGTTACGGCGCGCGACGAAGAGCGGCTGAACTGGATTCGGCAACTGGTCGAGTGGCAGAAGGAGATGACCGACCCCAACGAGTTCCTCTCCAGCTTGAAGATGGACCTCTACCCCGACGAGGTCTACACCTTCACGCCCAAGGGGAAGGTTGTGGTCGTGCCGGCTGACGGCACGCCGGTCGACTTTGCGTACACCATCCACACGGAGGTCGGCCACACTTGCGTGGGCGCCAAGGTGAACAGCCGCATGGTGCCGCTACGTTCCAAGCTGCGCACCGGCGACATCGTCGAAATCGTCACGCAGAAGGACCACAAGCCGAGCCGCGACTGGCTCACGTTTGTCAAGAGTCCCCGCGCCCGCAACAAGATCAAGCACTGGCTGAACGAGGACCAACGCCGCCGCGCCGTTGAGATCGGCCGCAAATTGCTGGAGCGCGAAGCGCGCAAATTCAAGGTTCCGATGAGCCAGATCGACGACCAGGATCTGAGCCGCATTGCCAATGAATACGGCGTCGCTACTGCCGCCGATCTGCTCGCCACTTTGGGTCAGGGCAAGCACACCGCACACCAGGTGCTCACCAAGCTGGTGCCGAGTATCGGCACTCTAAGCGAGGCCGAGGCCACGCCCGAAACCAAGCCTGGTGCGGGTAGCGAAGCGGCCATGTCCGACGCGGTGCGCAAGCTGCACCTCACTGGCTCCGACTCGTTGCAGGTGGAGGGTCAGAACGACCTGCTTGTGTATCGAGCGCGCTGTTGCAACCCCATACGCGGCGAAGAAATCATTGGCTACGTTACCCGCGGCAAGGGTGTAGCTGTTCATGCGCGCAGTTGTCCCAATGTGCAGAACCTGCTCTACGAGAGCGACCGCCGCATTGCTGTCGAGTGGTCCCGCGTCGGCGACCAGTCGGCAGGCCGTCCGCAACGCTACCCGGTCAAGATCACCATCTTCTGCGATGACCGCACCGGCATGTTGAAGGAGCTGACGGCCGTCATCTCCGACGACAACACCAACATCCGAGGCGTGGATATCCGCCAGGAGGATGGCGAGGCCGTAATCGATTTTGTGGTGGAAGCGGAAGACCTTCACCATTTGAACCGCATGGTACTTGGCATTCGTCGCGTCGCCGGGGTACGGGCGGTGCAGAGGACGCAGAAGCTTTGAGAAGCAGCTTTCAGCTATCAGCTACCAGCCATCAATTGGACAGAACATCCCGATGACACCTTCAGCAATAGAGCAAGGCGCGATCTTGAACGGCATCCATGTGCTCGACGGCGGTATGGCCTCGGAACTCGAATACCAGGGCGCAAATATCGATGGGCCTCTGTGGTCGGCGCACGTGCTGGAAGATGCGCCGGAGAAGGTGATCGCCGTCCATCGTGCGTACATTGAGGCTGGCGCGCAGTGTGTTGAGACCGCTAGCTACCAGGTCTCGCGCATTGGCTATGCGGAGTTTGGCCTGACGCCGGAACGGGCCGACGCGGCGCTGTTGCGGGCAGTGGAGTTGGCTCGGACTACAGCTGCGGAATTCCCCGGTCACCGAATCGTAGTTGCCGCGTCGCTCGGGCCGTATGGCGCCGCGCTGCACAATGGAGCCGAGTATCACGGCAACTATGGCTGCAGCTTTGAAGCGCTGGTCGAGTTCCACCGCGAGAGGATTCGTGTGCTGGCCGAAGCCGGAGCAAACGCGCCAGACCTGCTGGCTTTTGAAACACTGCCCTCACTCGAAGAGGCTGAGGCCATCTGCGAGGCGCTTGCCCCATGGCCAAAACTGGCGGCCTGGTTTTCCTTTACCTGCAAGGACGGCGAGCATGTGGCTCACGGCGAGTTGCTCGCGGACTGCGCTGCGGCGGTTGCACGCTTCCCACAAACGGTTGCCATCGGCGTGAACTGCACGCAGCCAGCTCTGATCCCGTCATTGATCGTCGAATTGCGCAGAGCCACCGACAAGCCAGTCGTCGTCTATCCCAACTCCGGCGAAGGCTGGGATGCTGCCGCCCGGTATTGGACCGGAACCGGCGATCCAGCAAGTTTTGGAGCGCGGGCAGCGGAGTGGTTTGCAGCGGGGGCGCAAATTGTCGGTGGCTGCTGCCGGACGCGTCCGGCGCATATCCGGCTGGTGGCTGAAGCGGTCGCCAGCAAGCTCTCGCCGGTCAAAAGGAACTAGCGGCTGCCGAGAACCGACTTGGCTATGGTGGCAAGCTGCAAGTTCGACGTGCCTTCGTAGATCTTGCCCACCTTGGCGTCGCGGTAATACTTTTCCGCCGGATAATCGCGCACAAAGCCGTTGCCGCCGAAGACTTCGACGCACTCGCTGGCCACGCGCTCCGCCACCTGCGACGCGAACAGCTTGGTCATGGCCGCTTCCTGCATATAGGGCTGGCCGGCGTCCTTCAGCCGGGCGGCGTTGTAGACCATCAGCTTGACCGCCTCAATCTCCGTGGCCATCTGGGCAAGGGTGAATTGCACTGCCTGAAAATCGGCAATCGGCTTGCCGAATTGACGGCGCTCCTTGGCGTACCGAACCGCGTGCCCCCACGCGCCCTCGGCCAGGCCCAGCATCTGCGCGCCAATCCCGATGCGGCCCTCGTTGAGAGTCTCAATGGCGATTTTGTAGCCTTTGCCTGACTCGCCCAGCAGGCACTCTTGCGGCACTTCGCATTCATCGAAGATCAGTTCGCAGGTGCTGCTGGCGCGAATGCCCAGCTTGTCTTCCTTGCGGCCGACGGTGAAGCCTGGCGTCCCCTTCTCGACCAGGAATGCCGTAATGCCGCGATAGCCGGCGCTTGGATCAAGCGTGGCAAAGACAATAAACAGCCCAGCCTCGCGCGCATTCGAGATCCACAGCTTCCGCCCATTCAGCCGGAAGCCACCCGCAATGGCCTCGGCGCGCGTCTGCAGAGCAAACGCATCCGAGCCGGAGCCCGCCTCGCTCAATGCATAAGCGCCGACTGTGTCTGCAGCCAGCTTAGGCAGCCAGTGCTTCTGTTGCGCAGGACTCGCCCAGCGGCGCAGCGCATTGATGACCAGCGTGTTGTGTACATCCACCAGCACGGCCACAGCCGGGTCCACAGTGGAGATGGCCTCGATGGCCAGCACGGCGTCAAAGAATGTGCCTCCAGCTC
>Ga0302140_10000318_pt1 | contig 59738 bp, 52 predicted proteins | sample I_Bog_E1_1_FD_202095 | JGI IMG/M metagenome (GOLD analysis project Ga0302140, IMG submission 202095) | Peat permafrost microbial communities from Stordalen Mire near Abisko, Sweden - I_Bog_E1_1 | ecosystem: Environmental > Terrestrial > Soil > Wetlands > Peat | place: Sweden: Abisko, Stordalen...
CTTTTTTGCTTTTCGTGCCATAAAAATAAAACTCCTTTTTTATTTTTATGATACATAATTTTTACTTAGATAGAAATGCAAAAAATGAAACTAATGGTAAAAATTATTTTTTATTAGTTTATCCTGAAATATATATGTTGTAATATAAATTATTAATTAAAATAAAGATACTACTGGTTATTTTTAATGTAGATTTTTTTCTGCAACATATATATTTAAACTAAATTTCCTCACTTTAATCCATTAATACATTTATTAATGTATCTCCCAAATTTTTAATCTTATTATTATCAAAATATTGATAATAATGACACATAATTTTACCATTATATAATTTTCTATTTTTAGTTGACTTTACTCCAAATACTTTTTCAAAATTCTCAAGTGAAGTTAATATATTGAAATCCCAACTTTCTAACTTTGTCTTTACCTTCCCCATATGTCTATAAAGAATATCTAACATTTCTTCTTCTCCAAGTCTTTCTCCATATGGAGGATTAGAAATTATAAATCCATGTTTTCTGGAAGTTGAAAAATCGAAAAAATCTCTTTTTTGAAATTCTATATATTTATCAACTCCAGCCCTTTTAGAATTCTCCATAGCAAATTTAATCACGTTATAATCTATATCATATCCTATTATTTTTAAATCTTTGTCTTTTTCAGACTTCCTAGCACCTTCTCTTACAGTATTAAAATCATCTTCATTCATAGATGGCCATGTTTCACATATAAAACTTCTATTTACTCCTGGTGCGATATTTTGAGCTATCATAGCTGCTTCAATTAATATTGTTCCTGAACCACAAAATGGATCTATAAGTTCAAAATCATCTCTCCATCTTGAAAGTAAAACCATTGATGCAGCTAATGTTTCTTTTATAGGTGCAATTCCAGAAAGCACTCTATAACCTCTTTTATGTAATCCCGAACCAGTTGTATCTATTGTTAGTGTAACTGTATCTTTTAATATAGCTACTTCTATTTTATAAACAGGGCCATTTTCACTAAACTGATCTATTCCATAGCTTTCACTCATGCTTGTAATAACAGCTTTTTTAACTATAGATTGGCAATCTGGAACGCTATGAAGTGTTGATTTAATACTTTTGCCAACAACATGCATAACCCCATCCTTAGGGATTAGTTTGCTCCACTCTATTTTTTTTGTTCCTTGGAATAGTTCTTCAAAAGATTTTGCTTCAAACTCAGCCATTTTTATAAGAACTCTATCTGCAGTTCTTAAATGAATATTGGCAATAGCTATATCCATTTCATCTCCTTGAAAAGTTACCTTTCCATTTTCAATCTTCAAATCTTCATATCCAAGTGCTCTTAATTCTTTTGCTGTTATACTCTCTATTCCAAAGGTACTTGTTGCAATTAAATCATACATAATTTTATATTCTCCCTTTATTCAAATTACTTCTATTCATCGCAATTTGAATCATATATTTTAACACAATCTTCTTCATCCGTTTCTTTTAGAGAAACTTCTATAACTTCGCTTTTTGATGTGGGAATATTTTTACCTACATAGTCTGCTCTAATAGGTAATTCTTTATGACCCCTATCTATTAGAACTGCTAATTGAATAACCGTAGGTCTATTTACATCTATAATAGCATCAATTGCAGCTCTTACTGTTCTACCTGTATATAAAACATCATCTATTATAACTATTTTCTTATCCTTTATCTCAAGACCTAAATCTATATTCCTAATTTCTAAATTTTCCTTTGAAATGTCTAAATCATCTCTATATAATGTTATATCTACAGAACCAACTGGAACTTCTGTCCCTTCAATTCCTTTAATATAATTTGCAATTCTCTTGGCAAGTGGGTAGCCTCGAGTTTTAATTCCAAGCAAAACTAAATCCTCTACCCCTTTATTTCTTTCTATTATTTCATGAGAAACTCTTATTAATGTTCTATTTATAGCCTTCTCATCTAATAGAACTGCTTTTAATTTCATGTTATCCCTCCACTTTTAAGGCACATTCAAAAAAATGACAAGTCAGTATGCTAGTCTATTTTGAGTCATAAGGAAGCTCGACTCGTATACGCTCCCTGAGTAAGTGATTCACACAAAATCATTTCTCAATGAGGTTAACGCCCTTTGGTTGTTAACTAAGTTCGAGGAACCAAATGTAAAATTTGGACTCTCACTTATCTACTTACGTCGGCATGTTCACCTAATAGCCCACTATGAGGTAAACATACCTCCTTCGTCTGATGCAAAATATACATTGCATCTTTGACTTGTCATTTTCTTTCACGCGCCTAAACTAAGTATATCATATATACTATCACTATAAAATTACATGTGCATTTATACTACAATATTAAATTAAGATAATTATCTAAGCTCATTTCTTAATTTATTAATTATAATCTTAAAATATTCTGGTAATTCTGTAGTAAATTCAACATATTTATTTTTTGTTGGATGAACAAATCCTAAAGTCTTAGCATGCAACATTTGACCTTGTAACTTAAATTTTTGTTTTTTAAAGCCATAAAGAGGATCTCCAACTAATGGAAAACCAATTGATGCCATATGTACTCTTATTTGATGGGTTCTACCAGTTTCCAATATGCATTTTATTAAGGTATAACCATTATACCTTTCAATAACTTCATAATGTGTTACTGCTTGCTTTCCACCCTCTACAATTCCTATCTTTAATCTGTCCCTTTTATTTCTTGATAGTGGTTTATCAATAGTACCCTTTTCATTTTTCATTCTTCCTTCAACTAAAGCATAATATTCTCTTTTCATGGAATGATCTTTCAATTGTTCTGAAAGTTTGTTATGGGCCTCATCATTTTTAGCAACCACTAAAACACCAGACGTATCTTTATCAATTCTATGAACTATTCCAGGTCTTATAACTCCATTTATACTAGATAAATCTTTGCAATAAAAAAGCAAAGCATTAACCAATGTGCCATTATAGTTACCTGGTGCAGGATGTACAACCATTCCTTGCACTTTATTAACAACTATCACATCTTTATCTTCATATAATATATCTAAAGGTATTTCTTCTGCATCCACCTTTAATATTTCTGGTTCCTTAAATATTATCTCAATTTCATCAAAAGGCCTTAATTTGTAATTACTTTTCGTAATTTTATTGTTAATTCTAACACTATCCTTTTCAATAAGTCCTTGAATAAAAGATCTTGATTTATCAACAAAAACTTCAGATAAATATTTATCAATTCTTGTTCCTTTATCTTTTTCATCAACTATAAAAACATTTTTCTCCATAAATCAATATCCCTTTCTTTTAAGCATATTCTTTCAACATTATAATATATTAACTTACACTTTACAATTGAAAACTTAATATATTAAACGTTTGAAAATAAATATATTTTGTGCTTAACATATTATAACTCATATTCCGCACAATGATTTTCATATTTATGATATTTAAATTTTTGCCTTAAACATTCGATATTCCTCAACCAATTAGTGTGAAAATATAGATAAATATTCGTAAGTTAATCCCATATAAAGGCAAAAACTGTATAAAGTTATAAAATCTCTTGTATTTTTATGCATTCAGCGGAATATGAGTTATAAAGGAACTATTTATAGACATTATGACAATTTTAGGTGTAGTAATTTCACTTAAAACTAGAACAGATGGTCTTTTAAGTCTAGAATCCGAATCATCTGGTGCAAAATTAGATCCTTTTATAAAAAAATGGCTTCAGCATTTGTAGCAACATTATACGGTCTTGGTACTTCAAATCTTTTTTAGCTTACTGTTACTAGTAAATTAAAAGAAATTAATAAGGCAGAAATTATTGAAAATGAAATCATTATTGAAGCAGTACTTCTCATCCAAGATGGAGTTAGGCACGTGAAAGAAAATAACAAGCCAATGATGCGATGTATATTTTGAGTCAGACAAGAAGGTATGTTTGTCTCATAGTGGGCTATTAGGTGAACATGCCGACGCAGTATGATTCAAAATAGACTAGCATGCTGACTTGTTATTTTTTTGAATGTGCCTTAATCCAAATACCTTAGTAAGTAAGCTTGTTGTTTACCTAACTGAAGATGGAAAATTTTCAAATAGACGAGTTGATATATTAATATTAAATACTAATCTTAATAATTTAGAAACTTCAAAGTAATAAGAAATAAAGAGTATAAAAAAACCACTTAGAAGTGGTTTTTTATACTCTTTATTTTTTTGAATGTGCCTTATTCGCCTTGAACAAAAAAACTTTTTATTTCATTTAACTCATCATTTAATGAATTACGTTCTTGCAATACGTCTTGATCCTTCTCTTCTTTTTCATCTATCGCATTTATAAACTTTATTTCTTTTTCTATTATTTCTTCTTGAACTACTTCGTTATCATCTATTGGATCTGAGACATTGTAATTTTTAATAAAGTCTTTCTCTAAATCATCAAATGTTTCTAATTGGGTATTCATAAAGTTTCTATATTTTGCTCTGAATTTAATAAATTCTTGTTTAACTTTTTCATATTCATCATTTATTTGTATGACGTCATTATGAGCTTTATCTGTAAGCTTTTTAGCAGATTCATTTGCATTTTTTAGCATTAATTCTGCTTCCTTCTGGGCTGAATTTTTCGCTTGCTCTGCAGCATTTTGTGCAAGTATCAATGTATTCTGTATAGTATTTTCAATTTTTGAATAGTGATCTACTTGTTCATTTAAATTAGCAACTTTCTCTTTCAGATTTGCATTTTCTTTATAGACTTCTTCGTAATTGTCTACTACTTCATCTAGAAACTCATCAACCTCATTTAAATTATATCCTCTTAATCCTTTTTTAAATTCCTTATTATTTATGTCCATTGGTGTTAATTTCATACTTTCACCTCAATTATGTATATTTTTTAATAGTAATTTTTATTCTTCCACTTTTACTATTACCAATATAATTACCTAAAATAAATTTTCCAAAACCTCTTATTGTAATTTTTTCTTTACCTTTAAGTTCATAACTTTTATCTTTTATCTTTACGTAATTTATAAGCACTTGACCTTGTTCTATCATTGCTGTAGATTTTGACCTAGATACATTTGTAATTCTAGAAACAACTCCATCAATTCTTAAAGAAGAAACTAAAATAATCTCTTCTTTAAAATTAACTTTAGGAAGAAGTTCAAAAGTTTCAATAACTTCTGCACTACAAACAACCCTAGAAATTTTATCTATGTTATTTATAATGAACTTTTCTATTTCTTCATATACTGGTACATAACAAATATTTTTATCTACTAATAAATCACCAATTTTATTTCTTTCTATACCAAGAGATAAGATTCCACCTAAAAAATCTCTATGGGTAAGATTTGAAAATTTTGACGTATTCTGAATCTTTATTAATTTCATAGGAAATGGATTTTCATATATATTATTAAAAGAAATCATTCTTCTTTCAGCATCTTCAAAAAATCCATTAGTTTCAACTTTAAAATCCTTATTGCATAAATTTTTTTCAAACCATGACCATATATTTGGTGTATAAAATTTTTTGCCAAACATAGGTATATCTTTCTCTTTAGATAACATATATTTTTCATATAAATTTAATGCTTCATCTCTATCATCATCAGTAAAATATTTACTTATTTTCTTTTTCATATTTATAAAAGCCTTTTAAGTACGTCTATTACAAATAATGCAATTATAGGTGAAAAATCCATTGGCAATCCAGGACTAAATTTATCCTGCAATCTTCTAAATGGATCTAAAAGAGGATAAGTAAAATTGTGTATTAAACTTATAAACTTATTTCCTTGAATTTGTGGAATCCATGAAGCTATACATTCTAGTAATATAGCTAGTTCTAATAATTTAAATAACGTATTAAGAACCATAGCAAGACTATACATCAAATTTTATTCCTCCTATTTTGACCAATTAAATACAGCTTTTGAAGCAAGCTCATTTTTCAATTCATTTGTTACCTCAACATTTGAAGGCGATAGAATATATACACCTTTTTCAACTTGTTGTAGTTCTCCACCCAAAGCATAACAGGAACCACTTATAAAATCTAATAATCTTTGTGCAATTTTTAACTCTAACGCGGTTGTATTTACTAAAACTATTCGTCTATTCTTAAGTGCTTCACAAATTTCAGTTGCTTCTTCATAGTCCACTGGTTTAGTTATTGTTACCTTTGTAGTTGAAGATGTATGGATATTTACAATCTTGCTATTTTTCTTATTTGTAATAACTGGTTCTATTTCTTCTTCTTCATTCATCTGATTGTTATATTCTTCATCCTCATACTCATCATAGTCCTCATAGTCCTCGAACCCTAATAAAGATTTAACCTTTGATAAAATCTTACTCATTTTTTCTACCTCCTGTATTATAATTTCTCTCTCCAAATATTCCTGTTCCTATTCTAACTAAATTAGAACCTTCTTCTATAGCTGTCATAAAATCATGAGTCATTCCCATAGATAATATGTTCATATTGATATTCTTATAATTTTTTTCTTTAAGTTCTTCAAATATTTTTTTTGTTTTTTTGAAATAAATTCTATTACTTTCCTCATTTCCTTTTGGAATAATAACCATTATACCTTTTATACAAACATGATTACACTTTTCAATTGTTTCTATAAATTCATATAAATTTTCTTCTAAAATTCCACTTTTGCTTTCTTCTCTTCCAATATTAATTTGAATTAATGCATTGGCCACTTTATTAGCCTTTCCAAAAACCTTTTCTATTTCATTTAACAAACTAATACTAGCTAAAGAATGTATCAAATAAACTTTATCCACTAAATACTTAACTTTATTACTTTGAAGTTGTCCTATGAAATGCCATCTTACATCCTCATGAAAGTTTTCTGATTTTTTCACTAATTCTTGAACTTTATTTTCTCCAAAATCTCTCATCCCTGCAATATATGCTTCTTCTAACTCTTCTAATGGCTTTGTTTTAGAAACAGCTAAAAGCTTTACCTCTTTTGGAATTCTAAATTTTAGTTCTTCTATATTTTGCTTAATCCTCATAATATAATACCTTAAAACTATTCCTTTCTATACTTCATTTAGTTTATATTCTATATAACTTTAAAATTTCCTTCAAAAATATAAATTTAATTTTATTTTTTGCTCTCATCTCTCTTCATATATTTAACATTTGAATTTGCTGTTGTTGGTGGCATAGTTATTTTATCTATTTTTTCAATATCCACATAAAGTTTTCTAAACATAAGTTGCTTAACATGGCTTCCATTTTCTAAAAGAGCTGCTTTTAATTTTTCTGGATCTCCTATAGCATAAATATTAAAAGGTGCATATTCCATTTCACCATCATCAAATCCTATAAATGCCCAGTTACAAATCACACCAGACCAGGGAACAACTCTATGGCTATTAACACTGATAGCTTCAGCCCCAGCAACTCGAAGCTCATTTAAAATTAATCCCATATCATTATCATGTAAAAGTTTATTATTAATTTCATCTGTATTCTCTACAAGTGCATTAGTATTTCCATCATTTATTTTTAATATAATTCCTGGACCTTCCAATTTATTTAATCCAATAAACATTTCATAATCACTAATTTGAGCTTTCATGTCCTCAAGAATCTTATCGTTTTTCTTATAATTATTTTCATAGTTACTTATTTTATCTTTCTTTTCAATATTGTCCTCTTTTAGATTTTCTATTGATTTATATAAAGTAGATCTTTCTTCAATTGCATTTTGATATTCCGTTGTATTTAATTGACTATAAGAGTGAATCCCTTCAAAATTCAAATTCATTGATATTAAAGCTCCGAGTATTATGGTTGCAATGAAAACAAAGAAAAAGCCTTTATTATTTTTCATTACATCACCTCTTTATTTAATATCATTATTTTCTTTTTCTATACATTTTTTTTGTGATAATTTTTTTTTCTTATTTTTAAACTCTTCTAATAAAAGCCTTCGTATAATTGCAAAATTATCAAATATTCTTCCGCCAAACACTATTACTGCTGCTATATATATTGGTATTCCAAGCTTATCCCCTAAATATGCAAGGCCTGCTGCAAGTAATGCATTCCCAAAAAAACCTGATATAAATATATCTGCTTGAAAATTCTTTGAAAGATTTCCTCTAATTGCGCCAAAAACTGAATCTAAACATGCAAGTATTGCTACAGACATATATGGTGATAGTTTATCTGATATGTTAACATCCAGTACAAATCCAAGTATTATCCCAATCAATAGTCCTATTACTGCAATCAAACTAATTCTCTCCTATTCCTTCACTAATTTAATAAATTCACTTTTCAATGACTGTGTTGTCTTTCCTATAACTATATCATCTTCCGATTTTATTTCATTATTATAGTTAGGAAGAGCAAGATATTCTAAAGACCCTGGGAAAGATATTCCTACATTAAGTCTACCCTTTTCTCCAATTGCTTTAATTACAATTTTATCTTTCGGATATACTTTTCCTGTAGACCCTATGGCGATTCCATTTCCTGCTGTCTTAATTCCGGTCTGTGGCGTTATTCTAATATCGTTTATACATATAGCCTCTGCTCCAGAGTACCAAAGTAAATTTACAATATGAACCAATTCATCTTCCCCTAAGTCTCTATTATTATCATTTGAATTAGATCCAAATATAGATGTTTTAGGTGTTATTGTAAGGGTTATTCCTGGACCCCTAACATCAACCACTCCTAAATGCATTCTAGCATCATCAAGTTGATTTTTTATATCTGTGCCTAAATTACCATCTTTTGCTGCTGTTTCTTCCATTTGTTTAAGTTCTTCTGATATCTTAGAATTTGTTGCTGATAACTCTTCTTTTTCCTTCTTTAATGTTTCAATTTCTGAAATTATATCATTTTTATCATAATTACTAATGTTTGACTCAATATTTTTGTTAGATAAGACTTTAAATTGATATGCTAATAAAAATCCTAAAAGTCCACAAACAATAGCTACAAATATTTGAGATCTAGATATCTTCATTCCTACCTTACCTTTCTTCTTTATAATATATAGGTGCACCATCAAATCCTACATCCACATACCCTTTAGTAATCCCAATATTCGGATTTTCAATTATATGTAGTAACTTATTCATTTTATCTGGTATGTTTTCGTCATTGCCGAGTCTTCCTTCTACATTACCAATATACACCTTTATATTCATCAAATCACTTACATCTATAACATTTATATTATAATTAGTTGGATTATTTTTTATAATTTGATAAAAAATATCTAAAATTTCTAAAAGCCTGCTATTATCCAAAGTTTTATTCCCTAATTCAACATCTTTCAAATCTATTCCTATAACATTTACTAAAGTTCTATTTTCAATATTATCTGTTTTTTCTAGCAAATTTGATTGACTGTCTAAAATATATTTGTATCCATCTTTATCTACATAATATATCCCCTGCTTCTCTGAAACTTTTATATCGACTTCCTTTGGATACACCTTACTAATTTCAACATTTTCTACATACGGGTTTTTCTTAGCTTCGTTTATTATATTATGTTTATTTATAAGGAAAATATTCTGACCAATTATATTCTCTGTTCCTTTTTTTATATCCTCTCCGCTCATAATCGGATTCCCTAAAATAGCAACCTTTGTAATAGTAAATACATTTGATTTAGTTGCAAAAGTTATTCCTCCAATAATCAAAATTATAATCATCATGCTTATTCTTCTTACCTTTTTTCTACGTTGTGCTTTTAAAATAAATTTATTATTTGCTTTTACCATATCCATCCCTATTCTTTACATGTCACTTATATAATAACATGAATTTTTATATAATATTACTATAAATTTCATATATAATCATACCACTTTAATAAGACATTTTCATTAAATTTTACAATAGAATTTTTATAATCACTAAAACTTAACATATGCTTTCATATTATAATTATATTAGCAAAAAATTCTATAGTAATTTTTAAACTAAATATATTGCATTACATTTAATATAATATGTAATTAAATTTGTTTACGGATTTTGTGATTCATCTAGACCTCACTAAATACAGGACAAAGAAGTTATATTTTAGTTCTTTGTCCTGCATTTATTTTATATTTTTTTAAGTTCTTCTTTCCCTTCAATCTGCCGTGATATATTTAAAAGTATTCCAACTGCCGTCATATTCATTATAAGTGCTGTCCCTCCATAACTAATAAAGGGCAAAGGTACTCCTGTAACTGGCATTGAACCTGTTACAACTGCAATATTTATTAAAGATTGAACTGCTATAACTGAAGTTATTCCTATGGCAAGAAGTGTACCATATGTATCTCTTGCTTTCATAGCCACACTAATTCCCCTCCAAATAAATATTATGAAAAGAAGTATTATACATATGCACCCTATAAGCCCTAATTCTTCACCTATTATAGAAAATATAAAATCATTATGTGGTTCAGGCATATACAATGTTTTTTGTCTTGACTGCCCAAGCCCAAGACCTGTAACTCCTCCTGCTCCTAATGCATAAAACGATTGAATTAATTGATATCCATTACCTGTGGGATCTTTCCATGGATTTATAAAATTAAGCATTCTTGCTCTTCTATAGTCTGTTGATACTGTGAAGAAAAGTGCTGCCGCTACCAAAACAGGAGCCACAATCCCAAATAAATGCTTTACTCTACCTCCTGCTGAAAAAAGTACAATAAATGTAACAATCATTATAACTGATGCAATACTCAAGTTTTTCTCCGCTAACACAAAGGCAGCATAAAATCCTGATACTGCTAGATACGGCAATATGCCACTTTTGAATTTTTTAACTCCTTCTCCCTTAATTTCAAGACTCATAGCTAAGAATAGTACTACAACATATTTTACAAGATCAGATGGTTGAAAGCTAAATCCCCCAATTTGAATCCATCTTTGCGCTCCATTAATATCCGAAAAAAAGAATACAGATATCAATAAAAATATACTTACAATCATTATTCCTACTGTATATTTCTTTAATTTATGATAATCAAAGCACATTGTAAATGCCATTGCACCTACCCCTATAAGTGCTGATACCAACTGTCTTTTTAAATAAAACATACTATCTTTGTTTATAAACATTGCATAATAAGAACTTGCAGAGTATACCATGACTACGCCAATTACCAAAAGCAAGGCTACTGTATAAAATATCCCATAATCTATTTCACCCATTTTCTTTTTTCTTTTGGACCTAATAACCTTCATATATAAATCCTCCAAACATACTTAAAGTGCTATAAAACCTATAATACATAAAATTGCTGTAATACTAGAAAATACTGTTACTATCTTTACTTCGCTCCATCCTAGATGTTCAAAATGGTGATGTATAGGAGACATCTTAAATACTCTTTTGCCGGTTAATTTAAATGAAGTAACTTGAATTATAACAGATAAAGTTTCAATTACATACATACCACCAACTATAATTACAAATAATTCCATCTTTAACATTAACGCTATTGTCCCTATAACTCCACCAAGAGCTAAAGAACCTGTATCACCCATAAATATCTTTGCAGGGAAAGCATTGTATCTTAAAAATCCAAGTAACGCTCCAGCTAATGCTATTGCAAAAATTGCCACTTCAGAATTTTTTGTTCTAAAACCAACAATAGCAAAAAAAGTTAGTACTATTACTGTAACTGAAGTTGCAAGTCCATCTATTCCATCCGTTAAATTAACTGCATTTGTTACAGCTGCATAAAAAATAACTATAAATGGTATGTACAACATACCTAAATCTAATCTAAACCCTTTATTTGCAAATGGGATCGAGATATCTGTTCCTATATATTTATACCCATACCAAGCTAAAGCTAATGAAAATAAAATTAATAATATCATTTTTTGTCCTGCTTTTAATCCTAAATTATCTTTATGAATTATCTTTAAAATATCATCTAAAAATCCAATAAATCCAAATGCAAGAAATGAATATAAGATTATCATTTCTTTGTCCATAAGCCTATGTCCCATAATTAATATAGTAGTGGCTACAGAAATAAAAAAAATAAGTCCACCCATTGTTGGAGTTCCAGATTTCTTTTGATGACTTTTAGGTCCTTCTTTTCTAATATTTTGACCAAATTTCAATTTGTGCAATATTGGTATAATTATTGGTCCAAGTATTATTGAAAATAGAAATCCCATTATTAATGGTGCTAAAATTTTTGAGTTAATTAATAGTTTTATTGTATCCCCCATCTAGTGCTGCCTAATTTTAAGGCAAGTCACCTCCTTCGTTTTATTTTTCTATATATTTAATTATTTCTTCAAACTTTTCACTTCTTGATGCTTTAACTAAAATAGTATCATTTGTTTTAATCATATTAGCCAATTTTTCCATTAGTTCTTGTTTTGTTTTAAATAGTATCGTACCTTCTTTAAAGCCTTCTTCATAGCATTCTTTAAAATCACCTGTAGTTAATAAAATATCAGCTTTTCCTTTTGCAAATCTTCCAACTTCAGCATGAGCTTCTTTTGCATAATCTCCAAGTTCACCCATAGCTCCAAGGACTGCTATCTTTCGATTGCCAGAATAATTTTCAAGTACTTTAAGTGCTGCTTTCATAGAATCAGGATTAGCATTATATGAATCATTTATAATTGTAAAATTATTCTTATTTATAAATTCAAGTCTCATAGAAGTAGCATTAAAATTTTCAAGACCTTTTTCCATTTCATCAAATGTAAGCCCAAGGTCTTTTGCTATTTGTATTCCTATAAGTGCATTTAATACATTATGTTCTCCAACCATATTTAACTTAAATCTATGACTTTCGTTATTATTAGCAACTGCATCAAAGGATGTAGTTTGACATGTTAATTTTATATTTTTAGCATAAAGATTATAATTTTCATCATAGCCTATTTTCTCTAGGTTAAACTTATCACCTTTATTAACTGTTTTTAACATATCATTTTCACAATTTACTATTAATGAGTTTTTATCCTCAAAAAAATCAGCTATGCACATCTTCTCTTTAAGTATATTTTCTCTACTCTTTAAATATTCTATATGTGCTACTCCAATATTAGTTATTGCTGAAATATTGGGACATGCAATACTTGCAAGCCTATTTATTTCTCCAAAATTGCTAGTGCCCATTTCAAGAACAGCTATATCATACTCTTTTGAAAGCTCAAATATCATAAGAGGCAAGCCGATTTCATTATTAAAATTGCCTTGTGTTTTGAATACCTTGTATTTTCCGCTTAAAAATGCAGCTACCAAATCTTTAGTTGACGTTTTACCAGTGGATCCTGTTATCCCAACAACCTTTATTCCAATTTTTTTTCTATAAAATCTAGCTAGGTCTCCTAGCGCTATTTTAGTATTTTCAACTTTAATAATAGTTACTTTATTATTTAATTCTTCAACATTGAATTTAATTTCATCAACTATTATTATAGATGCCCCATTCCCAATAGCATGTAAAACATAGTCATTTCCATTAAATTTTTCTCCCTTTAAGGCAATAAATAAATTATCTTTTTCGATTTTTCTCGTATCTGTAGAAATTTTCTTAAAATTCCCTTCATTATTATTGATTAAGATTTCTCCACTTATCGCTTCAACTATTTCCAACAAACTTAACTCCAACTTCATCCACCCCTTATTTTTTCCAATGCACAATTTACAGTTCACAATTATAGTACAACTTCCATTGGAAATTGATTGTTTTATGTCTAGAAATGCTCTGCATTTCTTATTTTCCTAATTGTTTCAAATCCCTTTAGTGATTTACTCATTCATTGTGCATTGTTCATTTAGTATTTCTTTAACAACTTCTCTTTCATCAAAATGTATTGTCTCATTCTTTAAAATTTGATAAGTTTCATGGCCCTTTCCAGCAATAACAATTACATCTCCTTCATTTGCAATATTAATAGCCTTTTTTATAGCTTCTTTTCTATTTTCTATTACAATATACTTATCGTTATTAAGCCCTGCTTCAATATCTTTTATAATGTCCATTGGTTCTTCACTTCTCGGATTATCAGAGGTTATTATTGTAATATCTGCAACATCTATTGATATTTTACCCATTTGTGGTCTTTTCACCTTATCTCTATCTCCACCACAACCAAATAGTGATATTAATTTTCCCCTTGTAAATGCTTTTGCAGTTTTCAATATATTATCAAGTCCATCTGGAGTATGCGCATAATCTATAATAATTTCATAAGGCAAATTGTATTCATTTGCTACTCTTTCACATCTTCCTGGAACAACGACTTTTTCTATACCATTTTTTATTATTTCTACTGGAGTCCCTAATTTAAAGCATGCTACAATTGCACCTAATGAATTATAAATATTATATTCACCTGGTATATTTAAAATAAATTGCTCACCTTTTTCAAGATTAAGTTTAAATTTAATATTTCTGCTTCCCATCTCTTCGTCAAATGCTTTAAATTTCGAATGATCTTTTACTGAAAATGAATACACCTTATCTGCCTTTAAGTCATTTAAATCATTAATTACTTGTTTTCCATAATTATCGTCAATATTAATAACTTTTATTCTGCATCTTTCGAATAGTTTAAATTTTGCTTTATAGTAATTTTCAAATGTCTTATGAAAATCTAAATGATCTCTAGTCAAATTTGTGAAAATACCAATTTCAAATTTAACACCATAAACTCTATCTAATTCCAACGAATGAGAAGATACCTCCATAATGCAATATTCTACACCTCTATTTACCATGTTAAAAAATAATTCTTGTAGCTCTAAAGATTCTGGAGTTGTTCTTTCAGTATTAATTTTTTCATTTCCTATATAATTTGCTATAGTTCCAATCAAACCAACTTTTTTATTATTTGCCTCTAAAATATCCTTTATCATAAACGCAGTTGTAGTTTTTCCATTAGTTCCTGTTATACCAATTATCTTCATCTTACTGCTAGGATTATCATAATAATTTGATCCCATTAGTGCTAATGCTTTTCTTGTATCTGCACATTTAATAACAGAAATATTCTTATCTTTTATTTCAACACTATCCTGTATTACTATTACTTTAGCACCATTTTCAATTGCCTTATCAATGTATTTATGCCCATCAGTTGCATATCCTTTAATGCATACAAAAATATCAAGATTTTCAACTTTTCTGCTATCATAATTTATTTTGTTAATATCTACATCAACCTCACCTTGAATTACTTTATAATCTATTCCCCTTAAAATACTTTTCAAATTCATATTGAATCCTCCTAACTAATTTATCTTACATTAATGTTGTAATTTGAATTCCAAATCGATAATTGAAATATCTATCCCTATATGGATAGATTTTTGCATTTATTGAAATTAACAATGAATGATAAATTCCCTTTGAATTTCTAAATCTAGTTTTCTAATAAAGATGTAGAATTTTACTTAGAATTTATATTCTAAAAAAATATAGCATGCGAGCATTCCCACATGCTAGTATTTTATCATTTGTATAAACTATTTAAAATTCTTTTCAAAGATAACTATTTCAATCTAAATAAACTTAAGATTTGCCTTTTAATTCTTATTACTTCTTTTTTAGTCCTTATAATCTGAACTTAAGGTTAAGTTAACAATTGTTCCTTTAGTTATGACTTCCCCTTCTGAAATATCTTGTGTAGAAACTGCCCCACTTCCTTCGAAAGTAGGTGTTATTCCAAGATTTTTCAATAAAGAAGTTACATCTTCTTTTGAATATCCCCTAACATCTGGCATTACAACATTAGTATTATAAGTCTCATCACTACTTGTGTAAAGATTTATTTTTGAACCTTCCTTTACTGAGTTTCCTGGATATGGAGAGATATTTATAACCTTATCTCCGCTACCATCCACATTAAAATCTAATTTTGCATCTTTTAATACCTTTTCAGCATCTGCAATTTTCATATTTCTAACTTCTGGAATAACAACATCTCTAAAAATCTGATCACTATTTTGATCAGAGAACTTGTTATTTAGGTTGTTAAAAATATCTGTAAATAATGATTTAACATATGGTACAGCTACTTGAGCTGCATAATAGGCACCATTACTAGGTTCATCAACAGTTATCATAACAGTAACTTTCGGATCATTAACTGGGGCCATTCCAACAAATGAAGATATATACTTACCCTCTCCATATGCTCCATTAATAACCTTTTGAGCTGTACCTGTTTTACCACCAATATGATATCCTTCAATAAAAGCCCCAGTTCCTGATCCCCCTGTTACAACTCCTTCAAGGTAAGTTCTAAGTTCTGCAGTTTTTTCTTTACTTGCAACTGTAGAAGTTTTAGGTTTAAAAGTTTCATCTACTATATTTACATTATTATCATCATCATGAGTAATTTCTTTCATTACATGTGGTTGAATTAGTGTCCCTCCATTAGCAATAGCATTAAATGCAGCCATATATTGAACCGAATTTACTGTGTTAGTTTGACCAAATGATATTGTTGCAAGGTCTGCTTCTGAAACTTTATTAACTGGTTTTACAATTCCAGTTGCCTCACCTGGCAAGTCAATTCCACTTACTTTTCCAAATCCGAATTTATCAATAGATTCACATAGCTTTTCTTTACCAATCATTTGTCCTAATTTTACAAACCCTACATTGGATGAGTTTTGAATAATTTGAAGTAAATTTTGACGATGTCCTTCTAATTCCGCGTCCTTTACAATAATGCCCCCTACTGATATTGATCCATTATCTACAAATTGTGTATCTTTATTAACAACATTATTTTCTAGACCTGATATAGCAGTAATTACTTTAAATATAGATCCAGGTTCAAAGGTGTCATTCACTAATCTGTTTCTCCACATCTTTTGTACCTTATCGCTGAGATTTGCTCCTTCAAATTTATCTGCACCATCATATGGATTATTGGGATCAAAATCAGGTTTATTAACCATAGCTAAAACTTCTCCTGTTTTTGGATCCATTACTAGTATTGAAACTGCTTTAGCTTTATTATCTTCATAACACTGCTTAGCTATCTTCTCAGCATAACTTTGAATATTTTCATCAATAGTAAGAGTAACATCTTTACCATTTATAGGTGATGTATAGTCAGGAACTGTGTAAGGCAAGTCCCTATTATTTTTATCAAGTTCTGCAATCTTCATTCCAGGAATTCCTGCTAAATATGAATTATATTGAAGTTCTAATCCTGTTAAGCCTTTACTGTCAGGATCAGTACTTCCTAGAACATGTGATAAAAAGTTATTATTTGGATAATATCTTTTTGTATCTGACGAAACTAAAATTCCACTTATATTAAGTTCTTTTACTTTATCTGCTACATCTTTTTCTATTTTCCTTACAACAGTAACAGATCCTGCATCAGCTCCACTTGGAAGTTTTTTTTCTAAATCAGCGTTTATTTCCGATACGTCCACATCCAATGCCTTTGCAATTACAGGCGCAATATCACCAGTTTTTAACCCATCGTCTCCTGTAGGTGCTGGAATACTTACACTTTTCATATGATCAAGTTCTTTGCTTGGAATAGATTTTAATGGTCTTTTTAAATATGTCCTTACAGAATTCAAATCGAAATCTACCCTGTAGACATTAGCAGACACAGCTAGTTCATTTCCATTTCTATCTAGAATTCTTCCTCTTTTAGCATCTATTTTCACTTCATTTGTCCATTGTTCTTCTGCTCTCCCAGCATAATCTGCCCTCTTAACTATCATTATATAAGATATCCTAATTATTAATAATGCAAAAACAACTGTTAATGAAAAAGCAGCACTTCTCATTCTCTGACGCATTTTGACTTTATCTCTATAATTTCTCTTTTTCAACGCCTATTCCTCCATGTATTTTCTTTTGTATAAAATCATTTAAACTTCAAAAAATTGTTTTCACTTTTTTAATTAATAATAGTTCCAGTAAGACAATTAAAATATATAATGAGATCATCACTAAAAAATATAGTATGTGAGCACTCTCACATACTAATATTTTTTCATTTGTTTAGTTCATAACAAATTATTCTCAAAACATAACCATTTGAACCTAAAATATCCATATAAATTCTTATTAGTTCTTTTTTAATCTTTATAATCTGATGTTAATGTTAATTTAACTGTTGTTCCTTTAGTTATCACTTCCCCTTGTGAAATGTCTTGCTCTGATACCATTCCACTTCCTTCAAAGGTAGGTACTATTCCAAGATTTTTTAATAAGGTAGTAGCATCTTCTTTTGAATATCCTCTAACATCTGGCATTACAACATTATTATTATAAGTCGCATCACTACTTGTGTAAAGATTTATTTTTGAGCTTTCTTTTACTGAATATCCTGGATATGGTTTCATATCTACTACTGACTCCCCATCTCCATCTATATTAAAATCTAATTTTGAATCTTTTAATACTTTTTTAGCATCTGCAATTTTCATACCTCTAATTTCTGGTATTATTACATCTCTAGAAATTTGGCTTGAATTTTCATTTGAAAATTCACTATCAAGGTAATTAAAAATATCTGTAAATAAGGTCTTAGCTGGTGGTACCGCTACTTGTGCTGCATAATATGCACCGTTACTTGGTTCATCAATAGTTATCATCACAGTAACTTTAGGATCAGAAACTGGTGCCATTCCAACAAATGAAGAAATATATGCTCCATCTTGGTATTTACCATTAATGACTTTTTGTGCTGTACCTGTTTTACCACCAATATGATATCCTTCTATAAAGGTTCCTGTTCCAGACCCTCCAGTAACAACACGTTCAAGATATGTTCTTAACTCTGCAGTTTTTTCAGTACTTGCAACTGTAGTAGTTTTGGGCTTAAAAGTTTCATCAACTATATTAACTTTATTTTCATCATCATGAGTAACTTCCTTCATAACATGAGGTTGAATTAAAGTTCCTCCATTAGCTACAGCATTAAATGCAGCCATATATTGAACTGAATTAACTGTATTGGTTTGACCAAAAGATATTGTTGCAAGATCTGCATCTGATACTTTATCAACTGGCTTTACAATACCCTTAGCTTCTCCTGGTAAGTCTATTCCACTAACATTTCCAAATCCAAACTTACTAATAGACTCACATAATTTTTCTTTACCAATCATTGCTCCCAATTCCATAAACCCTACATTACATGAATTTTGAATTATATCAGGAAATTTTTCAGCTCCATGTCCTTCAGGTTTCCAGCACTTTGGATTAATACCACCAACTTTTAACGAACCACTGCAATAGAAATTTGTATCTTTATTAACAATGTTGTCTTCCAATCCAGTAATAGCTGTTACCACTTTAAATATTGATCCTGGTTCAAAAGTATCATTAACCAACCTATTTCTCCACATTTTTTGTAGTTTTTCACCTGAATTTGCTCCATCAAAAGAATCTGCTCCTTCATATGGATTATTAGGATCAAAATCAGGTTTATTAACCATAGCTAAAACTTCTCCAGTTTTTGGATCCATAACTAATATTGATACTGCTTTAGCTTTAGTATCATTATAAGCTTGCTTTGCAGCCTTTTCAGCAAAATATTGAATATTTTCATCAATAGTAAGAGTAACATTTTTACCATTTACTGGTGATGTAAACTGTGATATAGTATATGGCAAATCCCTATTAGCTTTATCAAGTTCTGCAATCTTCATACCAGGAACTCCTGATAAATAAGAATTGTATTTAAGTTCTACTCCTGTTAATCCCTTACCATCAACATCAGTACTTCCTAGCACATGCGCTAAGAAATTATTATTTGGATAATATCTTTTTGTATCTGGCGAAACTAAAACTCCACTTATATTAAGTGCCTTTACATTATCTGCTTGATCCTTTTCTATTCTTCTTACTAGAATAGCAGATCCTGCATTTGCTCCACTTGGAAGTTTTGTTTCCAGTTTATCTTTAACCTTAGATGCATCTAAACCTAAAGCCGTTGCAATTAATGGAGCAATATCATCATTAGTTAAATTTTTTTTACCAGCTATAGAAATACCTATACTTTTCATTTGATCAATTTCTTTACTTGATAATTTAGTTAAATCTCTTGATAAATATGACCTAATAGAATTTAAGTCAAAGTCAACTCTATAAACGTTGGCAGATACAGCAAGTTCTTTGCCATTTCTATCCAAAATTTTCCCTCTTACAGCATCTATCTTTACTTCACTTGTCCATTGTTCTTCTGCTCTTGCAGCATAATCTGCTCTCTTAACTATCATTATATAAGAGAGCCTAATGGTCAATATCGCAAAAACAAAAGTCAACGCAAAAGCTGCATTACTCATCCTTTGACGCATTTTTGCCCTATCTTTATAATTTTTCTTTTTCAATATCTATTTCCCCCATGTACTTTCTTTTACATAAAGCATATTTAAAAAATATAAATTGCATCATTAACACGTTATTTTTTAATATGCCTAATACCTTTTAAATTTCAGATGAAATTCACTTTTAATATTGTTCTCCATGTAAACATTAGATTCACTAATACTATGATTTTTAAATCAACTTCATAATTATTTTGTCCCATAGCTAGCATCCGCAATACTAGGGTATATATGAAACTTCTCATCTTAAAGTCAGAGGCGTAGGCAATTCACACTAAATTATTCCCTTATGAGGCTAACGCCCTTTGGTTGTTAGCTAAGTTCGAAGAATGAAATATAAAATGCTCACAGAGAAAGTTCAGCGAGACAAATAGAGGACACCCGACTCACATTTGCTCGCTGGGGAAGTTCAAATATACAAATATAAAATTTGGACTTTTACTTCAAATTTGGACCTTCACTTTTCGATTCCCACTTATATACTTAACTGAGATATAATAGCTGCACACTTCTGGACAATGTGACTCTTGAGGTTACATTGTCCCCCTTGAGGTTATAAGTTTTTCTAAGCTTCAAGTGAAAAATCGTATTCCTATTGAGAAAACTCCATCTGAAGCTAAGAATTACTTTATTAAATTCATAATTTTAGAGAGCAAGTTAGTTTCTTTATTACTATTGTTAGAACTATTTGGTTTTAAATTTTCAAAATAATTTTGTGAAAAGTCAATTCTTACTGTTTCTTTTTTATTAGGAATAAACATAGATAACTTAGTTCCAGCTTTTTCTTGGATGTTGCTTAAAGCAGAAAACTTTAATAATTTTACTTTTAATGCTTCATTGTCTTCTTGTGTTTGATTAATTTGAGTACTCAAATTACTTATTTTACTTTGCATATCATAAACCTTACTATCCCCAGAGATGGTTACAAAACCCAGCCCGAATATAATCGCTACCATAGTCAAGACATATTTTCTATCATTTTTTCTTCTATTTCTTAACAAGGTATTTCTATTGTTTATGTTTTTTCGTCTTTGTATTTGTTTATACTTCTTATCTAGTTTACGTACTCCACTTTTTCTTTCTGGTGCTGATACTGTACTACCCTTTATATAATCATATTCTCTTCCTGCCAATTTATTCACATCCCAACTCATTTATAACATAATATAAAGTGAAACTTGATTCAGGCGGGGATAATCCCCATCTGAATCCTAGTTGAACTTATACCTTTAAGGGGCATCTCGCCTAGAAGCTAACTGTCAACACCCCGACATAAAGAAGTCGGTTTATTATTAGCAGTTAGCTATCTGGAAAATTATAATTTCTCAATTATCCTAAGTTTAGCACTTCTACTTCTTGGATTTTCTTCAATTTCTTTTTCAGTTGGTGCTATTCCTTTTTTTGATATAGTCTTAACCACGGGTGATTTTCCACATGCACAAATTGGAAACCCCTTTGGACAAGTACATGGATTTTCTAATTCTCTAAATTTAAGTTTTACTATTCTATCTTCTAAAGAATGGAATGTTATAATAGCCATTCTTCCACCTTTATTTAATTTATTTACTCCATCTTCTATAGTTTTATTTAATATTTTCAGTTCTGAATTAACTTCTATTCGAATAGCTTGAAAAGTTCTTTTAGCTGGATGAGGTCCATCTCTTCTCATCCTTGCTGGAATTGCAGCTTTAATAATATCTACAAGTTCAAAAGTTGTTTTTATAGGGTTTTCTGCCCTTCTATTAACTATACAATTTGCAATCCTTTTAGCAAATCTTTCTTCACCATAATCTTTTATTATTTTATATAATTCATCTTCACTATAATTATTTATAATTTCATAAGCTGAAAAATCATTATCCCTATCCATTCTCATATCTAAAGAAGCATCTTTCATATAACTAAAGCCTCTTTCAGCCTCATCAAGTTGATATGATGAAACTCCAAGGTCCATTAAAATTCCATCAACTTTCTCAATATCTAACTCGTTTAAAATATTATCTATATTATAAAAATTATTGTGAACATATTTTACATTTGTAAATTCTTTTAATCTTTCTTTAGCCGCCTTTAAAGCATCTTTATCTTGATCTATCCCAATTAGTATTCCATTTTTAGATAAATGATCTACAATATGAGATGAATGTCCTGCCCCTCCTAAAGTACAATCAACATAAATTCCATTTTCTTTTATATCCAATGCTTCTATACACTCATTTAACAATACTGATACATGTTTAAATTCCATAATAAAAACTCCTTATATTCCTAAATCATTCATTTTTTCTGCAATTGAATCAAAATCCATATTTGACTCATTGTATTCATTCCACTTTTCTTTGCTCCATATTTCTACTCTAGATAATACTCCAATACTTACTATGTCCTTTTCTATCCCTGCATATTCCTTTAAATTTTGTGGAATCAAACCTCTTCCTTGCTTGTCCAATTCAATTTCACAAGCACCAGAAAAAAAGAACCTTACAAAAGATCGTGCATCCTTATTTGTTAAAGGCAAAGTCTTTAATTTTTCTTCTAGTATTCTCCATTCTTCAAGTGGATAAGCATAAAGACATCCATCAAGGCCCTTTGTAATAACAAATGTATTACAAAGACCGTCTCTAAGTTTTGCTGGAACAATCATTCTATTTTTAGAATCTAATCCATGTTGATATTCTCCAATGAACATTATTCTCAGCTCCAATTTAATAGCTTTAATACTTTTCACTCTATTATAACCCACTTATCACCACTTAGCACCACTTTATCTATAATTTATTCTATAAAAACATAGTATTTCCTCCTTAAAATAAATATTTTTTAATATTTATTTATTTTTAATTTGTCTTTCAATACAAGAATAATCAAAATAGCTTTAACGTATTAACCATTTTAATAATCATTTCTTCATTTTTTTCAATTAGGCATATTCAAAAAAATAACTGTTTTAAAAACAAATAAATTTATTCTTAAAACAGTTTATCAATACTGATATTATATTAATTTAGTATAATTTTAATCTCTTAATGCAGCTCCGAGCTTGTATTCAAGAGATCTTAATATTTTTTCGTGAACTTTATTAACTTCGTTATCTGTTAATGTCTTATTTTCATCTCTATATGCAATTGCATAAGCTATGCTCTTCTTACCTTCTGGTATTTGCTTTCCTTTATATATATCAAATAGATCTACTTTTTCAACAAGATTTCCACCAGCTTTTCTGATTGTTTCATCAATTTCTTGAACTAAAATAGTATCTTCAACAAGTAATGCAATATCTCTTGTTACTGCTGGGAATTTAGGTAATGGTTTATACTTTTTATCCATGTTAGAACTCTCATATAAGGCATCTAACTTTAATTGTGCTACAAAACATGGTACATCAAGTCCATAATTTTCACAAACAGCCAAATGAACTTCGCCTAAAATTCCAACTACATTTTTTCCTATAACAAGTTTAGCTGTCTTCCCTGGATGATAGCTAACATTTTCACTTTCTCTTTCATACTTAGCATTCTTTATTCCAAGACCATCTACTATATTTTCAACTGCACCTTTAAGATCTAAATAATCACAGTCTCCATACATACCAATAGTTATAATGTTCTTTTCTGTTGGAAGCTTAGTATCATCGTCATTCTTTATATATACTTTTCCCATCTCAAATAATCTAACATAAGAATTATTTCTAGAATAATTTCTGCCTAAACTCTCCATCATTGAAGGAAGTGTTGTTGTTCTCATTACACTATAATCTTCACCTAGTGGATTTTTTATTTTAACTACATTTCTAAGTTCACTATCTTGTGGTAAATTAATTTTATCAAATACCTTTGGTGATACAAATGAGTAGCTTATAGATTGGTTTAATCCACTACCTGTTGCAAGTAATACTACCTTATTATCTAAAATGCCTTTTTTATATCTAGGTTCTCTTTCAGTAGAAACACTGAATATTGTTGTAGGAACATTCTCATATCCATAAATTCTTGCAACTTCTTCAGCTATATCTTCTCTAATTGCAATATCAACTCTAAAAGTTGAAGCTGTTACAACTAACATTTCTCCATCAATTTTTGTAAATAAATCAACACTATCTAAGCATTTCTTCATTTCTTCTTTAGAAATATCAGTACCAAGGAAAGAATTTACCCAATTAGAATCAACAACTACTATTCCTGCTTCTTTCTTCTTAGGATAAATATCAATAATTCCTTCCATAACTTCTCCAGCACCCAATTCACAAATCAAAGCGCAAGCTCTATTCATTGCAATTTCAGCCAAATTAGGATCAATATCTTTTTCAAATCTGCTTGAAGCTTCACTTCTTAAGTTTAATTTTTTAGAGTTTACTCTAATATTAGTTCCATCGAAGTTTGCACATTCAAATATAACTTCAGTAGTGTCTTCCTTTATTTCTGAATTTAATCCACCCATGATTCCAGCAAGACCAATAATTGTGTCGCTGTCTTTTATACAAAGCATAGAATCATCTAACACTCTTTCTGTTTCATCTAATGTTGTAAACTTTTCATCAGCATTTGCTCTTCCAACTATAATCTTATTAGTTGAAATTTCTCTCTTATCATAAGCATGCATTGGCTGACCAATTTCTAGCATAACAAAGTTTGTAATATCAACTATGTTATTTATAGGTCTTATACCAGCTTCAAGTAATCTTTCTTGCATCCAACCTGGTGATGATTGAATTTTAACATTTTTGATTCCTCTTGCCATAAATCTAGAGCAAAGTTCATCCTTTACTTCAACTTTTAATTCATCATTAATGTTAGCAGGATTTGAAACTTTATATTCTAATCTTGGCATTTTATAAGTTGTTCTAAGTGCTGCCGCAGCTTCTCTTGCCATACCAACAATACTTAAGCAATCTGGTCTGTTTGAAGTTATTTCAAAATCTAAAATTGCTTTATTAAGCCCTAGAACATCTTTAATATCTGCTCCAATTACTGTATCAGTAGGTAAAATCAACAATCCATGAACTGGTTCATTTCCAGCAATTCCAAGTTCTTCTTCTGAGCAGAACATACCAAGTGATACTTCTCCTCTAAGCTTTCCTTTTTTAATTTTAGTTCCATCTGCGAGTGTTGAGCCATGAAGTGCAACTGGTACTATATCTTGCTCCTTCATATTTGTTGCAGCCGTAACTATTTGTATTTCTTCGCTTCCTATATTAACTTGACAAATGCTTAATTTTTCTGCATCTGGATGTTTTACTATTTGTGTAATCTTTCCTGTAACTACTTTTTCAATTACATCTCCTTGAATTATAAGCTCTTCAAGTTGTGAACCAGTTAAGGTTAATTTATCTCCTAATTCTTTAGGGCTTACATTTATTTCAACGTAATCTTTAAGCCAACTATATGGTACTTTCATATTTTTTCCTCCTCAATTTTTATCTTTGGGTAGTTATCTTTATAATCAAATAACTATTAACCTACATTCTTCAATATTAATGAATAAATGCTTTGAATTTTTATATGTGCAAAAATTCTTAATTGTGCTATCGCACTTTTTTTATATGTGTAAAAGTTCTTGATTGTGCTATCGCACTTTTTTTATATGTGTAAAAGTTCTTGATTGTGCTATCGCACTTTTTTTATATGTGCATATTCTTCAGAATATATATGGTAATATGGTTTAGAATATATATTCTTAGGTTCTAAAATTCTTATATTGTTAAAAATAAATATGCTTAACTATTTATTTGATATATAGTATTTCTAGAATTGATCTAAAAATCTAACATCACTTTCATATAATAATCTTATATCATCTATTCCGTAATTTAGCATTACCATTCTGTCAACACCAAATCCAAAGGCAAATCCACTATAAACTTCTGGATCAATACCACAATTTCTAAGTACATTTGGATGAACCATTCCGCATCCAAGAAGTTCTATCCAACCACTACCTTTACATACTTTGCATCCTGTGCCACCACAAACAAAACAAGTTGCATCCATTTCAGCTGATGGCTCTGTGAATGGAAAATGATGTGGTCTAAACTTAGTTTGAACTTTATTACCAAACATCTTTTTAGCAAATAATTCTAAAGTTCCTTTTAAATCTGCAAAGGTAACTCCTTTATCAATAACTAATCCTTCCATTTGATAAAATATAGGCGAATGAGTAGCATCTACTGAATCTGATCTATAAACCTTACCCGGTGATATCATCTTTATTGGTGGTTTTTGATTTTCCATAGTTCTAATTTGAACCGGTGAAGTTTGAGTTCTAAGTACTATATTGTCATTTATGTATAAAGTATCTTGTTCACTTCTTGCAGGATGATTCTTGGGAATATTTAAAGCTTCAAAATTATAATAATCTAATTCAACTTCAGGACCTTCTTCAATTGTAAAGCCCATTGAAACAAATATTTCTTCCATACTTTGAAGTGTTAAATCTAAAGGATGTCTTTTTCCTATAACTTTTTTCTTTCCGGGAAGTGAAATATCTATAGTTTCACTTGAAAGCTTTGCATCTCTTTCTTTGTCCTTTATATTCTTTATAGTTGTTTCTAATTTTTCTTCTACAAAAGCTTTAGCTTCATTAACTAATTTTCCTACTAGTGGTCTTTCCTCTAGAGATAATCCTCCCATACTTCTTAATATTGTAGTAAGTTCACCTTTTTTACCTAAGAACTTAACTCTAATTTCTTCTAATTCACTACTCTTCATAGCTGTTTCAATTTGCTTTAATGCAAGTTCTTGTAATTCTTTAAGTTTTTCTTTCATAACTAAAATCTCCTTTCAAATAAATTCACTATAATTTGCAAAAACAAGACCTCTTTAATGGTAAAAATATTTTTCTGCACAAAAAAATCATCCCTCATAAAAAGGGACGAAAATATCCGCGTTACCACCCTAATTGGTGCTTTTAATAAAAAGCTACCCAACTCAATTAATATTAACGACTTGTTTTGCCGCTAGCTACTACTATAAGATTTCACAGCTAGAACTCCTGAGTGAACTTCAACATTCTATTATTTAAGAAGGCTTACAGTCTATGACCTTCTCTCCCTTAAAATTTTTTTAATATCTACTCTCTCATTCACAGTTTTTAATTATTAAATTAATACAACTAATTATACATATAAATAGTAAAAATTTCAATACTCATTTTATAGTTATTTTATCATCCATAAAAGCAAAAAATTAAAGGATAACCCATTTCTAAAATTGTATTTAGAAATCATCATCCTTTCCTTAATCTTATAGCAAATATTTTTAAATATAAACTACTATGTTAACCTATCTTGCCTTACTTTTTCGTACATTATAACAGATGTTGCTATTGCAACATTTAAGGATTCGGCATTTCCTGGCATTGGTATTTTAACCTTTGTATCTGCTAAATCTAATACTTCTTTACTTACCCCATTGCCTTCATTTCCAACTGTTAAGATTACCTTTCCTCTTAAATTTTCCTCAAAAAAATCTTTATTTGTCTCAAGAGAAGTAACAACTAAATTAAAACCCTTATTCTTCAACTCTTTAACTAAAGATAAATTATCATCATCATAGTGAATAGGAATATAAAATATGGATCCCATAGTTGATCTAATTGTTTTTTCATTATATATATCTACAGTTCCCTTTGTTAATATAATTCCCTGTACTCCCGCTGCATGAGAAGTTCTTATAATAGTTCCTAAATTACCTGGGTCTTGCAGCTTATCACAAAGCAAATAAAAATCTCCATTAGCTTCTAAAGGCACTATATTCATATTTATAACTGCAAGTATCCCTTGTGGCTTTTCTGTAGAAACAAGTTCTTTAAATAAATTCTCACTTATTTTATAAATTTTTATATCTTCAGTTATATAATTTAATAAAAATTGATCAATCTTTCCAATAGCATCTTCTGTAACAATTAAATAATCTACATTTACTTTTGCTTTAAATGCTTCTTGAATTAATCTAAAACCTTCTATTATATATTTACTGCTTTTATTTCTATTTTTTCTTTCTTTAAGTTTTTTTGTATGCTTAAATAAGTTATTTTCTTTGCTTTCAATAAATACCAAAGTCTTACACCTCAAAACTATTTACTCTTTTTTCCTATCATACTTCAGGCTTCTATATTTAAATTATTTTCTATATCAAAAGAAATTTAGCAGTTAATATGCAAACCACTAAATTAATCTTACTAATTATATTTTTATCACTAAAAGTTGATTTTCAAACTATATAGTATAATATTATCAAAAAAATAAATCACATTTTTTATTTTATATATAATTATATATAAAATAAAATGCGACCTAAGTCGCATTCTATGTATTAAGCGTTTATTTGTTTTTTAGCAACTTCTACCAATTCAGCAAACGCTTTAGGATCATTTATAGCTATTTCAGATAACATTTTTCTGTTGATATCTATTCCAGCTAATTTGATTCCATTCATGAATTTTGAATATGAAAGATCATTAATTCTTGTAGCTGCATTTATTCTTGCGATCCATACACTTCTATAATCTCTCTTCTTATTCTTTCTTCCAACATAAGCATTTCTCATTGCTCTTATTACTGATTCATTTGCAGTTTTATATAACCTACTTTTTCCACCGTAGTATCCTTTTGCAAGCTTTAAAACTTTTTTATGATTCTTACGAGCATTTTTCGCTCTTTTTACTCTTGCCATTACTTAAACCTCCTGTATTAACTTATATTATAGATATGGTAATAATTTCTTCATTACTTTTTCTTGTGTCTTTGAAACATATCCAGCTTTTCTAAGATTTCTCTTAGTCTTTGAGCTCTTCTTTGTTAAGATATGACTCTTAAATGCTTTAGCTCTTTTTAATTTTCCTGTACCTGTTTTTCTGAATCTTTTTGCTGCACCTCTATGAGTTTTCATTTTTGGCATGATTAAATCCTCCTCTCAAGTTACGCCTTTTTAGGCCCTAAAACCATTGTCATGTTTCTGCCTTCTCTTTTAGGTCTTTTTTCTACTAGGCAGACATCCTCTAATTTAGCTGCAAAGTTATCAAGAATCTTTTGTCCCATATGGGAAAGTTCCATTTCTCTACCTCTAAATCTAACAGTGATTTTAACTTTATCTCCTTCTAATAGGAACTTTCTGGCATTTTTTGCTTTTATATCAATGTCATGTTCCTCAATTGTTAGGCTACATCTTACTTCTTTAAGACTTACAATTTTTTGTTTTTTCTTAGCATCTTTTTCTTTTTTAGATTGCTCATATATATACTTACCAAAGTCCATAATCTTACAAACTGGTGGCTTCGCATTAGGAGAAATCATAACTAAGTCCATTTCTTTTTCATCAGCAAGTCTTTTTGCTTCAATTGTTGGGATAACACCTAATTGTTCCCCATCACTTCCAATTACTCTAAGTTCTTTTTCTCTAATCTGTTCATTCATAGAAAAATCTTTATTAATATTTTTCACCTCCGAAAAACTCTATACATAATAAAAAGACGGCATCACTGCCGTCTCATATTATCAATACTCAATAATAAATCTTCATCAAATACCCATACTAGTAGTTTGTAAACACTGCAGGGTGAGAAACGGCTGTCTCTTCTTAACATACATGAGTATATCATCAATCTTAATACATGTCAACATTTTTTGCTATTATTTTTTTAGATTTAAAATCACTCCCAAATTCTTGAAAAGTTACTTTATCACCAAATACATTTTCTATTGTATCTAAAAATTCTTTGTTAGTACAATTTTCTTTTCCATATATAATTATATTTTTAGGTGCACTTGTTATAAGACCACTTATTAATACATCTTCTATATTTAATTCTATTCTACCTTGTTCCGCTGTAATTTCTTTCAAAAAATCATAATATAAGTCTTTTCCTTCTCGATTTTTTATTATATAGTTATTATTTTCTTCTATTATTATATTTATCTCTTCTATTTTACATTCTTGTATCTCTACAAAGTACTTTAACAACTTTACAAATTCTTTATACTCTTTTTCCACCATATATCTTTCTACTACTTTATCTATAATTTTTTCTATGTCTCCTCTAAGTTTCCTCATTCTAAAAGTTATAAAGCCATCTATATTAATTTCTTGTTTTTCACTTATACAATCTCTGATTTTCTCTACCATTGAATTTATTCTATTTAAACAATATATAGAATCTTCATTTTTAGTTGTTTCTTCATATTTCAATACTTTTACTATTTCATCTTCCACTTCAAAGATCTCATGTTGTTTTAAGAAAAAATAATTATCAGTTAAAAATTCAAACATTTCTTTTTTTCTATAATTATCAATAACTATTCTATATAAAATATTACTAACATATAAGTTAATAATTTCTTTTATTTTTTCATTATAACAATTTTCTTCACAAATCATTTTAATTATATGAGTTTTTCCTTCTATACTTTCTACAAATCCTATTAATATATCTTTTTTCTTTAGTAATTCTCTTAGCTCTTGTAATTCGTAAGAAAAAGTCAAGTCTTCATTATAAGCTAATTTTAAAATAAGCATGGATTTCACTCCCTTCTTAATATTTAGTATGTATAAAAATTTTATGGATATGCAAAATTTATATTTTATTTTTATTTTGTTTTTATCAATAGTTAATTGACAGGTTATAATCTATAGTTCAAAATATAATCCATAGTTAAAAATAACATTTTAAATATTGAATATGAATTCTTACAATAAATTATTAATTATACATTTTATAAGGAGAGTTATATGCATTGTTTTGTTGATTATAGAGTTACTAAAGAAGAATTACTTAGCCTTTCAAGACTAAATATGAACCCAATATTAATCCCTAAATGTAATGAAGTTCATGAAGCTATAAATGGCCATCCCGATATTCAACTAAATATACTCAAAAATAAATCATATGCTAAAATTATTGTTCAAAAAGATATTTCACAGCAATTTAAGAAAGTTCTTAAAGCAAATAACATAAACTATATTGTTTCAAAAAAGTCGTTGTCCAATACATATCCTAATGATATTATTTTAAATTCTTTAATTTTAGAAAATTATTTTATTCATAATTTAAAATACAGTGACGAAGAACTTTTAAAATCTCAAAATTTAAAAGTACATATTAATGTTCCTCAAGGATATACTAAGTGCTCTATCCTGCCTGTTAGAGATAATGTATTAATAACAAGCGATAAAGGAATTCTTGACTCTTTAAAAAACTATGACTTTGATATTCTTTTTCTTCCTCCTGGAGATATATTACTACCTTCATTAAATTATGGTTTTATAGGTGGGGTTGGTGGTATGATCTCTAATGATAAGATGGCTTTCTTTGGTGATTTAGATAGTTACAAATGGGGAGATGAACTAAAAAAGTTTCTTTTTAAGCATGATGTCTTACCCATTGCACTAAGAAAAGGGAAATTAATAGATAGAGGTAGTTTACTTACTCTTTGATCATGTCCACTATATAATATGATTTCTATTTTTTTGTGTTACTTTTAGATAAGCCACATTAACAATTTCTACTCACAAAAAATTACTATAGTTCTTAGTTTTAATGAAAACTTTTCATTGTAAAGTCGACTTCTTAATATAATTTCGTTTTTTAGTTAGAATATAAATTATAAAAAAGCTAGTAAAAATTACTAGCTTTTTTATAATTTATCTCATCATCCTTTTCTTTATCTCATCACTTAGTTTTTCAGCTTTTTCTTTCATAAGTTCTCTCATATCTCTCATTTCACTACCCATGTCTTGAGCTAACCCCTTCATTTCATACCCCATTTTTTCTGCTTTTTCTTTTATTTCGTTAGTTAAATCTCCCATTATAATATCTCCTTTCATAAAAATATCTTCCTAATTAATATAAATTTCTATAAATGCCTAGATTTATAAATACTTTTATTTACATTAATTAGTTTGCCCCAAAATAGGAATATTATTAATAAAAGTTTGACTTTCTTAATCTTTTTTTAATGTCTGTAGTTCTATTTAGATTCTTTACTTTATGATAAATACCACTTCAGTATCACCATTATAAATATACCTGAAAGAAAGTTTATTTCTTTTTTATCCATTGGACTAATCAAACTACAGCTTTCCCCTTCCACTTTCCACTTCTATACCTAATAATTGATATAGCAGATGCAAATGTCCATCCTAATGGAATAGCCCACCATATGGCTCTCTGTCCTATAAGACAAGCTAATGTATATGCAAATATTATTCTTGTTGATAAATTAGTTAAGCTACTGAACATAAATACTTTAACATCTCCAGATCCCCTAAGAACACCATTTGTAATTACCATGAGTCCCATTAAGAAATAAAATATAGATACCACCCTAAGATACTCTACGCCAGTATTTATAACCATTTGATTTGCGCTTGAGTCTACAAACATTCCTATCAATTTTGATCCAAAGACAAATAATATAAGAGCAGCACAAGCACAGAAAACTCCTATCATAACTAATGCTGATTTATATCCACTCTTAACACGTTCATTTTTCCTTGCGCCTACATTTTGAGCTGTAAATGTAGAAACCGCACTACTTAAATTTACCATAGGCATAATTGTTATAGAGTCTATCCTTGTAGCTGCTGCATATCCTGCAATAGTTGCCCACCCATATCCATTTACTAATGCTTGTACAAATAAATTTCCAATTGAAACTATAGATTGTTGAATTATTGATGGAATCGCTATTCTACACATATTTTTTAAAATAATTAGGTCAAATAATTTATATTCTTCATCTGTTTTTATTGTCCTTACTTTTTTTAAAAGATAAGCTAAAGATGAAATTGCTGATACACCTTGGGCAATTAATGTTGCATAAGCAACACCAGAAACTCCCATATTAAACTTAATAACAAATAATAAATCTAATACAACATTTAGAATAGATGAACATATTAAAAAGCATAACGGTGTTTTAGAATCTCCAAGTGCATTAAAAGCCGCTGTTGTAACATTATAAATAAATAAAAATACAACCCCCATAAAATAGATCTGCATATAAATATTTGCATTTTCAAATATATCTATTGGTGTTTTGAGTAAACTTAAAACTGTCCTACTACTAAGTAATCCAATTAACATTAAAATAAAACTAAAAACAGCAATTGAAATTAGAGATGTATGTATTGCTGTTTTCATCTTTCCAATATACTTTGCACCAAACATTTGAGAAATTACTACTGAACATCCAATACTTGCTCCTGTTGCAATTGATATAAAAACAAATGTAATAGGATACGATGCTCCAACTGCTGCCAAAGCCTTATCACTTACAAAATTCCCCACAACCACAGAATCTATAATAATATAAAATTGCTGAAATATATTTCCGAGCACCATAGGCATAGCAAAGCAAAAAAGAATTTTAGATGGATTGCCATTTGTCATATCCTTTGTCACTTTTAGACCTTCTTTCTAAGTGAAAATCAAATATTATATTTCATTATACGAAAATTTAATCTAAATGTTAATATTACTTTAATTTATGACTTCTAAGTTTATATAATTAAATTGTTAATATATCAATCCGCATTTCATAAGAAACGAATAAATGCTTTGGATTTTTATAGGTGCATATTCTAAACCATATATATGGTTTAGAATTTTACCATATAGAATAAGGCACATTCAAAAAAATAACAAGTCAGCATGCTAGTCTATTTTGAGTCATACTACGTCAGCATGTTCACCTAATAGCCGACTATGAGGAAAACATACTTCCTTGTCTGACTCAAAATATACATCGCATCATTGACTTGTTATTTTCTTTCACGTGCCTAAATCTCTTTAAAATATCTAAAAATTTTAGAAATTTACTTTGACATATTAGCTTTCTATCATTTAAACTGTTTTAGGATACAGTTATAAATAATTATTTTATATTTTAGGAGGCAATTAATGAGCGTACTTATTGTTAAAGATATGAATCATGGCTTTGGAGATAGAGCTATTTTCGAAGATGTTTCATTTAGATTATTAAAAGGAGAACACGTTGGTCTAATCGGAGCTAATGGTGAAGGTAAATCAACATTTATGAATATAGTAACTGGAAAACTTATGCCAGATGAAGGTAGTGTCATCTGGTCAAATAATGTTAGAGTTGGTTATATGGATCAACATGCTGCTTTAACTAAAGGGCAAAGCATACGAGATACTTTAAGAAATGCATTTAAATATCTTTTTGATTTAGAAGCAGAAATGAATTCTCTATATGAAAAAATGGGCGATTGCAATGAAGATGAATTAAATAAAATGTTAGATAGAACGGCTGTAATCCAAGATATGCTTGACCATAATGGATTTTATATAATAGACCCTAAGGTTGAAGAAGTTGCAAAGGGACTTGGGCTTTCAGATTTAGGACTTGATAAGGATGTCGATGATTTATCTGGTGGACAAAGAACCAAGATTCTTTTAGGTAAATTGTTGCTTGAATCTCCAGATATTTTACTTTTAGACGAGCCTACTAATTATCTTGATGAAGAACACGTAGAATGGCTTAAAAGATATCTTCAGTCTTATGAAAATGCATTTATACTAATTTCACATGATATTCCATTTTTAAATTCAATAGTTAATTTAATATACAGTGTAGATGAAAGAAAACTTACAAGGTATGTTGGAGATTATGATGAATTTCAAAGAATATATGCAATAAACAAAGAGAAATTAGAAGCTGCTTTTGAAAAACAACAAAAGGAAATCTCAAGACTTGAAGATTTTGTTGCTAGAAATAAAGCTAATGCAGCTACTGCTAACATGGCTAAATCTAGGCAAAAGAAATTAGATAAGATGGATATAATAGAAATTTCAAAAGAAAAGCCAAAACCAGAATTTACTTTTAAAACAGCTAGAGCTCCAGGTAAAATTATATTCGAAACTCATGATTTAGTTATCGGATATGACTCTCCTCTTACAAAACCATTAAACTTATATATGGAAAGAGGACAAAAAATAGCACTAGTTGGAGCCAATGGACTTGGTAAATCAACACTTTTAAAAAGTTTACTTGGAAAAGTTAAACCACTAAGCGGAAAGGTTCAACTCGGTGATTATCAATACATAGGATATTTTGAACAAGAAGATAGAAAAAATAATACTAATACATGTATAGAAGAAGCTTGGCAAGAGTTTCCTGGATATACTCAATATCAAATAAGAGCAGCCCTTGCTAAATGCGGATTAACAAGCAAACAAATTGAATCTCAAATAAGAGTTTTATCAGGTGGAGAAGCTGCAAAAGTTAGACTTTGCAAAATTCTAAACAATGAAACAAATATATTAATCCTAGACGAACCTACAAACCATTTAGATGTAGATGCAAAAGATGAACTTAAAAGAGCACTACAAGAATATAAAGGAACAATCCTTTTAGTATCTCATGAGCCTGAGTTCTATAGAGATATAATAACTGAAACTTGGAATTGTGAGGATTGGACAACTAAAATTGTATAATGACAGAATTATAACAATCTATTTTAAATACACATATGCATTAGCTTATGTGTATTTATTTTTTTGCTATGTTTTAATGTAGTTTTGAAGTCAGTTGTTGAATAGACTATAAATAAATTAAATAACATATAATTGATAATACACAAATTTTGAAGTTAAAAAGTTAAAATAGCAATTTATATTAAAAAAACAAATAAAATATCATCTATACTATATAAGAGAGGAGTTGTTTTGTATGAAAACTAATGTAGATGTAATTTCAAAAGTCATTGATTTTATAGAAGAACATCTCACTACAGATGATTTGGATTTGGAAGAAATAGCTGACATTGCCAGCTATTCAAAGTATCATTTACATCGAATGTTCTCACATATTGTTGGATGTACACTACATCAATATATTCAAAAAAGAAGACTTACTGAAGCTGCCCGACAACTTGTTTATACAGATAAATCAATTATTGATATAGCATTTATTGCAGGGTATGAAAATTAATTTAACAGTTCTTTTTAATGATCCATTTTGGATTGGTGTTTTTGAAGTCATTAAAAATGATGAATACAAAGTATGTAAAATTACTTTTGGGCCAGAGCCAAGAGAAGAAGAAACACCGTTAGCAAAAATAAGTTCTTATTCCTTTATTTGTTATATAAGAAGGTAACAGTTGATGCAAAGTGTCTCTTGACATAAAATACTAAAATGTTATCATAAAACTATTGATATTTTAAAAAGTAATTTATACATAAGAAGGGGTTATAAAAAATGATGACATTAGATAAATTCGAAGAAGCATATGAAATTGTGCAAAAAGTAATCTTAAAGACAAAATTAGTTTATAGTGATTATTATTCAGATATGACTGGAAATAAAGTTTATTTGAAACCTGAAAATATGCAAAAAACTGGAGCTTATAAAATTAGGGGTGCTTATTATAAAATTAGTACCCTTACTGATGAAGAAAGAAGCAAAGGGCTTATAACAGCTTCTGCTGGTAATCATGCGCAAGGTGTTGCCTATGCCGCAAAAGAATATAATTCAAAGGCAATAATAGTTATGCCAACTACTACTCCACTTATGAAGGTAAACCGTACAAAGGCATATGGTGCAGAAGTTATTTTACATGGTGATGTTTATGATGAAGCTTGCAATTATGCATTAGAACTTGCTGAAGAAAAAGGATATACTTTCATCCATCCCTTTGATGATTTAGATGTTGCAACTGGTCAAGGCTCTATTGCAATGGAAATTATAAAAGAACTTCCAACCGTTGATATTATTTTAGTTCCAATAGGTGGTGGAGGACTTGCTACTGGTGTTTCTACCTTAGCTAAACTTCTTAATCCTAATATTAAAGTTATAGGGGTAGAACCAGCTGGTGCAAATTGCATGCAAGCTTCACTAAAAAAAGGAGAAGTTGTCACTCTACCAACTGTTGATACTATAGCTGACGGTACTGCTGTTAAAACTCCAGGTTCTAAAATTTTCCCATACATACAAGAAAACATTGATAACATTATTACAATTGAAGATCATGAATTAATTGGTGCTTTCTTAGATATGCTTGAAAATCATAAGATGCTTGCTGAAAATTCTGGATTACTAACCGTTGCAGCACTTAAGCACTTAGATGTTAAAGATAAAAAAGTTGTATCTATTATTAGTGGTGGTAATATGGATGTAATTACTTTTGCTTCTTTAGTACAACATGGTTTAATCGAAAGAGAACGTATTTGTACAATCTCTGTTTTACTTCCAGATAAGCCAGGTGAATTAACAAATGTATCTAAGGTAATTGCAGAAGCCCAGGGTAATATAATTAAGCTTGACCATAATCAATTTGTTAGCATCAATCGTAATAATGCAGTTGAACTTGATATTACTATGGAGACTTTTGGTCATGACCATAAAGAGGCAATTATGCAAGCACTTAGAGATAATGGATATAAGCCAAATTTAATCCAACCTAAGATGATTTATCAATAAACTATATATTTCAATTAATTTTCTATCTGTAAATATGTATCTCTATTATAGAAACACTTTGATTATAAAATCATTAATAATACCCATATATCAAGAAGAATATATTAGATAACAAAAATAAAATGGATATTTTTTCTAGTAATATAGAGCAAATATCCATTTTATTTTTCTTCATTATCAGTTTATCTAATATTTTTACTATCTATTATAAAATTCACCTATGTTTGAGGTTCTTTTTTAATTAAGATTTATTATTCTATAATGAATTTAGATACATTATTTTCTAAATTCTCTACTACATTCTTAAGTTCTTCTGATGCATTATTAATATTTTCTACTGAACTTAATTGTTCATGTACTGTAGCTGAAACCTCTTCAGTTGCTGCTGCCGATTCTTCACAAACAGCTATTATTCCCTGCATTGAAGCAACTACTACTTCCTTGCTAGATGCAGCCTCATCAATATTTTCTATTAAATTTACTACTTTTCCTGTCATCGTCTCAAAAGAAGTCTTTATATCATTAAATGCTTTTTTTGATTCATTCATAGAATCATTTACTTCATTAATTGTAGACGTTGACTTGTCCATATTTGTTTTTGTATTTTCAATTTCAAGTCTAATTTCATTAATTATAACTTCAATTTTCTTAGTCGCATCTGCTGTTTGTTCTGAAAGTTTTCTTATTTCATCAGCTACAACTCCAAACCCTTTTCCTGCTTCTCCTGCTCTTGCTGCTTCAATGGCTGCATTTAATGCTAAAAGATTAGTTTGTTCTGAGATAGTATCAATCGCTAATACAATTTCACCTATTAATATAGACTTTTTAGTTAATTCATTAACATTCTTATTTGTTGTATATCCAATTTCAGTTGTTGCATGAATTTTATCCATTAAATTATCAATAGATTTAATACCCTTATCATTTTCACCCTTAGCTTTAGAGAATTGTTCTTTAAATTCATTCGCAATTTTAATCATATGCTCTACTTTTTCTGTTAAATGCGCTAATTTTTCTGACCCTACCTGTGCTTCACTTGCTTGTTCTTCAGCACCTTTCGCTAGTTCTAAAACTGCTTGATTAATTGATTTAACTGACTCTCTTAACTCTTCAGTTATTACATTTAAATTATTAGAATGTTTAAATGTTTGATCTGAACATCCTTTAATATCTATTAATGTACTTTTCATGGTACTACGTAAATTTAAGACTGATTCCCCAATTATTCCAGTTTCATCTTTAAAAGTATTAATCATAGAAAATTCACTATCTTCTCTAAAATCAAGTTTAGATATCTTATTAACAAGTTTCGTTATAAACACAATTGGGTCACTTATTTTTTTCCCTATAAGCAATGCCAATACAGAAATTACTATACATACGATAAATGTTATTATTATAGAAAATATCATACTTTGATTTATTTCTCTAAAAATATCACTTTCTTCAGCTGTTATCACCATAATATTGCCATTTTGCAATTTTGAATAAGCTAATATAGAATTTTTACCATCATTCTCATAATTTTGTATTCCTTCTTTGCTAGAAGTAACATCTATATTCTTTCCTAAAGTTTCTTTAATATTATTTTTACTAGTATAATTTTTATCTACTAAATAATTAGCATCTTTATTTAATAAGAAAGCATGTCCATTTTCATATACGCTTACTTCATTTATCATATTCTTATAATCATCAAAAAATAAATCTACTGCCACTACCCCTATAAGAACATTATCTTTATATACGGGCTTTGTATATGATATTCTCATGCTTGCAGAGCTTTTATCTGAATGTGGATCACTCCAAACTGCGTCTTTATTTTTTATCGGGTTATAGTACCAACTCATATCTGGATTGCTTTCATAAAATTCTTCTTTTTTAAACTTTTCAAGCTGTGTTACTTCTTTAGTATTAGAATTTCTTTCAAAAATCACTTGATGCGCATTAGTTGTTAGTTCAGGATTTATTATAAGTGCTACTCCAAGCAAACTATTCTTTTCAAGTATTGTTTTTTGAACAAATGGAATTAATGATTGTGTATAATTATTTATATATTTATCATCACCAGTCATTTGAGTTGTATCAATAGTCGTCGAAACTATATTAGCTATATTGTCAACAATTTCCTTTGTCGAAATAAGACCTTGATCTACAGATTGAGTATTATTCCTTGAAATATTTAATAAATTATTTTCAGCCTCTTTCCTCATAGTTTTTCTACTCATTATATTCGTTGTTCCAGTAATTATTATTGATGTGACCAAACAAAAAAATACAATTGCTGCGATTATTTTAGTTGAAATTTTTTTCATAATTTTTATTTCCTCTCTTGTTACTTATTCATATTTAATTTGTTATATATATAATGCGTTGTGCTAGTTAAATTATTTTAAGAAAACCTTTAACAAAATTTAATCATCTAAATTATAATTAAATCAACAAACAAAAGTATAATAAGGAGATGATTACTATGTTAGAGTTCACTTATTATAATACTGAAAACGCTTGGTTTTATTTTGTTAAATTTTCTAAAAAACAATTAAAGGTGACTATGTAATCATAGTCACCAAAATATAACGAAAGCAAATAAATATACAATTTATTATAATTATGTTTTGATAACCTGACGATCATAGAAAATAAAATTTTCCTTAGACTCACGGCTTTGCGACCTTACTTTTCAATAAGTGTGCCAGTATCATTTATATTTATATTTATAAATATTTAACAATCAGTAACGGCTTCTTTAGCATATATTCTTTGTTTTTATTTGTCAATATACATTTTCAAGTGTTAACTTTTCATATTTTAACTAAAGTGTTTCTAAATAGTTCCTTACATCCATTAAATTGTCACATATCTTAAACGCCAATTCCTTAGTATCATCATCTAGAAATTTCATATCTGGAACATGTATACCAATCATCTTAGCTGCATGAGCTGCTGTTATTCCTGCATCTGAATCTTCTATAACTATACATTTTTCAGGACTTACATTTATCCCCTTTGCTGCTTTTAAGAAAATCTCTGGATTTGGCTTAGAATTTTCAACTTGATCCCCACAAATCACATAATTAACCTTGTCCTTTATTTTTGCTTCTTCTAATAATTGAAGTGCCCTTTCTCTTCTTGTTGAAGTGGCTACTGCTATTTTGTAATTTTCTTTATTCAAATAATCTAACAATTCATGTACTCCTGGTTTAATTATCACTCCATTTTTATCCGTAATTTCTAATGCTAAATTAGCCTTTTTCTTATATATAGTGTCAAATGGAAAATCAGTTCCATATTCTTCTTCCATTCTAGCTTTTATACTCTTAACATTTGTTCCTATGAATTTTACATAAAATTCTTCGTCTATTTTATAATCATATTCTTTAAAAACCTCTTGATAGCATCTAAAAGATATTCTTTCTGAATCTATTAATACTCCATCCATATCAAATATTATTGCATCTACTTTTTTCATATGTAATAATCCCCTCTTACATTAAAATATTATTTACTTCTTCATATATATTAACATTTTATTTTGTAATTTCCAACTTTTTATCTTTGGTTAATATACTGATATCACTATTTTTATATAATTATTCAAAAAATTCTAGAAACCCTTTTGTAGCTATTGCTAAATATCTTTCTTTTATCCAAATAGCCACAATTTGAGTTCTTAAACTATCTTGATTTATTATTTTATATTCACTTCAACAGTTTCATCTAATCTTGTATGTTCAACAAAGGAATAAACTGGATGATATATTTTGTTTCCTTCTTTTAATTTTTTAAGTTGATATATTAACAAACATAATAAGTTTTGACAAATTTTTACTGATACACCTATTAGATTTTATTATAAAACAAAGAAAAAGACAACTCCTAATTAATCTTTAATATTTTTTATACTAAAGATTAATAGAAGTTGCAGATGTAATTATTTTTTATAAAGTTAACCTTTTCATTGGAAATTTTAAGGTTCCATCTGAATCTAGTTGAACTACTAGACATTAAATAAAGTTAATTATGCCATAATGCATTTTTCTGTAAATTTGAAGATTTCTTATATAAATATATTGTAAGTTTTTTATTATCTCTATTTATATTCTTTAATACAACTGCATCATGACTACTATAAGATTCATCATCTTCATTATCAAAAAATTCTATGGCTTTATTAACCCTTTTAACCTCTCCATCTTCCTTTTTGTAAAGTACAGAGAATTTTTCATTAATATCTTTATAGCAATTATTAACTTCTTTGCTTTTATATTTATTACTTTCGCTCTCTTCACAATTTATATTATCTTCTTTATTAAGAAATGACATTCCTCTATTTTTCAAAAAAATATTTTCATTAGTAAGATTTCTTTCTTCTTTTATGTTAATATTTTTTAAAACATACTCAATTTTAGTTACTAAAGTCTCATACTTATCTAACATTTTTACTAATTCCTCATATTCAATAACATCTTCTCCATATTTAAATTTAAAGTCATCTAACATATACTCAACTTTTTCTTTATTAAATATACCCTTAAATGATAAATCTTTTGCTAATTCTAGTACTATATTATTTATGCTTTTATATCTTATAAATTGCAACATTTTTATAAGAAAAAACATAGATAGTATGCAACAAGGTACTGAAATCAATGGAAAATTTATTAACAAAGCACCAAGAATTATTAGAAGTATAAAATTTCTATTTGCATCCTTATAAGCCTCAATGCCTTCTAATACCATAGGATTATAGGATAGAATTTTATCTATCATTAAATTTTTATTTTTTTTATTTATCTTTCTATCACTTTTTATAGCTCTTTTTCTTAATTCTCTTTTTTTCTTCCCATTCACATTAGAAACCTCCTCTTATTGTAATCACTTCCTTAATTTTACACCGTGTAGTTTTTATTATCAAGTTTTTATATTACTTATATATTTATGTATTTTTTCAATGTTTTTAAAAATTCTTTTTATTATACTTAATTTCCTTATCATATTTCCTCATAATGTGTCTATTATTCTCTTTAATTTATATATATTTCTGTTATTAGCACTTCTTTACTAGCTCAATTATTAATACTAATATACTTAAATTGACTTAGAGATATAGTCACAGTATGCTAGTCTATTTTGTGTCATAAGGTCACTCGCTGTGGAAGTTCAAAGAGCACCTCGTCTTAAGACAAAATATATATCGCATCTTTGACTTGTTATTTTCTTTCATATCCCTTGATAAATATTTCTCGAAATTTTATTGACACTATATTGAATATATGATATATTAAAATTTTGATTTTTCAATTTCTTATGCTATAATGTATATATAAAGTGAAACTTTTCAGGCGGAGTTTTATATTCTACTTGAAGTTAGTTAAACTTATACCCCCAAGGGACACAATTTAACCCCAAGGGGCACAATATATATCCGTACTTACAAAGGGGCACATCGTTCCCTCATGAGTAACCTAATCAGTGTCATGTGGTTCTTTTAGCTACTATCTAAAGAGATGGGAATGTTCGAACAACTAGGCATCAGATAAATAATTATGGAGGTGTATTTTTTTGTTTTTAATTGGAGATAAAGTCGTCTACCCAATGCAAGGTATAGGTATTATTGATAGAATCGAAGATAAAATTTTCTCTGGCAAGAATAGAGAGTACATAATAGTTAAAATTCTATCAAACAATCTTGAAATAATGATTCCCAGTGATAAAATATCAAATTCAAATTTGCGCAAAATTACTGATAATTCTACTTTAGAAGATGTATTGTTTGATCTTGCTAACAAAAATAATAAATTAGAAGGTATATCAGCTAAAGAAAGATATCAAAATAATATGACTAAAATGAAGTCTGGTTCTCTTAAAGATAGTGCTGAAGTAGTTAATGATTTAATACTTATGAATAAAGAGAAATCATTAAATACTAGTGAAAAACAACTTTTTAATACTGCTCATAAATTTTTAGTTCAAGAAGTTTCTTTTATTAAAAATATTAGTGAAACTGAAGCTACTGATTTCTTGAATTTAAATCTTAGTTAAATATAAATTTTATATTCGATATTTTTCAAACGTACCTAAACCTATTAAATAATATATAACAAAGTTAATATTATTTAATAGGTTTAATTTTGATATCTATATTTAAGGCATATTCAAACAAATAACAAGTCAATTTTGTGTAGCATGTTCACCCTAATAACCCATTATGAGGCAAACATACTTCCTTGTCTGACGCAAAATATACATGGCATCTTTGATTTGTTAATTTCTTTCATTATTATAAATTTACTTAAAAAAGGATTCTATCAAAAGGTATTTATGATAGAGTTCCTTTAAATCATAAAAAGCTATAAGAGTAAACTCTTATAGCTTATTTTTCAAACAGAAACTATCTTCTGTTATTTTGTTGCTTTCTAGCTCTTCTACAATCAGGACATCTTACTGGTTCATTTTCAAATCCTTTTTCTTTGTAGAATTCTTGTTCTCCAGCTGTGAATACAAATTCATTTCCACAATCTTTACATACTAATGTTTTATCTTCCATTTACAATTCCTCCAAATTTAAAGACTTATTTAACTAATACTTTCTCATAAGGAGAAATTTTAATTTAATTAAATCTTTGATATATTTTTTTATTCCCTTAGGAACAACTTTAGTATATCATATGCATTTTAAAATTACAATATTAAAATTTAATTATTTTCTTATTATTCCCCTTTTTTCTCTTCTAAATTTCCAACAGGTAAATTAACAAATGAATTTATTATAGTATATTTACTATCTCCAACTTTAATAAACTTCATTTCCACAGCATCGCCAGCTTTAGTTAATGCCACATCTCTAGATGTTTCAGTTGATACCGAAAAAATATTTTCATTATTTTTAAGTTTAATGTCATAAATGCTTGTCCCTTCTTTAATTACTAATCCTATTCTTTCAACTTCACCTGTTATGGTTTCTTCTTTATTTCCACTTTCAAGAGAAATATTCGTATTAGTCAATCCTTCAAGATATTTATTTAAAGTAGCTTGAAGAGTATCTCCGACACCTACAGTATTATAATTTTTAACATTTACCATAGCATATTGCTTAACTAATCCATTAGAATCCTTTAATGTCATAAAATATGTCGGCTCATTTTGTACGTTTATTAAATATGGGAATGTTGCAGTATACCCATATTGTTGAACCTTACCTTCTGCTGATTTCATACTTGCTGCCTCTGTAGCACCAGCAGTTTTATACATCTTAGTTTCTCCAGTTCTAGTATTTGTTAAAGTAAATCCTACAAGTGATTCATCACTACCTACAGAAGTTATGCCTGTATAATAATAGCAACTATCATTGTTATAAATAATGTTCATTCCGCCAGTTGACTTTAATTTATCTTTATCTGTGAAATTTAAAACTCCATGAACTAACTCTCCCCACTTATTAATATATCTATTAATATAGCTCATTGGTTGTATTCTATCTACCCAACTTGGCAAATTACTTATATCATATATATTGGACTCCCCTGTTTGAGCATCCATTACTAATGCTCCAATAGCCTTTGTTTCAGTAATACCAATTGCAGTATCATATCTTGTAATTACCCAATAAGGTCTTCCACTATCATCTAATTCAAAAGTATAATCTGTGTGTCCTGCCTTCATATCCCTCAAATAGGCTGCTCTATCAAGATCATTAAAAAGATAAGCTGAATTTAAATATTTAAGTTTAATATCTTTTCCATCAAGTTGTGTAACTAATTCAACATCATTCTGATTTGTAGCACTCACCTTAATATATCCTATTGTACCTTCCCTATTAGTAACCCACTTTAGAAAAGATGAATGTTCAAGTGGCCCTACATAATACAGCTGTCCATTTACACTTTGCAGATATAATTCTCCAACAGTCACTTGACTTCCAAGGCTTGTAATTTCACCTAGTTTTTTATCAGCAAGTTTGTTAGCTAGCTCCTTATCTATAATAGGTAGTTGATTTAAATCAATATATTTTATTTGGTTCGAAAAATCCACTTCTTCTATATTGCCAATCAAATTCCTATGCGCACTATAGTTTATTAGCGGACTACATACAACCAATGCTATAATATATCCTATAGCAACTATTACTGATGCTATTATATATTTTCTATTTCTTATAAATAATCCATATCCCAATGTACATACTACAAATATCCCTACTATAGTCATTGCATTAAGACTTAAATCTAGTACTAGAGCACTGTTTAATAATAAAAGTAATCCCACTCCTATATATGTGCCTAATAATACTTTGAAAAATTTAATTAAATTTTCTTTATTATTCATATCTCTCCTCCATCATAATCATTTCTATAATTTAGATTATAACATAAAAAAACCTCTGCATTTGTGAAGCTATCCACATACAGAGGTTAATATATTATTAAAAGACAATATTTCCAAATAATACAGCTTTAATATGTGGAAACTATATTACATAAATTATTAGATATGCACTGGCAAAGCAATCTTCACATCTTAGAAATATTCCTTTTGGGGGCTAAGTATAATTAGAAGTCTAGATTTCATATTAAATTAAACAAAAAAGAGATAATGAGGTCTTTTATATTTTTTGAGACCCCATTATCTCTTACTATTTAATATACTATTATAATAGCAAATATTTCATAAAATTTCAATATTTACTTAAAATTATATACTTCTTTCACGTGCCTAATTAAATTTTTTCTACATTTCTAGTAGCAACAACATCCACACCAGTTCTAAGTATATTAGCTATTACAATATCACCAATATAAATTGGTGCTACAATTGTAGCTTTATTAATTTCTTCCATGCACTTAAAATTAAGTCCTTTTGGAATTGGTGTTTTAGTTTTTACAGGAACTACTGGTATCTGTCCATTTTTAACTTTAACTGTTGAAGTTATTACCCTAACTGGATGTGTAACTTCATTTATTCCATATTCAGCACCTCTAGGACATCCATTTCCTGTTACCTTATTAGCTTCAACATCTACTTTTAGATGACATCCTTTTGGACAAGTTATACAAATTAATTCTTTTTCCATTTTTATTCACCATCCTCTAATGATATTGTTATATCACCTTTAACTTTATCTAATAACACTTTACTCAAAACCACTTTTTCCATTTCTGATGGCGCTAAATGTGCTCTTTTAAATTTAGCTATAACCTCATCATTACATCTTACAACTAATGCTTTATCTTGGTATATATTATTAACCCTCATAAATACAGTTACTTTATCATCAACAGCTTCTGTATTCAATCTTTGTGGTACTGTATAGTTAACATTTTGTCCATTATTTATGTTTACATATTTATCTTTTTTAAGTTCACCCTTAATATATTTTGCTGCTGAAAAACCTGCATGTTTTGATTCTTGTGTTACAAAATCAACTAAGTCATGAACATGAACAACATTACCACATGCAAAAATTCCATCTACAGAAGTCTCCATACTTTCAGTAACTCTCAATCCATTAGTTCTTTTATCTGGCTCAAGTCCAGCATTATATGATAATTCATTTTCAGGAATTAATCCAACAGATAATAATAATGTATCTACATCAAATTCTTTTTCTGTACCTTTTATTGGTTGCTTTTTTTCATCTACTTCTGCTATGACTACCTTTTCTAATCTTTCTTTTCCTATAATATCAACTATAGTGTGTGATAAATATAAAGGAATATCATAATCATTTAAACATTGAACTATATTTCTATTTAATCCATTTGAGTAAGGACATAATTCCACAACCGCCTTAACTTTAGCACCCTCAAGAGTCATTCTTCTAGCCATTATAAGTCCAATATCTCCTGATCCTAAAATAAGAACTTCTTTTCCTGGCATATACCCCTCTATATTTATATATCTTTGTGCTGCACCTGCATTAAATACACCTGCTGGTCTATCACCAGGAATATTTATAGCACCTCTAGTTCTTTCTCTACAACCCATTGCAAGAATTATAGCCTTAGTTTTAAGTTCCATATATCCCTCTTCAGCATTTATTGCATGAACTGTTTTATCCTTTTCTATGTCTAAAACCATTGTATCCAGTTTAATTTCAACATTTGTGTCTCCTATCATTTCAATAAATCTTCCAGCATACTCTGGTCCTGTAAGTTCTTCTTTAAAAGTATGAAGTCCAAAACCATTATGAATACATTGATTTAATATTCCCCCCAATTCTTTATCTCTTTCTAAAATCAACATTTTTTTAATTCCATTATTATATGCTTCATATGCTGCTGCAAGACCAGCTGGGCCTCCACCTACTACTATTAATTCATAACTCATGATAACACCTCGTCCTTCTACTTTGTTTTTCCTAATAAGATATATGAACCTGATTTTTCTTGAACTACATCTTCAAGTGACACATTAAATTCTCTTGCTATTATTTCTTGAACTCTTGGCCCACAGAAACCACCTTGACATCTTCCCATTCCAGGTCTGCATCTTCTCTTAATACCATCTATTGAAAGCACTCCAAAACTTCTCTTTATTGCATCTACAATTTCACCTTCTGTTATGCTTTCACATCTGCATACCATTCTTCCATACTGTGGATTTTTCTTTATTAATTCAGCTTTTTCCTTAGCTGAAAGTTCCATAAAATGAATCTGTTCTCTCTTTGCCTTAAAGTTTGATTTTTTATCTAATTTACATCCTGATTTATCTAATATATCTACAACGCCAAGTGCTATAGCTGGTGCTGAAGATAATCCTGGTGATTTCATTCCTGCAACATCTATAAAACCTTTGACTTCATCATTTTCTTCCACTATAAAATCTCCTGTATCTGGATTTGCTCTAAGTCCTGAAAAGTTTCTTATACCTTCTCTAAAATTAACTTTTTTAGTTGTAAGCATTGAAGATTCTCTTACAGCATTTAATCCGTCTCCCACAGTTCCTAAATCTTCTTTATCATCTATATCTCTAGCATCTGGTCCAACTAATAAATTCCCATGAACAGTTGGTGTGACTAAAACACCTTTACCTAATTTAGATGGACATTGAAATATTGTATGACTTACTACGCTTCCTTGACTCTTATCCATCACGAAATATTCTCCACTTCTTGGAATAATTTTAAAACTTTCTTTACAGATTAAATTGTGAATCGTATCTGCATAAAGCCCTGCAGCATTTATAACAAATTTAGATTCTACAATCTCACCATCCTTAGTTGTAATTTTGAATGTATTATTCTTTTCTATTGAAATAACTTCTTTTTCTAGTTTAATTTCTCCTCCATTAGCTACTCCGTTTTCAGCTAATGCAATTGTATACTCAAATGGACCTACTATGCCACCAGTTGGTGCATATAACGCACCCACTATTTCTTCGCTAAGATTTGGTTCCTTTTCTAAAACTTCTTCTTTAGTTAAAATTTTTAGGTTCTTCACTCCTATTTTTGTTCCATTTTCATAAAGAGCTTTTACTGTTTTCATATCTTCGTCATTAACTGCTATTATTAATGATCCATTCCTCTTAAAAGGTACACTTAATTCAGTGCAAAGATCTTCAAATATTTCATTACCTTTTACATTATATTTTGCCATTAAACTACCTTCTTTAGGATCATATCCAGCATGAACTATTGCCGAATTAGCTTTACTAGATCCCATTGATACATCTTTTTCTTTCTCTAAAATCACTACTTTCAAATTATACTTAGTTAGCTCCCTAAAAATGGAACCCCCAATAACTCCTGCTCCAATTATTGCTACATCATACATGTTACATCCTCCTTATTCACTAAGACACATGAAATAAAATAACAAGTCAAAGATGCGATGTATATTTTGCGTCAGGCGAGGAAATATGTTTACCTCATGGTGGGCCTATTAGGTAAACATGCTGACGAAGCATGATGCAAAATAGACTAGCATACTGACTTGTTATTTTCTTGAATGCGCCCAAAAAAGCCAAGCTAAAAACAGGGTGAAAACTCACCATAGTTTTTATGCTTGACTCTATATTCTCTCAGCACATTTTTATTCTTTTATATTTATAGTATACTCTGTAAATGTATACTTGTCCAGCACTAATTTTACAATATTTTAATATTTATTCCTCTTCCCAACCTTTTGCTCTTTCTACAGCTTTCTTCCAACCTCTATATAATTTCTCCTTCTTATCCTCAGATAAATTTGGAGTATAAGCTTGACTTACAGCCCATTTCTTAGCAATCTCTTCTTTTGACTCCCAGAAGCCTACAGCTAGTCCTGCTAAATATGCAGCTCCAAGTGCTGTTGTTTCAGTTATTATAGGTCTTACAACTTCTGTTCCTGTAATGTCTGCTTGGAATTGCATTAATAGATTATTTCTACTAGCTCCACCATCAACTCTAAGGCTTGTAAGTTTACATCCTGAATCTTCTTGCATTGCATCTATAAGATCTTTTGATTGATATGCAATAGATTCAAGAGCTGCTCTAATTATGTGATTACTATTAGCGCCTCTTGTTAGACCAAAGATAGCTCCTCTTGCATACATATCCCAATATGGAGCACCAAGTCCAGTAAATGCTGGAACAACATATACACCACCATTATCTTCTACTTTTTTAGCAAAATACTCTGTATCTGCTGAGTCAGTAACTAATTTAAGTTCATCTCTAATCCATTGAATAACAGCACCACCAACAAATACTGAACCTTCTAATGCATATTGAACTTTTCCATCTATACCAACTGCAATAGTTGTTACTAATCCGTTTTTACTTTGAATCATCTTGTCTCCTGTATTCATAAGTAAGAAACATCCTGTTCCATAAGTGTTTTTAACACTACCTGCTTCAAAACAAGTTTGTCCAAATAATGCACATTGTTGGTCTCCTGCCATACCAGCTATTGGAACTCTAACACCTCCTGTACCTCCAAGATTTGTATATCCATAAACTTCTGATGAATTTTTAACTTCTGGTAACATTGATTTTGGAATATTAAGCTTTTCTAGAATTCTTTCATCCCATTTTAACTCTTTTATATTATAAAGCATTGTTCTAGATGCATTTGTATAATCGGTTACATGAACTTTACCATTTGTAAGTTTCCATACTAACCACGTATCAACTGTACCAAATAATAATTCACCTTTTTCCGCTCTTTCTCGTGCACCTTCTACATTATCTAAAATCCATTTTATCTTAGTTGCTGAAAAATATGCATCCAATAGTAAGCCTGTATTCTCTTTTATATATTCTCCAAATTCCTCATCTTCTTTAAGTTCTTCTACTATAGCTGCTGTTCTTCTACATTGCCATACTATTGCATTATATACTGGTTCACCAGTATTTTTATCCCAAACTATTGTTGTTTCTCTTTGATTTGTAATTCCTATAGCAGCTACTTCATCTTGAGTTATATTAGTTTTTGCCATTACCTCTTGCAAGACTCCATATTGACTTGACCATATTTCTAAAGGATTATGTTCAACCCATCCTTTATCTGGATAAATTTGAGTAAATTCCTTTTGACTTACTCCAAATATATTTTGATCTTTATCAAAAATTATTGCTCTTGAACTTGTTGTTCCTTGATCTAACGCTATTACATATTTTTTCATAAAATATAACACCTACCCTTTCCAAATTTATAATACTTTTTATTTATAAAATTTAAATTTATTAACGACAAACACAATTAAAGATTTTAATTGTGAATAAATATATGTTCCAATTAAAAATGTAAAGTTGATGCCTTTAGGATAGCCCTTGGGCAATTTACAATGTAGAATATTTATTGAAACATATAAATATCATACATAGGAACTTAAAGTCATATATACAATAGAGATTTAATCGATAATTATAGCCACATAAAACTCCTCCGTACTTAAAATGCTCTTGCCTTTATTTGCATTTCTAAGTTCGGAATTTACTTAGTAGTAATCCTACGCTCTAAGTAAACTTTGTTTTATGTGGCTCTATTCTCTAATTCTCTATTGCCTACATGTCCCAAATTTCTTTTTTTGTTGTAGATACGCATGTTGCGCCTGAAGATAATGCCTGCATTACCTCCTCTTTAGTTTCAATTAATCCACCAGCAACTACTGGTTTTGTTGAATCCCTTGAAATCATACCTAATACCTTAGGAATTATTCCTGGTAATACTTCTAATGCATCACATTCTGATATCATGTGATTTTTCACACTTTTTAATGAAAGTGTATCAAAGATAAAAACTCTTTGAATCGCGATTAAATCATATTTTTTAGCACTCTTTATCACTTGAGGTTTTGTGCTAATAATACCATTGAATTTTGTTTGCTCTTTTAAATATTTGATAACGATTTCCTTATTGGTAAAACCCTCAACTAAGTCTATGTGAATTATTCCTATTTTTTTCTTACACTCTATACTTTCGCTTATTTCTTTAATGCTCATAACATCTCCAAATAAAACAAAAATAATTTGAGCCGCTGAATCTAAAGCTAAATCTAATTGTTCTTTATTCTTTACTGCAGCTATAACTGGATTTTCTTCTAATAAGTCTTTAATATTCATGTAAACTCCCTTGTTATTATTATTTTGTTTAAACTAAGTATTTCACATTTATATTATTGTGTCAATCCAAAATTATTTAATTTATCAAGTCTTATATTCTAGTACTTTAACTCTATAATATAATTTTAGCAAATACTGCACCTATAACTGCACCTATAATAGGAGCAACAACTGGAATCCATGCATATCCCCAATCTGAATCTCCTTTATTAGGTATAGGCAATACTGCATGTGCAATTCTTGGTGCTAAATCTCTAGCTGGATTAATTGCATATCCTGTTGTGCCACCTAAGCATAGACCAATTGCCCAAATTAAAAATCCTACAAATAATGTGCCAATTCCATTGGTTAAATTTTGAGCTCCTATTCCTAAAATTCCAAAAACCAATACAAATGTTCCTATAACTTCACAAATGAAGTTAATTATGTTATTTCTTACAGCTGGTCCTGTACAAAATACTGCAAGCTTGTCTGCTTTATTATCACTGCATTTAAATTGATCATAATTATAAATGAATACTAAAACTGCTCCTAAAAATCCCCCAATAAATTGTCCAGCTAAATAAATAGGAACTTGACTCCATGCTACCTTTCCTATAACTGCAAGTGCAATTGTTAATGCTGGATTAAAATGAGCTCCACTATAGCTACCAAAAATAAGTGCTGGAATTGCTACTGCCAAAGCCCACCCAGTTGTAATAACCATCCAACCTGATCCGGATCCCTTGGAATTCTTAAGTACAACATTTGCAACTACACCATCGCCTAAAAGAATAAGTAATAAAGTACCTACTAGTTCTGCAAAAAAAATTGTCATAATACATTCTCTCCTTTTTGTTTATTTTACTTAATTAGTATATTATTTTTTCCTAATTATGTCATTTGTAAAAGATTATTGTTCTGGAATTTATTTTTCCTTGATTTAAAGGAATTACGTATTTTCTGTCGATATACACCCACTTCCTAAATTTATACTCTTATTAATATTGCTAGAAAACTATACACTACACATTTATGGTTTTAAGAATTATTTTAGTGAAAACAGTTTAACTTAAAAATTTAAATCAATATATCTTTCAGTAATTTTGCTCATAATTATAGCCACATAAAACACCCTCATACTTTAAACAATAATATATTCTTTATATTGCTTAAAATATAAGTTTTAAATTTACTTAGTACTAATACAATTTTCCTAAGTAAATTTAGTTTTATGTGGCTCTATTCTCTAATTCTCTATAGCCTACATTTCCAATTTTTTTAGAGTTGCAATGTAATTGTTTTCTTGTCATTCTCAGTATCACACATTTATCTTCTAGTGTCAAGCTTAGTTAATAATATAACAATACCCAGTTAATTGATATTATCTAGTTATTTTTTCTTAATTCTGTAATTGATAGTATATTAATGTTCATTACTTAGTTATTATTTTCTTATATTTTTCATTTAATATTTATATTAATAAGTCTACATTGTTAATATTTTATTTAATATAAAAACACCACCTTTTATATTACTTATATAAAGGTGGTGCTACTATGAAAGTTTTAAAATTTTCCTATATTATTATAATCTCTCTTCAGAATACTATAGCTAAACTATATGACCTATTTAAAATCTTCTATTCTTATTATATTATCTATTTTATCAACTGCTTTTAATTCTTTAATTTCTTTAATTGCATTATTAATTTGAGCTTCATTTGTTTTATGAGTAACTAACACAATAGTTACTTGCCCATCTTCTTCATCACCTTTTTGTATCACTGAACGAATACTTACATTACATCTTCCAAGTATTGCTGTTATTTCTCCAAGAACTCCTGATTCATCTAATACAGTAGCTCTTATGTAGAATTTGCTTTCAACAGAGCCCATATCTAAAATTTCTCTTTTCCATAGGTTATTTTTTACCACTGGATTAGGATTTTCTGTATCAACATTACTTCTTACTATAGAAACAATATCACTTACTATAGCACTACCTGTTGGAAGATCTCCTGCTCCTTTTCCATAAAACATTAAATCTCCAACTGCATTTCCTTTTATAAATACTGCATTATATGAATCATAAACATTTGCTAGTGGATGTTTCTTAGGAATCATTGTAGGATGAACTCTAAGCTCTATCTTACCATTAACTTCTTTTGCAATTGCAAGTAATTTAATTCCCATTTTAAATTCTTTAGCATACTTCATATCAACAGCTTCAATTTTAGTTATACCTTCTCTATATACATTTTTCACATCTATTTTTGATCCAAATGCTAATGATGCAAGTATTGCTAATTTATATTGAGCATCATATCCTTCAATATCTGATGTAGGATCAGCTTCTGCATAACCCTTTTCTTGAGCTTCCTTTAAAGCATCATCAAAATCAGCATCTTCAAGCTCCATTTTACCTAAAATATAATTAGTTGTACCATTTACAATACCATAAAGAGTTTCTATTTTATTAGCAGTTAAGCTTTCATCTATTCCCTTTATAATTGGAATTCCTCCAGCTACGCTAGCTTCATAATTGAACATTATTCCCTTTTCATCAGCCTTTTCAAAAAGTTCATCTCCACCAGTTGCAAGTAACATTTTGTTTGCAGTTACTATATGTTTTTTCTTATCCATACATTTAATCATGTATTCCCTAGCTGGCTCAATTCCGCCCATAACTTCAACAACGATTTTAATACTATCATCGTCTAAAATTTCATTAAAATCTGTAGTTACAAGTTCATTTGGGATTTCTACTCCTCTTGGCTTGTTCTTATCTCTTACAAGAACCTTTGCCACTTCTACTTCATATCCGCATCTTTTCATAATTTCTTCTTTATTGGAATTTAAAATCATCCAAACACCACGACCAACATTCCCCAATCCTAGTAGTGCTATTTTTACTTTTTTCATCTTATGCCCCCCTTAAGTTACAACTATTATAAATAATAGTATACCCCTTAATTATAAATGTTATCTTGATTTTTGGCTATATCTTTTTATTTAATATTTTATATTCGAAAAAATAAATCATATTCAAATAATTTTTTACATGATTTGAATATGATTCATAAAAATTTAAACTACACCTTTAAATATAATGTATAAATTAGCTTTTACTTTGGACATCTATGGTAATTATCACTAAACTCCAGCTTGTCTATTCTTAAGTGCTAAATAAAAATTTGCACAAGTTACTTGTTGATATGGGTATACCCACAGTGCTCCTATTCCAAATGTTATAGCTACTACTATCCACCATCCAATAAAACTTAACCCAAGTACAAATAACTCAACTTTGTGTCCCTTCATCATTTCAGAGCTTTCTTTTAAACATTCAGTAATAGATTTTTCATTATCTTCGCATAGTATAAAAAATGCTTGTGAAAACATAAGTGCGACTATAATACCAGGTACTATAAGACATATTGTTGCAATACCTATACACAATCCCATTACTATCCATAATCCCAACGTCTTTAAGTAAATATTAAACCCTGAAAACAAATCATTAAAACTTGTTTCTTCCTTGTTAGTTGAAATATTTAATACAAATTTAGATATACCTAAAGTAATAACTCCACCCAAAAAAATCTTTATTAGCCATCCCAAAATTATAGGTATGTTACTTTTAGGTTGAATAAATCCTACCGCACTAGAAAATCCACCAATTATTATTATTCCTACCAATAAAGTCCCTATAGCCAATCCCCATTTCCCTTTCAACTGTGCCTTTGCATTGCTTTTTAGCACTACTCTTACCATCATAAATCCTCCTAATTAAAAATATTATTTAATAAATTTTATTATAATTAGACCATACCTTATATACTATTCATCCTTTTACCTATTATTCATCCTTTTACCTATTATTCAATATAATTTAAATTCATGTACTTCTGATTAATTTCAGAACTCTAAAAAATGATTATACCAATTTCATTTTTTAATTCTATCTAATATGTTTTAGTTAATTTTAAGTTATTACCATTTCTTATGTGCTCCATGAAAGAACCACAATATAATAAATACTACTAAACAATAAATTGCAATTATTTTCATCATCCTTTATCCCAACTTTCCTTCATTGTAATTCGTTTGTTTGAATTATCATATCAATTTAAGTTCTAATATACACAATGTATTAAGTGTTTATTTTACTCTTATATTATATTCATATATTTATGTAAATAATACAAAAGTACTTTTAAATATTTTAATAAAAGTCTACATATTTAATCTAATTTTTGCATATATTCTTATGATTACAGCTATGGAGAGGTATTAATTGTTTAAAAAGAATAGGTCTTTGCAAACTAATAAAAGATTAAATAAAGATACTTTCCATAAAAAAAGTAAAATACCTTGGAAAAAAATCATTTTTTCTATAATTTTCATATTATGTATAGTTTTTATAGGATTTACATTTGTAATAAATAAATACTTAGGCAAAATAAATAAAGTAGCTATTGATAAAAGTGACCTTAATATTAAAGAAGATACTATAGTACCAAATAATGATATAAAAAATATAGCTCTGTTTGGAATAGATGAACCAGAAGGAACTGCAGGACGCTCAGATTGCATTATGATATTAACAATTGATAATACACATAATAAATTGAAACTAAGCTCCATAATAAGAGACTCTTATGTGGTAATTCCTACTAAAGAGAAAAAAGATAAAATAAATCATGCTTATGCTTTTGGAGGGCCACAGCTTGCTCTTAAAACTCTTAATGAAAACTTTAATTTAAATTTAGATCAATTTGTTACTGTTAACTTTTCATCATTACCTAAAATAATAGATCGTATTGGTGGGATCACATTAGATATAACTAATGATGAACTTAAGTATATAAATGGTTATATAAACAATTTAAATAATATAAATAGTACTAATTCTCCTAATATTAATACTCCAGGTCCTCAAAAAGTTGATGGAACACAAGCTTTGGCTTATTGTAGAATAAGATATACCGATGGCGGAGATTTTGAGAGAAGTCAGAGACATAGAACTGTGCTAAATGAATTAATTAAAAAATTCGGAATTATTCCTGCAACTCAATATCCATCTTTTTTAGATGAATTACTTCCGCTTGTTCATACTAACTTAGAAACATCTGAAATACTTTCCCTTGCAGTAAATTTAAATTCTTTAAAAAATCAGACATTATTACAAGATAGATTTCCAAGAGATGAGGACGGCAATGGAAAAAGCATAGGTGGAATATATTATTATGTATTTGATGAAGAGTCTACTATTAAGAAAATACATGAATTTATATTTGGGTAGATTATCAAGTACTTTACTTGTTATTGGCGGGCCAGTTTCAAGTATAAATCAATCCCTGAATACCATACTAGCTTTTTTTTAATGTATAATCTTAAAATAAAAAAGTAACTTTTACATTTAGCAATATTGAAATTCAACTTTTATAATTGCAGATAAAGAAAACACCCCTAATGCTGTTTATAGACATCTCTCATATTTTTACAAATCATAAGGTGGCACCTCAGTATCCTAGTGAGAACAAGCTTGCTAATGGCTATTGAGAGTCATTGCAAAGCCTTAGCTGAGCTTGCTATTTCTAAACTATAAAGGAGATTTAAAATAATGTTTATATTAAAAAAATCTTTGAAATTTATTAGAAATTTAATCTTAAATTTTCTTCCGATTAAAAAAATAGCTAAAAAGCCATTAATAATAGATGATTTTAGTGGATATAATCAGCCTTATCATCCATCTGTTTTATATTTTCAAGAAGGGTTCAATGGATATAAGTATTGGATGGTTCAAACTCCATTTCCTATAGGTGGGATACCTTATCGTGATAGATGGGAATGTCCTTGTATATATTGGTCAAATGATGGAATAGCATGGCAAACAGATAAAAAAGTAAATCCAATAGATGATATTACTTCTGAGCAAATATTAAATAAAGATTATTTATCTGACCCTCATTTAGTATATAGAGATGATACAAAGACTTTAGAGTGCTGGTATAGAATAACTAATATGAATAAAAGTAATTCAGATATGAAATTACAGTATCCTACTTATCTGCTCAAAAAAACAAGTGAAAATGGGCTTGATTGGAGCGAACGTGAAATTTTAATAGACCTCCAAGATTTTAATAATACGCTAGATAATATGGTTAGAAGTCCATCTATAATTTGGGATAATAATAATAAACTATATAGAATGTGGTATGTAGACACTCTTCCAACTTTGTCTAATCGAAACATAGTTTATGCTCAAAGTAACAATGGACATACATGGACCAACAAAATTGTTACTAATATGGATTCTTATATAGATCCATGGCATATTGATGTTAATTATTTTGATGGAAAATATCATTTAATTAATTATACTTTAACTAGTAATAAAGGTCTTAATTACTATGAAAGCAGTGATGGAATAAATTTTAAATTTATAAAAGAAATCTTAAAACCATCTTTATTCTCATTCTATAGTAATGGGTTATATAGAAGTTGTGTTATTAAAACTAACGATAAAATCAGAGTGTATTTTAGTGGGTTTACCCATTCAAAAACTTCATTAGGAATATTGCAAGGATATAATATTGAAAATTTAAAAGTTATAAATGGAAGGAATAAATCCTTACTATAAAAGAAAGACTTCTTTTATTATAGCTTAGGGACAGTGGATAGTTTTGTGTAAAAACAAAACTATCCACTGTCCCTACAAACGTATCAAAAAGATCTTCAATATACTGAATATTAGGCTTACATTTCCCTTGATTAAGTTTTAGTTGTAGGTAAAAATCTTATTCCTAGTTCTGCTGTTGAGATAATACGATAGCTAAATTTACAAGATTTTAAATTTTTGACCTAAAAAGTGATAGAAACTATGGAAAACGAGATTCAAATTTGTTATTGTTAATTTGCGAAAAAAATGTAACAAATGAGAATCTCATATGGGTAGTTTATTAGAAAAATCATTACATTATCAATAGGAAAATAAAAATTAATTTTGAAGGTGGAGATTTAACATCGTATGCAGATCTTTTGCTTTATAAAGAATTTGATGAAAAAAATTAGCTTAAGTACTGCTATTAAAGAAAATCTGATAGAGGCTGTTTTAAAATAGCCCCTTTTTTTCGAAACAATGCATTTTTATTCAATTCAATATCGTATTTTTATACCATTTTATAAAAAAATATTGTGCTGAGAATAAGTTGTACTCAGCTGTTAAAATTCAACTTTCAAAAAAGCGTAGACTACTCCCTTGGTGCATTAGTTAATTTTCAGAATATTTTATACAAGCACTGAAATTTAAGCAATATTTAAAATTGTTCTATCGTAAATGGCTTGTTCAGCCAATTTCCTTAATAAAGTTGCTCTACCGGTAGGTACAAAAAATTCTTCTGCATGCTGAAGCATACCCTTTACT
>Ga0302140_10000321_pt1 | contig 59383 bp, 43 predicted proteins | sample I_Bog_E1_1_FD_202095 | JGI IMG/M metagenome (GOLD analysis project Ga0302140, IMG submission 202095) | Peat permafrost microbial communities from Stordalen Mire near Abisko, Sweden - I_Bog_E1_1 | ecosystem: Environmental > Terrestrial > Soil > Wetlands > Peat | place: Sweden: Abisko, Stordalen...
GCGCGGCCGCAGCGGCAACGGTGTTGTTACTGGGTGGCTTTGTGTTTATGATGCTGCGGAGAGAAAAAAGGCAAAAGCACGCGCGGCCAGAGTAGCAGATATTCAAAAAGGGCCTCTCGCGAGGCCCCGCGTTTCAAGAAAAATCGTGAATCAATAACGGCCGGACGATTTACGGCCGAAACCGCCACCACCGCCACCACTGCGATTGCCACCACCGCCGGCTCCGCCGCCGCCACGATAACCGCCACCACCGCCGCCACGTCCGCCACCACCGCCTTCGCCCTTGGGGCGGGCTTCATTGACGTTCAGCGCTCTGCCACCGACTTCATGGCCGTTGATGGCCGCAATGGCCTGGTCGCCTTCCGAGTTGTTGCTCATCTCGACGAAGGCAAAGCCCCGGGGCTGCCCGGTATCGCGGTCCGTCACAACGCTGACGCGGTCGACAGTACCGTAAGCTTCAAACAACGAACGGATGTCCTGCTCTCTGGTATCGAAACTCAGGTTTCCCACAAAAATGTTCTTCATTCTAATTTCTCTTTCTGGATTTGAGAGCGGGGAAATTCGGGTGGGCGAGGGAGCTCGTGCCTAAATCGGAGCGACAATCAAATACCTTATGAGTGTAGCAGTTTGTTGGGCGGCGTGCGCTGACCCCCGGCGACTAGGTGTTAAAGAGCCCGCTGAGATTAATTCCGCTCTGTTGCTGACCTTCGTTCGCAACCATCGGCGGGTGGTACGTCATGCTCTGAATTCCGACCCGGCCAGGACCGAAGAAGCGGTTCAGGGTGAACGAGGTGCCTCCGAACAGGCCGGTGCTCAAATTGGTGACGTTGGTATCCATGGTGACGCTGGCGTCTTTCCAGAGAAAGGCGCCGGGCTCGACGTCGATGGCTTCGCCGGGCGCGAGCGTTTTCGTGAACACGTTGCCGTAGCCGTGGAGCAGCAACAGGCCTGCGCCGCCTTCGTTGACGAAGTGATCGATGAAGAAGCCGGTGCCTCCGAACAGCATGTTGGCGATGCCGCGGACGCGGAAGAAATCGTAGGCGACCCCGTCCGTCGCGAGCAGGAACTGGTGTTCGCGGACGTGGACGGCTTCACCTGGACGCAGTTGCAGCACCACGATCTGGCCTGGCGCATCGCGCGAGAAGGAAATGTTACCCGGTCCTGCCGCCTGCGTGACGAAGATCTGGATACCGGCGAAGATTCGCTTCACCGCACCGCGCAGCGACTTGATGCTGATATTGACGCGGGGCTCTTTCCAGAGCAGCACGTGATGCTCGAAGTAGATGTTTTCGCGTCCACCGAGTTCAACGTCGACGACGGGCACGAGTTCGCCCTCGATGCGGACGGTAACGTCGCCGGAGCGAATGATGCCCGTGGGGTCGCCGATCTGCGGGACAGGTTCGTTAGCGGCGCCGACGCCGAATGTGGTCGGCGGTGCGGGTGGTGGGAGAGCGACTGCCAGCGGATTACCGCACTTTGAGCAAAAGTTGGCGCCGACCGGATTCGGCGTACCGCATGATGGACAGATCATTTCTTCATCCTCCCCTGAATCGACAGCAATATTAGCAATGCGCTCACTTTCCGTATTCTTCGAAGAAATGCGCGAGAGTACGGATTCCATCGTAATAATTGCGGATGTTGTATTTTTCGTTGGGCGAGTGCAGACCGTCGTCGGGCAAGCCGAAGCCCATCAGAATGGTGGGAATGCCGACATGCGTGGCGAAATCGCCGACGATGGGGATGGAACCGCCGGAACGCGTGAAAACCGTCGGCTTGCCGTAGATATCGCTGAAGGCTTTGGCCGCTACCTGGATGGCGTGGTGATCTGTATTCACCATTAGGCCGGGTCCTGCACTGAGCACGCGCACATCAAACTGTACGCCGCGCGGAGCATTATCGTTCACAAATTTCTCGACGGCCCCGACGATTTTGTCGGGATCTTGCTTTGGAACGAGGCGGATGCTGACTTTCGCTACGGCTTTTGCCGGGATCACGGTTTTCGCGCCCACGCCGGTGAAGCCGCCGCCGATGCCGTGCACTTCAAGCGTGGGCCGCGCCCAGGTGCGTTCGAAAACCGAGTACCCCGCTTCGCCGGTCAGCGCAGTGGAACCGACTTCATTCGCGAGATACTCTTTTTCATCGAAAGGCAAGTGTTCCCAGCTGGCTTTTTCTTCGGCTGAGGGCGGTTCCACGTCGTCGTAGATGCCGTTGATCAGGATGTGGCCGCCAGCATCCTTCATCTTCGAAAGCAGTTCGACCAGGCCGAAAACGGCATTGGGCGCGGCGCCGCCGTAGAGGCCGGAGTGCAGGTCGCGGGCCGGTCCGCGCGCTTCAATCTCCATGTAGACCAGACCGCGAAGGCCGACGTTGAGTGTGGGCAGACCGGGCGCGTACATTTCGGTATCGGAAACAAGTGCGACATCGGCCTTCAGTTTCGCGGCATTGTTCGCAACGAATTCGGCGACGGAAATGCCGCCGACTTCCTCTTCGCCTTCGATCAGAAATTTGAGATTGACGGGCAGCGTGCCGTTCACAGCGCGCAGGGTTTCGACGGCCTTGATGTGGGAATACATCTGGCCTTTGTCGTCGGCCGAGCCGCGCGCGTAGAGGTTGCCGTTGCGCTCGGAGGGTTCGAAAGGCGGCGTTTCCCAGAGCTCGAGCGGGTCGGGCGGCTGGACGTCGAAGTGACCGTAGCAGAGCACGGTGGGCTTGCCGGGCGCGTGGAGCCAATCGGCGTAGACGAGGGGATGACGCGCGGTTTCGATGAGTTCGATGTTTTCGAGGCCAGCGGCTTCGAGCTTTGCCACGACGAATTCGGCGGCGCGGTGCGTGTCTTTGGCGTGCTCGGGCGCCGTTGAAACGCTGGGGATGCGAAGGAATTCTTTCAGCTCTTCGAGGAAGCGCGGTTCATTCCGCTGGACGTAGTTGTCGGTCGCCTGAGACATTGTGGTTTGATTTTAGCGTGCGGTCAGTTCCACCGACGGTCCGGTGATGTCTTCAATTCTGAGCGTTGTGCTCTTGCGGTTTTCGACGACCGCGGCGGGAACGTCGAACTCCACACCGACCATCAGCTTTACGGTCTTGTGCCCATCGATGGTGCCGCGCAGAGGCAGTGGCGGGTAGAGCATCGGGCCGAGCGCCGGATAGAACGAAAACGTCTTCGCCATGTCGTCGCTGGCGAAAAGGCTGCCGTGCAGTTCGCGTCCGTCGCGGGTGACGATCCAGGGGTCGATTGTCGAGCAGACCATCTGAACGTCGGCATCGTTGATGAGGCCGAAGTCGATCACCATGAGGGTCTCCTCGGGCTGAAGGGATTGCACGCGAACGTTGGAAATCCAGCCGGTGGGGGCAAGATGGTTGCCTTTCGTCTTGACGAAGCCCGCCCAGACGAACCCGATGATGACCAGGACTGCCACCGCGAAGCCGATGCCGAAGGCTTTGTTCACGCTAACCCAGTCTTCCCACAATGTGCATCATTTCATCCATGGATGCGTGGGCGTGTTCCATGCGGAGGGCGGCGTCGCCGTGCGTTTCGAGACCGAGCTTGTATTCGTAGTTGTCTTTTTCGAGCGCTTCGAGAACGGCTTTCCAGTCCATTTTATTGGGGCCGTCGAGCGTATTGGAGGCCTTGAACTGGATATTCAGAATGCGGTCTTTGGGGACCAGCGCGTAGCCATCGGGGAAAGGGATTTCTTTCAGTTCCTGGGCATTGCCGGGGTCCCAGTTGAGGCCGATGGTCTTCGAGGGCAACATGCCGAGGACGTCACGCGACTCGGCGGAATTGCCGATGTTCTGCGAGTATTCATTCTCGATGAGCAGATGCACTTTGGCTTTCTCCGCCATGGGGATGAAATCTTCCAGGGTCTGCACGATCAGTTTGTAGGTGGTCTCCGGGTGCGCGACGCGTGCGCCGGTGAAGACGCGAACCTTATCGGTGCCGAAGATGTTGGCGGCAAGGAGGGCGTTGGCGAGATCGTCTTTGCGGGAATTCCACTTCTTCTGGTCCGCATCTTTGACGGGAGCTCCGGGATTCAGGCCCGGCCAGTTGAACTTCATCATGCTGGTATTCAGAAACGACACCTTCAGCTTGTTGGACGCGAGTTCGGCGGCGGAGCGTTTCAATTCCGGCTCGGTCATTTTGGCGAATTCCTTTTTGCTTTCTGGAAGGTTTCGCAGTTCGACAAACGAAAGCCCGTACTGATGCGCGAAGTCAATGGCTTCCGCCTGCGTGTTGCCAATCTCATCCGTGATGGCGCTGATGCTGGCCTTCGTAATGCGGGCCTTCGCGGATACAGGCGCGGCGACTGCCAGAGCTGCCGCTCCGGCGAGGAGTTGGCGACGGGTCACGAGGAGTTGGCGACGGGGCGTAAAGTATCTGGTCACAACTGAGATGATAACTCCAGATGGATACGAATAAACATGGCCTCCTGATTGAGGCGGGTGCGGGGCCCGGCGTTTTGCACCAGGTGACCGGGGTGATGGCGGAATACGAGGGCGATATCGGGTCGGTATCGATCCTGGAAAATTCGCCGGCGGGGTCGCGGGTTTACTTCGAAGTGACGACGCCGCGCTTCGAGGAAATGATCGGAGAACTGCGCGCGTTGCCGGTGGTGCGCCGCGTGGATCTGGTGAAGAGCATGGAGAAGATCTACGGCAAGCGCATCATCATCATGGGCGGCGGCGCGCAGGTGAGCCAGGTGGCGATTGGCGCGATTGTGGAGGCCGACCGTCATAATATCCGCGGTGAACACATCTCGGTGGATACGATACCGCTGGTGGGCGAGCAGCAGCTTGCCGATGCGGTGCGTGCGGTGCCGCGGTTGTCGCGCGCGCGGGCGCTGGTGCTGGCGGGGTCGCTGATGGGCGGCGATATCGAGACGGCTGTGCGCGAAGTACGGGCGCAGGGACTGCTAGTGATCAGTCTCAATATGGCGGGCAGCGTGCCGGATGCGGCGGATATCGTAGTGACGGATCCGGTGCAGGCGGGTGTGATGGCAGTGATGGCAGTGGCGGATACGGCGAAGTTTACGGTGGACCGGCTAAATAAACGTGTGTTCTGATGCCAGCGGAGGTTCCCTTCCTGCCGGACGAGGCTCCCACTTTGTCACCGGGAAGTCACGCCAGCAACGCGCCGGTCACGCGCTGGGGCAGCGCCGGGTATCAGAAGTTAAAATCTATCTCTCTGAGCGCATCTTCGTATTGCCTGCGTGCATCTTTGGCTTTTTCGCGTGCCGCTTCCTCGCCGAATCCAGCGTGCTCCCAGACGTCGATCGCGGATACGCTGTGGTCTGCGGTGGCAAGGTTCTCTTCGGAGCGGATAGCCGCTATCCATTGTTCGACTGCGTCTTTATAAGCCTGGCGGAGGCGATCCAGTTCCGCGATTGCTGTTGCGTTTTCCATTTTGTCCCTAGAAAAACTTCCGGAAAGCCCAGAAGAGCGAGCCCGAAAGAATCATGGCCGAAGGCAGCGTCAGCACCCAGGCCAGCGCCAGACTTCGCACGGTGCCCAGCTGAATGCCGGACCGGTTGGCCGCCATAGTTCCCGCAATACCGGACGACAGGACGTGCGTTGTACTGACCGGCAGGCCCAGCGTATCCGCCGTCATGATAGTCGCCATCGCGGTGATTTCGGCGGCAGCACCCTGCCCGTATGTCAGATGGTCTTTGCCGATTTTTTCGCCGACGGTTACCACGATGCGCTTCCATCCGATCATTGTCCCCATGCCGAGCGCCAGGGCAACCGCGACCTTGACCCAGGTGGGAATGAACTTCGTGGCCAGGTCGAGATGTTTTTTGTAATTGGCCAGGACTTTCAGATCGTCCGCGGTAAATTCGGTCTTGCCCGATTTCTCCACCAGCCGCAGCGTTTCGCTGACGACATACATATCGTTGCGAAGGTTGGCCATGCGGTTCGTCGGAACATTTTTGAGCAGACCGAACTCCTTCACTTCGTTGCCGATTTCATTGATGTATTGGCGCAGGGCGAGCATGGTGTCGTCCTTGAATTCTCTGGTGCGGATATACTCCGTCAGGTCGTCGCGCGCGTCGCCGACGAGCGCGCTGGGATTTACGTATTTGCTCACCACCTGCTCGGTTTGCGCGGAAGAAGCGAGAAAGTCGGCGGTCTGCGAGGGGGACACGGCATGGTTGAGCGCGTAGGCGGTGGGAACTGTGCCGACCAGAATCAGCATGATCAGGCCCATACCCTTTTGCCCATCGTTGGAGCCGTGGGCGAAACTGACGCCGGTGCAGGTAAATACCAGCAGCGCGCGAATCCAGAAAGGCGGCGGTTCGGTGCCCGCAGGCGCTTCGTAAAGCCGCTTGTCTTTGACGACTGCCTTGCAGATCAGAAGAAGGATCGCCGCGACACCGAAGCCAACCAGCGGAGAAATCAGCAGCGTCTTACCCACATTGAGAGCCTGGCCCCAATCGACGCCGCTTGTGCCTGTGCGCGTGGACATCAGCTGGTTGGCCACGCCGACTCCGATGATGGACCCCACCATCGTGTGAGAACTGGAAGCGGGAAGGCCCAGATACCAGGTGCCGATATTCCAGATGATGGCGGCAATCAGCAGTGCGAACACCATGGCGAATCCCGCGCCACTGCTTACCTGAAGGATCAATTCCACCGGCAGCAGCGAAATGATGCCGAACGCAACCGCACCCGATGAGCTGAGCACTCCGATGAAGTTCCAAATGCCGGACCAGACTACGGCGATATGTGGTTCCATCGAGTGCGTGTAAATGACGGTGGCGACGGCGTTGGCGGTGTCATGGAAGCCGTTGACGAATTCGAAACCCAGCGCCGTGAAGAGCGCAATGCCCAACAGGATAAACGGATAGGCGGAGGTCACGTGGATGGCGCCGAGATCCTCTTTCATCGCTATGACGGTATAGATCAGACCGGCAATTAATGCCAGTCCGAAAGCCATCATGCCGAGTTTACCGGGGTTTTTCGACAGCTTTTGATCGATTGAGGGGGAAATTTTTGCGGTTGCCGCGGACGCCATAATGCTCCTTCAGGACTGGAGTTTAGCGGCTGGATGTGAATATGAGTTTACAGATTTATGACAGTATGGAATCGGGCGCCGCTTGCCAGCGGCAGTACCATCCGGTATTGTTGGGCTTGCGGCGCAGACTGTTGGTCCAGGGAATTGTGCAGGGTGTCGGCTTCCGTCCGTGGGTGCATCAACTGGCCGGAAGCTGCGGGCTTTCGGGATATATCTTCAACTCCACCGCAGGGGTCACAATTGAAATCGAGGGCCAGGAAGAAGCGTTAGCGCGGTTCCTCGAAAGCTTTCGCAATCATCCGCCGCCACTGGCCGTCATCGCTGAGGTCCGCGTAGAAACTCTGGAGGCTGCGGGCTACACGGGCTTCGAGATTCGCGAAAGTCTGACTGCTTCGTCCGGGTTTGTTCTGGTGCCCCCGGATATTGCGACGTGCGATGCCTGCATGGCGGACTTTCGCGATCCCGCGAACCGCCGCTTCGGCTATCCTTTCACCAACTGCACTCACTGCGGCCCGCGTTACAGCATCATTCAGGACATCCCGTATGATCGGCGCTTTACAACCATGTCCGGGTTTCGTATGTGCCCGGCCTGCGAAGCCGAATACAACGATCCCTCGGACCGTCGTTTCCATGCCCAGCCGAACGCGTGTCCGGAGTGCGGTCCGTGGGTCGAATTGTGGGACCACGAAAGCATTTTGGGCAGCCGCGCCGCCGCTATCGCGGAAACCCGGCGCCGGCTCGAAGCCGGGCGCATTGTGGCGATCAAAGGACTGGGCGGATTTCATCTGGCCTGCCTGGCCTCATCTGAAGACTCCGTGCGGCTGCTGCGTGAGCGCAAACGCCGTTCCGACAAACCGTTCGCCGTGATGGCGCGGGACCTGGACGTCGCCGAAGCGTTTTGTCAGATCGGCGATGCAGACCGGGCGGCGCTGACTTCGATGAGGCGGCCAGTCGTGCTGATGCCGCGCCGGGAGAATGCCGGAATTACGAATACGGTGGCCCCGGGGATTGAGTGGCTGGGAGTGATGCTGCCCTACACGCCGCTACATCATCTGCTGTTTGACGGTGCGGATTTCGAAGCGTTGGTAATGACATCGGGGAATCTCTCGGAAGAGCCGATCGCCAGCCTTAACGAGGAAATAGAGCCGCGTCTCTATCAGCTTGCCGACGACTTCCTTATTCACAACCGCGGGATCCGGACGCGTGTGGACGATTCCGTGCTGCGCACATTCGGAGGACACGAGCGAACGCTGCGACGATCGCGGGGCTACGCGCCGCAACCGGTCGACCTGGGCGTGGCCGTGGAACAGATTCTTGCCTGTGGCGGAGAACTGAAGAATGTCTTCTGCCTGACGAAGGAACACTATGCGGTTCTCAGCCAGCACATTGGCGACATGGAGAACCTGGAAACGCTGGAAGCGTTCCGCGAGACTCTGGAGCACATGAAGCGGTTTTTCCGGATTCAGCCTGTGGCCGTGGCGCACGATTTACATCCGGGTTACCTCTCGACCCGTTTTGCGCTCGCGCTCGAAGGCGTGGAAAAGATCGGCGTGCAGCACCACCATGCGCACATTACGTCCTGTATGGCCGAAAACAGGCTGGATGGCAAGGTAATCGGCGTCGCGTTCGACGGAACCGGGTATGGCACCGACGGCAGGATCTGGGGTGGCGAATTCCAGGTTTGCGATTACGGCGGATTCGAGCGACATACGCATTTTCGCTATGTGCCGCTGGCTGGGGGCGATACCGCGGTCAGGCAAACATGGCGCAGCGCGCTGGCGTATCTGCAGGATGCGGGAGTCGATACGGAGTTTCTCGCCGAACAGGTGCCGGAGGATGCGTTCCGCGTCGTCAGGACCATGCTGGCGCGAGGTGTCAATACGATTGAGACGTCGTCATGCGGCCGTTTGTTCGATGCCGCCGCAGCAATTGCGGGAGTTCGGCTGTGCGCCAGCTATGAAGGGCAGGGCGCGATGGAAATGGAAGCGCTGGCCCGGCGAGCGGCACGGCCCGCGGAGGATGCTTATCCGTTCGACATGGCGGGGGGCGAACTCGACTTCCGGGAAACCGTTCGCTGCATGGCGCGCGATCGCGAGCACCCAGGACTGCTCGCCGGGCGCTTTCATCATACGCTCGCCAGAGCTATAGCGGTGGTTTGTACGCAGATCGCCGCGAGTACGGGTATCCGACGGGTGTGTTTATCGGGCGGAACCTTCCAGAATTTCCACCTGGTTGGTTTGACGGAGGACCGGCTACGCAAGGCGAACCTCCAGGTCTATCTGCATTCCCGCGTTCCTCCCAATGACGGAGGGCTGTGTCTCGGGCAGGCGGTAATCGCCAATCGTCTGCTCAGGCGCGGCGAAGATATCGGCGCACACCGATTGCCATGAGGCCCGCGCTCACGAGCACCATAGTTCCCGGTTCGGGAGCCACGTTATAGCCGACTGCATCGAGAATATCGATCTCCGCATTGCCGTCCGAGTTAATATCGAGGCTTTTGCCCAGACACGGGGTCGCATCCTGTACCCAAGTGCAGGGCCCAGTAAAATCCGCGTAGTCCAGATTGTTCGCCACGGAATTATAAACCGCTCCGTTTGCCCCGTTTGTGACCCCGCCATCGAAGGAAAAGTAGGCTCCGGCGGGCGCGCCGCTCGTTCCCAGGTAAGCATTATTCACAGTAAGACTCCCCACAGCGTTGTAGCGAAAAAGATCCGCCGCGGAAGGGGTTCCGGTACCGGCAGCCGCGCCGGTTCCGGCGTCGCAGGGGTCGGTGAGAACCCCGCCACTGACAGTGGACACGCAGGAAATCGTACCCAACACTTCGTCGGTCTCGTTTTCGACCAGGCTGTAGTAGTCGTAAGCGTTTGAAGTAATGGATCCGCTATTTTGGCGATAGTACAGCGATTGTCCGGGGTATAGGGAAGCGAGGTTCGAAGGGCTTGTGACTGTGATAACACCGTTATAGCAACCGGCACTGACACCGATTGTGCAGTTCGCGCCGGACGCCGTAATACCGCCGACTCCCGTGAAACCCAGCGCTCCCGCGAGCGCGCTGGTAACAACTACGTTGTCGGCGCCATAAACGGCTGCATCCAGGGTGTTTAGCGCCGCCAAAGCCGCCGTATCCACGCCGTTCCCGCTGCCGGTAGCGGTTAAAGCGTTCAGGTAAGCGCTAAAGGGAACGAAGCTTTCCGCCGTTTCATTGGCGGCCAGGCCCGCTATTCCCTGTTCGATGTATATGTTGGCGGAAACGTTAGTCAACGTGCCGGTGTAAAGGTTTGAAATCGTACTATTCAGGTAGGCACATGTCCCGGCATCGGTAGCGTCAACGCTGGGATCGCAGGTATACGTCAAACTTGCCGCACTCGCCACGGAAGCGCAAAAAAACAGCCACGTAAAAAACCTCACGAATCTCGTCATTTCGTTCGGTTTTCCTCCGTTCCAGCTTCCGGGCACAGCGTTACAATCCCCGCACCCTTTCAAACATCGTACCACTTTGGAACGAGTTGCCCAAATCCTGCTGCGCCATGACCAAAGGCGCGATCGTGGGCCTGCGCGCGCGTTTTCATGCGAAAGATGATCTCGCGCTGAAAAGCGGGTTCCAGCCAGTCCTCCCAGCCATGGCGCTGGCAGATCGCGAACGCAGCCGCTCGTGTGGTCGCGCCGGATCGCTTGACGGACCGCACGTGAAACGGGTCGGCCACAAGAGGCCCGCTGGAGAAGGCAATCGCCTGATCGACCAGAGATTCCGGATCGCACGGCAGAATCGGCGCGAGAGCCACGGAAGTCCAAATGCCTGCATCGTCGAGCAACCGGATGGTTCGCCAGCGTTCATCGATCGCCGCGCAGTAGGGCTCGAAGACGCGGCGGACGTCATCACGATCCGTTGTCACGGAAAAACTGACGCGCAGGCTGGTGCGTTCTTTGAGTGTTGTGAGCAATTTCAGGTCGCGCAGAATCAGCGGTGCGCGGGTCTGAATTACGAAGGCCTTCGGCGGCGAGGCGATCACCGCTTCGAGCACACCGGGCATCAGTTGACGCGCTCGTTCGGCGGGCTGCCACGGATCGGTCAGCGGTGAGCAGTAAAGCACCTGCTCCGGACGCAGGCTGCGCGCCAGAAGTTCGGCGGCATTGCGTTTGAAGGTGGTGAATTCGCCCCAGTGCAGCCAGTCGTCTTTCTGCAATCCGCCCTGCACGCGCATGGTGGGAACGTAGCAGTACAGGCAACCAAAAGTGCAGTTACGCGCAGGAGTGAGGGAGTGAGTGAAGCCAGCCTCGGCGAGGAAACCGGAGACAGGACTGAGGATGGATCGCGAGGCCGCTTCGTATATTTGAAAAGGCACAGCGGAGTCCCGACGCTATGCTTCAGCGTAGCAGAGTCGTCGCCGGGCAAGACTCACCCGGCAATTTGCGCAAAGTATCGGAGCGACGAAGCAGCCGCGTAATCCCACGTGAACCGGGCAGCCTGCGCCAGACCTTCGGCGCGAAGCTTGGCGCGGAGATCGACCGAATCGGCTATTTGCAGGATGGCGTTGGCGATATCGCCGGCGCTCAGCGGAGCTACCAGCAGAGCTGCGCCGCCGGTGATCTCGGGAAGAGAGGAAGTCGCGGAAGCGATCACGGGGCAGCCGGCGGCCATCGCCTGAGCCACCGGCAAGCCGAAACCTTCGTAAAGGCTGGGATAAACGAGAGCCGTTGCCCGCGCGGTCAGACCGGGCATCACCGATTCCGGAACATAGCCAAGATATCGAACACGCCCGCCTTGACTGGCCTGACGTATTCTTTCTGCTGTGGCGGCAGACCGCCATCCGGGCATGCCGGCAATCGCCAGATCGTAATGGTGGCGGAACGAATCCGGCAAAGACTCCCATGCGGTGAGCAGCCTATCGAGATTCTTGCGGGGCTCGATGGTTCCTACCGAGAGGAAATACGGTTTACGCAGATCGAAGAACGCGGCGGCGGACTTGGCGGCTTGTTCAGTCACGCCGAAATATCGATCGGAGACGCCGGGATAGATCACGTGGATTTTCCGCGGATCCAGATTCAAGATCCGTACGGCGTCGCGCTTAGTATTTTCCGATACCGCGATAATCCCCGCGGCGCGCGCAAGAACGCGCGCCGCGAATGCCTTGTCGGCGGCAACCATGCGAGGGGTATGGCACTCGGGAAGAATCCAGGGCGTCAGGTCGTGCAGTGTTGCCGATAAGCGCGATCCGCCAGGAGATCTGTGCAACAGATTTGAAATGTGGAAGACGTCGCAGCGCGGAGCCGCCATCCGCGTGAAGAAAGCGGGGAGCCAGTTCAACGCAAGCAGCGTCGATATCTGGCGCGGATACATCCGCAGGCCTCCGGGATGCAGCAACTGGTTCAGTTCGCCGGGCGCCAGAAATGTGCGAATGGTATCGGGGCTGCGCGCGAGCAGAGCTTCGAGCCAGTGATAGTAGTAGGTCTTGACCCCGGCACTGCGGACCAGCAGCGGCGAACAATCGATACAGACCGTGGGATGAGTGGCTGGCATGGCATGTCAGCCGTCCTGAGAAGTTTGCCGGGCGGCGCGCTCTATCTCCCACAGGGTAAGTTGCGCGGTGGTGGCCCAATCGAATTGGCGTGCGCGCGCGGGACCTGCGGCTACGGCCTGCGCGCGGAAGGCAGCGTCAGTGGCGATCAACTCCATGGCGTCCGCGATGGCGATCGCCGAAGCCGGATCGAATTGCGTCGCAGCGTCACCGGCGATGTCCGTGAGAGGTGAGATACCGGAGCATGCGGTGGGAATACCCGCGGCCAAAGCCTCAATCAAAGGCATACCAAAACCTTCGAAGCTGCTCGGAGCCACGAATGCATCCGCGTGTTCGAACAGGTTGTAGAGTGCATCGCGAGCGATCCAGCCGGTGAGAGTTACGGAGTCATCCAGATTGAGGCTGCGGCGCAGCTGTTCCACCGCAGCTGTGGCATGGCCGCGAAGGCCCGCAACAATCAGACGGTACTCGGGGTGAAGGGCGCGAAAAATGTGAAAGGCTTCGAGCAGGCGGCCAATGTTCTTGTGCGGATGCAGAGTGGAGACCGTGAGTAGATATTTTTCCACGGGCGAAATAGAGCGCCCGGCGCGCCGCTCTCCGACGCGAAAGAACTCCGGGTCGACGCCGTGCGGAATCACCACCGTTTTGTGGGCCACGTCCGAATAGTATCGCCCGATATCGCGTGCGGTCGCATCCGAGACAGCTATCAGCGAACGCGATCGTTTGGCCGAGGACCAGAGCAGCAGGTTCCAGAACGGAAGATCGAACCAGCGGAAAAACTCCGGGTGACGCCGGTGCTGAAGGTCGTGAAACACGGTGACGGACGGGCGCTGAAACAGAATCGGCATGGTAAATCCGGGGTTCAGGAGAACATCAACCCGATGCCGGGCGAGTTGCGCCGGAAAGAATAGCTGTTCCCAAAGAATACGTTGCGGGCGGCTGCGCGCGCGGACCGCGCAGGCTATCAGGCGAAACCTGGAAGGCGCTATAGATGGGCCAACGGCGGTCTCGCAATTGATAAATATCAGGTATTCGTTGGATTGATCGACGAGTTCGAGCGCATGCAGGAGGCTGGTCAGATAGATTTCCGTGCCACCGACTCCGCCCGGCACAAGAAATAGCGCGTTAATACCGATGCGCACCGGGTTATTGGCTCCGATTTCCCGCTAAACGGTTTAATCCGGTGAGCGCCACCGGGTTTTGAGGCTCCAGTTGGAGCGAGTGCCGAAAATCGGCGTTGGCGCCGTCGGTATCGTTCGTCGCGATTCGCGCGAGCCCCCGGTAGGCATACGACAGGGCATTATTCGGTTCGAGACTCAGGGCGTTGGAGACCGCGGTGAAAACATCGTCGGTCATCCCGAGTTGCGCTGCCGTGTAGGCTATTTCATTCCATGCATTCGCAGTGGGGTGGGCGTTCACAAATTCGCGAAACGTCGCGAGGGCAGATTCGGGCTGATCGTTGCAGCGATAGGCCTCGGCCAGATTCCACAGAATGTCTCCGTTCATTGGTTCGCCCATGCGCCCCCGTGTCAGTTCCTGCACCGCGCGCTTGCAGTTTTTTTGGGCGAGCAATGCGGTGCCGAACCCAAAACGGGCCCTCGGATTGTCGGGATTCCCTGCAACAGCATCTTCCCAGAACGGCAGCGGACCAGCCCAGACGGCGCTTCGGTGCCAGGTGAATCCAACCACTGCCAGCACGGAGGCGACGGCGACGATGCGCAACGCGGCCGGCGACACGCGAAGGTGGAGCAGCAGGCCGAGCGATGCGAGTATCAGACCCGCGATGGGGATATACATTCGACGTTCCGCCAGCGCATCGGCAACCGGTACAAGCGAGGAAGTGGGCGCCAGCGTAATCAGGAAAATGAGCAACCCGAAGGCTGCAAGCCGAACCCGCGAAAGCAGCAGCGCGATCGCAGCGAGCAGTGCAACGAACGCGACCAGATACAGCCAGGCGTTATTGTCGGTCAGCGTTTTGAAGACGGGAAGGCGCCAGTCGCCATTCTGCCCGGCGGGAAAAAAGAAGAGCCGCAGATAGATAAGAATCGCGCGGCACTCTGTCAGCGCGTACTGGCCGCGCGAGATTCCCGAAGAAGTACCGGTGCCTCCGGCTCCGACGACGCGCTCCAGAATCAGGGCCGCGGAGCCAATGCCACCGATCAGGAAGGGAATGTAGAGCCAGAACCGGCGTCGCATTTGTGCCAGTAAAGGGCGCCCGCACCAGAACAGGTCAGTCAGCAGGATCGCGGCAGGCAGACTGATGGCGCTCTCTTTGGCAAGAACCGCGGCGCCGCTGAGCAGAAGGATTTGGAGGCTCGTGACAATACCGGTCTCCGTTTCAAAGGCCCTGAGGAAGACCAGCCAGGCGGCGAAAAACAGGAGTCCGGAAACGATCTCCGAACGTCCCGCAATGTAAGCCACGGATTCCGTCTGCAGAGGATGGAATACGAAGATAGCAGCCCCTGTCAGCGCAAACGGCCTCGCGTTCCGGCCTTCCATAACGCCGGATACGGACAGCAGGCATTTCAGAATTCCGAACACCAGCAGTCCTGTAATGACATGCAATATTACGTTCACGACGTGGTAGGAAACAGTATCGGTTCCGGATAGCAGGAAGTTCGCCCAATAGGTCAGCATGAGCACGGGCCGGACGCCGCCAATCCAGAAACGCGCAGGCATCTCCGCGGCTTTCGGGTCGGCAAAAGGAAGATGGAAATCGTCAAAGACAAACGAGCCGTGCAGAGCGGGGCCGTACGCCAGCAGGGCGACGAACAGAGTCGCGGCGCATAACCACGGCAGCGTCAGAAACCACGGAGGACCAGGGCTCAGTTCAGGCTCCGCGGCCGCGCGCCTCCGTCTACTTGTCTTGCTGGCCATGTCGGTTGCCGGACTCGCGGACTTGAAATTCCAGAATGGCCAGACGCTGCGCCAGTATTACGTTCTCATCGCGCAGCCGGGACACAACACGCGTCAATTCAAAAACAAGCACGGAAATGAGAGTGCCCCCGACGATCAGAAAGCAGCCTTCCGGCGCAACGCCCAGGTGGCGGGACGCCGAATCGAGCAGCGAGGGAAATGCCGAAAGACCGGTGAGGATGATGCCGACCGCCAGCCAGCTCACCGAATATTCCGTGCGAATGTGCTCCCGCCGAAGCGAAACCAGGGTTCCGACGACCGTAATCAGTCCGATACCAAGAGATATGAAGTGCAGGCTCATCGATCAGGTTCTCCGTCTGGTGCCGTCAAAGCGAAGTACATTGACAAAAACGCCCAGCAAGACGTGCAGCATGTAACGCAATGATTTAAAAGGCGTGATAGAAGACGTACCCGTCATGCGCCGCTTCATGCGACAGGAAACTTCGTGAAACCGAAAGCGCTTACGCTGCAGAATGACGAGCACCTCGATTTCCGGATAATCGAGCGGAAAGCTTCGCGAGAAGACCTGCAGGGCCGTGCGGTTCACTCCCACGAAGCCGGAAGTCGGGTCGTGGATCGGATTCCCAAGGATAAGACGCAGCAAGACTCTGAAGAATGAGATTCCAACGAATCGGGGAAAGGATGTATGCTCACCGTCGCTGCCGATAAAGCGCGATCCGATGACGACTTCCGCACCAGTCGTAATCAGAGCTTCGCGAATTTTCGGAATATCGGCCGCCTCGTGCTGCCCGTCGCCATCCACACGGATCACATGATCGAAACCAAGCTCGAAGGCGATTTTGTAGCCTGTCTGGACGCACCCACCCACTCCAAGATGAACCGGAAGGCGAAGGACCTGCGCGCCTGCAGCCTCCGCCACAGCAGCGGTGGCATCGGCGGAGAAATCGTCGATGACCAGGACGGACACGCCCGGCAGCACTTTCCGAACCGACCGAACAACGTCACCAACGGCTTCCTCTTCGTTGAAGGCCGGCACGATGACCATCAGTTTCGGTTCCATCACGCATTCGCGAGCTGCCTCGCGGCAATCCGGTGGCGGTACATCAACCTGATGAATTCGGCGGAACCGATTCTCCGCGTCTTGCGCATCTGAGCGCGCTTTTTCAGAAGCGAAGGCAGGCGCATGAATGTATCGCGATGGGCGCGCAGCAGGATAGCCGCGGCACCAAACAGCGAGTTGCCGGACCGGATGAATTCGGCCGCGGCTCCGTCGGAACCCCGTGAGGCCAGCAATTGCCAGAAGTATCTCGAAATGGCCACGAACGGCAGCCCCGGGAGCAGGACGCCCGGAAAAATTTTTAGCGCCACCCACAATCTGTTTCGCTCGACAAAGCCGGCCTTCATGGCCGAATAAGCCCCGGAGGTGCTGGAATAGCGATGTTCCACCACGGCCTCGGGGACGTAACGGCATGTCCAGCCAGCCCAGCGGGCGCGCAATCCAAGATCGGTGTCTTCGCAATAGAGGAAATAGTCTTCGTCGAACAGACCAATCTCATCCAGCATGACGCGCCTGTACAGCGCCGCGCATCCACTGGGGAATAAGACATCCTGCGCCTGACTGAACCGCGACGCGGGCTGGCAATGACCCCTTTGCTTGCTGCTGCCGTCGAAACAAATCACCATACCGGCGGAATCGAGTGACAAACTTCCGTGCAACTGGACCCGCGACGCCCACATGCCTACCTGGGGGCCGCCATCCAGTTCGGCAACAAGGGAAGCGAGCCAGTTGGTGTCTGGTTCCGTGTCGTCGTTGAGGATCGCGACATAAGGACTCGAACTGGCGCGTATCGCGAGATTGACGGCTGCGCCAAACCCCACGTTGGATCCCGGAGTAAGAATTCGGCATGGAAAGGAGTAAGTTTCGCTTGATGGAATTGACTCGACTTTACCGTTGTTAATAACGACGACCTCAAAGTTGCGGAAGGTCTGGTTGTTCAGAGAGTCGAGGCAGGAGGCTAGAAGCTGACCGCCCAACAGCGTCGGGACCGCGACAGTAATGAGCGAGCCCTGATTCATAGAATCAATAGCTTACCACAGTTCGACAGGGGCCCGAAGCCTGATTATTCGCCCTAAACGCCGCGGGACAGCGCCGTGAAGCGACCGACAGGCCACTTGCCTGGAGCGGCAATCGAATCATTAACCCGGCCCAAAGAATGACCACTTCGGTATAATGGTACGTTGCGCAGGTAACTCTCGCGGGCTCATTTTTGCGTGTCGCATAACCTATTCGCTTTGGAACAACTCGTGATAAGGGATTTCAGGATCCGTTATCGAAACATGTCACTGGGCGTGTTCTGGTCGCTGCTGAACCCTTTGGTTCTGGTAGGCGTTTACAGCTTCGTCTTCTCCAGAATATTCCCCAACACGACCATTGCGTACTTCCCGCTCTATCTGCTGATTGGTATTATCTGCTTTAATTACTTCAGCCTTGCCTGGACGGTGGCAACTTACTCACTGACGCAAAATGCGGGGCTGGTCAAGCGAATCAAGATTCCCCGCGAAGCGATCCCGATCTCCAGTGTGCTGGCAAACGCAATCCACTTTATAGTGCAGTTTTCGCTGGTACTCGCATTTACACTTCGGCTGGGGATACCGATCGGATTTTCGTGGCTCTGGCTCCCTGTCGTCATTATTTTGCTCATACTGTCGGTTGTGGGAATTTCGCTTCTGACCAGTGCGCTCGATGTCTATTTTCGCGACACGCGCTACCTGGTGGAGTCCACGGTACTGGTACTCTTCTGGCTGACTCCGGTATTCTACACGGAAAAGATGGTGCCGGCGGAATACAGAGCGTTCTATTTGTTAAACCCGATCACCGACGCGGCCATTGCCATGCGGCAAATCATCATCGAACACCGGACGCCGGATCTTTCCGCTTTGCTGTACGCGATGGCCACCGCCTGCGTTCTTCTTGTGCTTGGGCTCGCCGTATTTGAACAGACCAAGAATCGATTCGCGGATCACCTTTAAGTTATGTCCCGAATAAAGTTCAGCAACGTGACTAAGTCGTTTCCACTGAAACCGGGTCAGAAGTGGCTGCGCACTCACCTGGGCGATATCGCGCGGGGCGATGCCAGGCGGTTCGTCGCTATTCGGGATGTTTCTTTTTCTCTGGAGGACGGCGAGTCGGTCGCCATCGTAGGCCGGAACGGAGCGGGAAAAAGCACGCTGCTGAATCTGACAGCCGGTATGCTGTCACCCAACGCCGGGTCGATTGAGGTTGAGGGGCGTGTGGCTCCGCTCCTCGACCTGGGAGCGGGTTTTCACGGTGATCTGACAGGACGCGAAAATCTGAGGATAACGACCGCGCTCATGGGTCTTTCAAGAAGCGAGGTCGACCGGAAAGCGGACGCCATCATCGATTTTTCGGGCCTGGGGGATTTCATCGACCAGCCATTGCGAACCTATTCGTCCGGTATGGCCATGCGGCTCGCTTTCTCCATTACCGCGTCGGTTGAAGCGGATATTGTGCTGATCGATGAGGTTCTCGCGGTTGGAGATGCGGCTTTTCAGGCGAAGTGCTTCGAGCGGATTCTCGAACTGAAAGCCCGCGGAAAGATTTTCCTTTGTGTCAGCCACAGCATGGCGATCGACCAGCTCTGCGAAACCGCGATATGGCTGGAGCAGGGTGTGGTACGAGCGACCGGACCGATCATGGACGTGATGGAAGCCTATACGGCGAGTCTCGCGGGAAGCATGGATATCCGCCGCGAAGAAACGCCGCCCAAGCTCGAATACCTTACGCCCCGCCGCACCGACCAGCCCCGGCGCCGTTCAGCGGCCGGATAACATCACAGCCGAACGGCGCGATTCGTCAGACGGCGCCTCGGGGAAGTACCGGAGACATTTAGCGGCAGTCAGAGGAAGGCGCGGCAAACGAAAAGCGCGGCGTCTTTCGTTGCCGCGCCTTCGAAAATAAGTTCAACGCCTACGGCCCGGTTGTGAAATAGGTATTGGCTCCACTCATCGTGTTCCCGGCCTCGTCGGTAATGCTGACCACGTGGAAGTAGTACTGCGTCGTAGCGGCCAGGGGCGCAGTCGGTGTGAACGTGATCGTCAGGTTATCCGCCGAGAGAGAAAGCGTACCCGGAACGTCGACGTTGCCCGTGTTGTTCCAAAGATAGACATTCCCGGACGTCAGGGTAAGCGGGTTAATGGGCACCGAGAATACAGCCGTGGGCGCGACAGCCTTGGATATTGCCGTAGCGCTATTGGCTGGCGTAAACGTTACTCCCGGTGTCGAGAGTTGCGTCTGCGGACCGGTCGTGAAAGTTTGCGTCACGGTAGCCATGGCGTTGCCGGCAAGGTCGACCACGCCCGCGATTGTGAGGGTGTAGGTTGTGTTCGGCGTCAGCAGCGCTGGCGGAATCAGGGAGAGCGTCTGGTCGGCGTTGCTCAGCGACGGTGTAATGGCCACAGCGGTGCTGTTTGCCGATAGAGTGATCCCGGATAGCAGGGTGGGCTGAATTGGCTCACTGAAAAGGATCTGAACGGTCAGATCGATTGGCACGTTCGTGAACCCGTTCGGAGGATTGGTCGCTATGACCGTCGGCGCAGTGGTCACCGCGGCCGCCGACGTACTGAAGTTGGAAAGGTTGCCGTTAAAGTAATTGCCGTTGATATCGCGGACATTACCATATTGGTTCCAGTAGAAATAGTAGTTGTGAGAAGGAATCAGGTTGGCAGCCGGGGCAACCGACATCGTCTTGCCATCTGGCGACAGGGTCGGGACTCCCGGGGCTACCCAAGTGCCATTGTTAACCGTTTGGTCGTAATAAGTAATGGCGTTGGCAGCAAGCGTTGTAGGATCGAGAGGCACGTTCGATGTGACGTAGAAAGCGGTGTTGATTGGAACTCCACCGCTGTTGCTTGTCGGGAGCCAGCTAACTGCCGCGGAATTACTCAGGAAGGCACCAGTCGAGGTATAGAAGGTGGACGTCGCGGCTGGGCCCGTTTGCAGAGCGTTGCCCGACGGATCCTGTATAACGGCAGACGCCGTCACGGTAATCGGCGTATTGTCCGGGAATACCGAGTAAGGGGTGATAATCACGTCTTGTCCCGTATTGGTTCCGTAGAGGTTCGTGAAGCTCACGGAGGCGGGTGAAATCGGCTGTCCATTCGCCGAAAGCTGGATGCTGCCGCCGGTGCCCGCGGTGACGGTGAGCGGGTTCAGCGCCTTGCTGAAGTGCAGGTAAACCTGTGCGGCGGTGGACACGCCCGTTGAAGTAGTGGGCGGCGTGATGGACACCACGGCAGGCTGTACGCTGTCCGCTGTGGTGCCGATCGTGAAGCAGTCCGCGAAGTTGTTGGCCAGCGCCAACCCGTTCGTATCCTGAACCCCCGTATTCACGGTAAAGCAATAGTTGACGGCTGTGGATGGGGAAAAATTACTCTGCGGCGTGATGCGTATGACGTTGGGAGCACGCAGCGAGATGGTGGCCGGCACGAGCTGCCCATTCTGCTGGATGCAGAGATTGACGTTGCTGGTGCTGGAGGTGCAGTAACCGAAGGTGCTGGCCGTTGACGATGTCAGGCTATTGGAATTAATCGGCTTAGAGAAGGCTATTTCGATAATTGCGCTCAGCGGAACGTTCTGTGCGCCGTTGGCAGGGATGTAGCCCGTGATTATGGGAGCAACCGTGGTGAGATCGGCTGCCGTCCTGAACTGCCCGGAATAAGCGTAAACCGGGTTGCCGAAGGTGTTGAGCGCCGTAGTCGGCAGGAAGATCTGTACCAGTGCGCCAGCCGCGAACGGCGCCGCGGGAGTAAAGGTCAAAATCGTGCCACTGGCATCGAGCGCAGGGGTGCCGGTAACAAGGACGCCGTTCTGCGAGACCTGGAGGGCTGCGAGGGTGGAAGTCGGATCCATGGCCTGATTCAGGAATAAAGTGATCGGCGAGGTCACCGGTACGCCGGTCGCATTGTTGCCTGGACGTTGCGTATTATTCACAGACGGCCTTGAATTGCTGCCCGGTGCGCCGGTAGTGAACTGCGTCTGCAAATTCGGAAATGCCGAACTAGCTATCAGCGGATTGCCGGAAAGATCCTGTACCCCTGTGGTAGCGGTGACAATGATGGTACTGGCGGATGTGAGACCGTTGGGAGTCAGGGTGACCGAGGTATAGGAATTTGAATAGTTGATGTTGGTGCTGAGCCGGTTGGGTCCGTCAAAAACGGCGAAGTCATTGTTGTTGATGGTGTTCGGATTCAGTGGCTTCGAGAACATCAGCGTGATGACGGTGTTCAGACCGAGACCGGTTGACATATTCGCTGGCGTGACGGACGTTACCGTCGGCGAGGTGGTGTCCACGGTGTTCGCGGTGGTGAAATGGAACTGCCCGCCCTGTGCGTTGTTGCCCACGTAATCCGACACGCAGCAGTTATAGTTCGGGATTACGTACACGACCGTGCCAGCCGGGACCGGAGCGGTGGGCGTGAAGACAACGGTAGCGGTGGTTGCCGTATTGGTGACGGCATAGGCGCCTGCGATCGGATAGCCCGTCTGCTGGCTATAGACATAAATGGTGTTGGCGTTTACGCTGATCGGGTCGATCGGCTTGCTGTAGTTCAGCGTGATGGTCGAGTTAGTGGCGATCCCGGTAGCGGCATTGGCCGGAACTGTGGACGAGATGATCGCCTGTACGGTATCGGGAACGCCTGTGTTGTTGGTGAAGAATTGCCCCGAGAACGGAGTAACCAGGTTCCCGGTTATATCGGTGAAGCCCGCGATATTCACCGTGAAGCTGGTATTCGAATCCAGGTTTCCCGTGGGCTTAAAGGTAATGGTCTGGAGATCGGAACCGAGCGTCGTAGTACCGGCAACGGGAACACTGCCGGTCGTCTTCGACAGCGCGACTGCGGTGGTGGTATTGAACGTCAGCGGGTCGACCTGTTTGCTCACGTAGAAAACCAGGGTCGCATTAATCGCGGTGGTGGTCCCGTTCGGCGGATTCATCGCGGAAACGACAGGCGCTGTGGTGTCGGCCGCGTTGCCGGTAATAAAGCACGGACCACTGTAAACCGGATTGCCGACCAGGTCATAAACCCCGTAGGCATACATACAGTACTGGGTACTGGGTAAAAGAGGCGCCGTCGGCTGAAGGCTTACGCTCGTCCGGTCAGCGGACGGAACGATATTGATGTTCACAGCCTGGCTGGTGTTGTTGTTGTACATGTACACGTTGGACGAATTAAAAGAGATCACGTCCATTCGCTTGCTGAACTGAAAGACCGGATTGACGTTGATGCCCGCCCCCCGGTAACCGTTGGGCGGATTGTAAGCAGTCACGGAGGGATAGGTCAGATCGGCGCCAGCAGCCGTGGTGAAAGAAGTGGCGACAGAAGGCGTGAGCACGTTGCCTGCTGCGTCTTTAACACCAGCAATGTTGACACCGTAACTACTCGCGGGCTGCAGCAACGCCGGCGGCGTCAGAGTCAGCAGTGTGTTGCCCTGACTCAGAGTGTTCACCACTCCGCTTACGGGAGTTCCATTGAGCGCCAGAGTGACATCGGCTGCCGTATTTCCCTGTATCGGCTCATTGAAAAGAACATGGACCAACCCGTTCGTAGGTATTGCGGTCTGGTTGTTCTCCGGATCTGTCAGGCTGACCTGCGGTGTGGTGGCAGAAGGCGTAAGGGCGGTGTAGAAATTGAAGCTGCCTCCCTGCAGGCCATTTCCCACGAGATTCGTGACATTGTAGTTCCAGCCCACCTGGAACTGACGTCCCACTCCGAGGCTGACGGTATTGCCATTGCCGTCCTGCGGAGTAAATGAGGCTGAGAGCGCATTCGGCGAAGCGGTCCACACTCCATTCAGCGTGACTCCCTGCGCGTAATCGTACACCGAAACGTTATTGACATTGACCAGCGTCAGCGGATCGATCGGCTCGCTGAAATACAGGCTGATCACCGCGTTGTTCGGCACAGTCTGCTGGCTGAAAGGAGTTGTGGTGACCACAGTCGGAGTCGTGATATCCGGGCCGACTTTCGTTGTGAAGCTGGAGTTGTAGGCAACGATGTTATTGCCCGCCAGATCCTGCACATTCGCGATCGCAATGTTAATCACCGCGTTGTCGGGCAGGACGTTGATCGGCGTGAAAAGAACGTCCGTGGTGCTCACATTCGCGGGGCCGTAGTTCAGGAAGCTGATGCTCATCGGCGCGATGGCGGTCGCGGTTCCGTTCACCATGGTCGTAATCTGAACGGTGCTGGTGGAAACCGTGAGAATGTTGATCAGCTTATTAAACCGAATCTGAATTGGCGCGTTGGTCCCGAGGTTCGTAGTGGCATTCGGCGGTGTAATGGAACTGACCTGGGGCTGCGCGGTATCCTTCCCGGATCCCGTGTAGAAGTAATTCGATAGCTGATTCACCAGGGCATTGCCATTGGTGTCTTTTACCGCGGTACTCACGGTATAGCAGTAGCCCGGGCTGGTAAAACTCGGAAACAGCGCACTCTTGGGAGTGATCCGGACAATTGTCGGAGTCCGCAAAGCTACCGTAGAGGTTACGACCTGTCCATTGTTGCCGCAGAAGGCCAGGACGAAGTTGGTCGTATTCACGGTGGTGGGATCGATCGCCTTGCTGAACTCGATATCGATCGGCGAGTTGGTTGGAACGGGATTGCTTCCGTTGCCGGAGCCGTTGTAGGGGACAGTGGCGACCACGATGGGCGCAGTCGTCGTTAACACGGCTTGCGCAACGGTAAACGAATACTGAAAATTATTGAGGGCATTACCATAGGTATCCGTCGCACTGGGCGAGAAGAATACCTGGACAGTCGCGCCGGCGTTCAACGGCGCCGACGGCGTGAACGACACCACCTGATTATTGCCGCTCAGCGCGATAGTGCCGGCAACCAGCGTGCCGTTCTGCGACACGTTCAGCGATGTGGAGTTGACGGTGTTCGGATTGAGCGCCTCATTGACAAAAAGGACGATCGGAGTATTAGCCGGCATGGAGCCGGAGTTCGAATTCGGGCGTTCGGCGATCACACTGGGACGCGTACCCGACGTCAGATTGACCGTTGTGAATGTGCTGCTGAAATTCGCCAGCGGATTACCCGCCAGATCCTGGACGCCGCTGGTGGCGACTACCGTTATTGTCGCGTTTTGAGGCAGCCCGAGCGACATGGTCACGACCTCGTAATCCGAGGAAAGGCTGACACTGGGATTCAGACGGGTGGTGCCGTTAAACAGATTGAACGTCTGGTTACCTACCGTGTTGGGGTTGAGCGGTTTCGAGAAGGTCAGGGTAACGGTAGTATTCAGGCCAAGATTGGTGGAGTTGTTGAGCGGCGTGACTGAAGTGATGAGAGGCGGTGTGGTGTCGGCAGTGCCAGCGGTGTAAAACCCCTCGCTGCTGTTGACGAAGTTGTTGCCGTCAAAATCGGTTACGTAATTTCCGCCGTTGTTCGCGTATACCTGGATCGTGGCCGACGAGGGCATATTGGCGAAAGGCGTGAATGTCACGATGCCGCCCGGGCCATTATTGCCGGAATTATCCACACTGTAGGAACCACCGATCTGCAATCCGGCGTTGGTCTGGATGTAAATGCTGTTCGCATTGACAGAAAGCGGATTCACGAACTTGCTGTAGCTGATAACGATGGTCGAGTTGACCGGTACCGGAGTCTTTGTCGCGGGCGGGGTGGGGTTGCTGCCACCCTGTCCGTTCGGAGGACTGAAGCTGAGAACGATACCGTTGGTGGTATCGGCCGACGTGCCGGTCGAGAAAGTCGAGGAGAACGGCGTGATCGCGTTGCCGACATAATCGACCGCATTCTGCACGTTGACGGTAAAGTTGCCGTTGGCCGCCAGCTGGGCGGTGGGTACGAAGTTCAGCGTCATGCCGTCGCTGCTCAGCGACACTGCGCCAGGCACGAGGGTGCCGCCATTGCTCAGCGTAACGTCGGGAACCGAGGCGCCGGGATAGGTGATGTTGACCGAATAGCTGCCGGTATTGTCGTAGTTGTAGCTGTCGTTGACAGCGAGATAGAGGTCTGCGCCTCCTGCGGGAACCGTCAGCGTGGTGCCGTAGCCGACGACGAACCAGTCGAGGTTAGTCGGCTGGGACTTGAAAGTGCCGACGATCGCGCCGAGCCGTATTGCGAGCGGGTTAGTCGTGTCGGTAGTCTGAGCGCCGGCAAATCCATAGCCGGTGCCGGAGTAGTTCTCTCCGCCCCCAGGGAAGTGATTGATTCCGTCGCCGCCGTTGACTGTAAAATACCCGGTGGCGCCCGCGGCCGCGTACGCATATTGTGATGGCGGCGGAGAATACATCGAGCCATCCGGATTTGTATTGTAACCGCAGCAAAGCGACCCGTGACCGCCGACAGTAATAGCTATATTTGTGCCGCCCGGAAAGAATCCGAAATCGTCCGCGGGGTTTCCGCCCTGCGGACCCGGTCCGGTTGTGAGCGGCAGAACGATACCGCCCGCTTCGGTTGGGAAGGCAAACTGGCTGAGAGGCTTGCTGACCTGCACCGATACGAGCGTGTTCAGATCGGCGCCCTGGTATCCGTTAGGCGGATTCACCTGGGTCACCACGGGCGGAGTTGTATCGTTGGTCGCGCCGGTGGTGAAGCACTGCCCGAATCCGTTTACGGCATTGCCCGACAAATCTGTAACGCTGGTGCTTGAGTAAGAGGAATCGATATACCAGCAGTAACGCTCGTTGGCCGCGTAGGGGCTCGCTGCAACGAACGAGGCAATGCGCCGGCCTGAGCTGACAGTCAGTGTGCCGGGAACGGCGAGGCCCGAATTGTTGTCCACCACAACGAAACTCGACGGCGTCACCGTGAGCTGATTGACGCGCGTGTTGAACTGCGCCTGCAGGGTGACGTTGCGGCCCACGCCCACGATGTTATTGGGGGGATTTGCCATTGTTACAGAGGGACGCGTGGTAAGAGCCGGCGTATCCACCGTGAAAGTGAACGACACGGTGTTACTAATGACGTTACCCGCGTAGTCAGTCACGCCCGGAGTGGTGGCAACGGTAACCGGAGCCGACAGAAACGGACTCGTGGGAGTGAAGATCAGCTGCGTATCGTTGTTCTGAAAACTGAACGCGCCCGGAACGGTAATGCCGTTCTGGGTAATCTGAACGCCACTGCTGGCAGAGATTTCGCTGATCGGCGCGCTGAACTGAAGCATGATCTGCGCGTTGACGCTGACGCCCGCGTCGCCATTCTGCGGGCTGTTACCGGTGATCGCCGGCGGCGTGGAATCCGCCAGGAATCCGGTATAGAAGTAGAAGTAAGGACCTCCGGCCAGCTTATTGCCAACCAGATCCGCGATATTGCCGTTCTGGTTGATATAGACGTTGATCTGGCGTCCGACCGGCAGGGGATTCGAGGGAGTAAAGGTCGCAATGGTGCCCGTGGAATCGAGCTTGACCGTACCCGGCAGGTAACAACCCGTGGTGGTGTCATACATCATGATCGTGATGAATTCATTGACTCCATTGACTGTCGGGAAAGAGCAGGGATTAGTTGAATTTACACCTGTTACCAGCGTTGTCCCGTCGATTTTCTTGCTGAACTGCAAGGTGAACGACGCGTTGATCGGAATGCCACTTTCGGCACTGTAAGGGCTGGTACGAGTGATAACGGGCGGTGTCAGATCCGCGATCGCGTTCGTCGTGAAAGTACCGGTGAACGGTGCGGCCATCAGGATTCCAGTCAGAGTGCGGAAAGCCGTGGCAGTAACGGTATAAGTGGTCGAAACAGCCAGGTTTTGCGAAGGCTGGAACGTAATCTGGGTTCCATCCGAAGAGAAAGTGGCTGTGCCATTAACCGCTACCCCTCCCGCTTTCACCGTCAAAAGACCATTCGTATCCTTCGCAAGAAGGGTCTGAAGCGCGGCAATTTGAGTCGGGTTCAGCATCGCGTGGTTAAAGACCAGAACCACGGCGCTGTTGATGTACGTACCGCCGCTGTTGGTAACCGTGGAGAGAGTAGTTACGACTGGTACTGTTCGGTCTTTATTCGAGGGATCCGTGCCACCCAGATACTCCTGCAAATTTGTCAGACCATCGTTCGCAGCCGATAAATTGCCTGCGTCATTGACGAGCGGATTGGTGCCGAAATGGACCTCCCAGCCGTCCGGCAGGCCGTCGCCGTCGGTATCGACATTCAGAGGGTTCGTTCCAAGCGCGATCTCCTGAGCATTGGTGAGACCGTCGCCGTCGGCGTCCTGGCTCGGGATCAGGACCGCCAGGGAATTGGCTGCATTGGCGAAAATACCGGAATTGCCGATTCCGTTCGTCGCAAGGACCACGAGGCTGGCCGCACTGCTGCCCGTATTGACTGTCAGTGTGGCCGATGTCGCGCTCACCACCGCATTCGTGATGGTAAGAGCAGGCGGAACGATCCCCGGCTGCGCGGAAAACGTCGAACCTGTGAGATTCAGGCCGTTCACTACAACGGTCTGAGCGGTTTGCCCTGCCAGAAGATACGCCGGACTGATCGAAGTAATTGTAGGGGCGGCGATCACGGTGAAATTAGTGGCCGATGTCACCGTATTGGCGCCGACAGTCACTGAAACGGGGCCCGTAGTAGCAGTGTTTGGAACTGTTACGGTGATCGTGTTTGCCGTAGCACCGGTAACCGTGGCCGCCGCGCCGTGGAAACTCACTCCGTTGTTGGCGAGCGTGGCGCTGAAACCGGAGCCCACCAGGGTGACCGATGCCCCGGGAGCGGCCGAACTCGGATTGAAGTTGAGTAAAGTAAGCGAGCCGCTGGCAGAGCCCCGGTTAACCTGCACAATGTTGCCAGCCTGATCGTAAACATATTGAACGACCACACCGGTAGAGTCAATCACGTCCGAGAGCTGTCCGCCGCCGTCGTAGATGTACTGATACGTGACGGGAGCCTGCGCTTGCAACGTGAGTGCGCTCGCGATCAGAGCGAGGGTCAGCAATCCCGGAAAATTCTGTTTGACTGAAGTCATATCAATGTACCTGGCTCTCCGCTGCTCGGTGACTGTCTTGAATTTTTCCATGACTTGCCTCACTTGTCGGGACCATCCGGACCGTCAGGACCATCCGGACCATCCGGACCGTCAGGACCATCCGGGCCGTCAGGACCATCGGGGCCGTCGGGGCCATCCGGACCATCGGCGCCAGGACCATCGGGACCGTCGGGGCCATCCGGACCATCCGGACCATCCGGACCGTTAGCGCCGGGACCATCGGGACCATCGGGCCCACCCGGATCGTCAGGACCATCTCCGTCCGGCCCATCATCAGGTCCATCGTCGGGCCCATCCGCCCCAGGACCATCGTCGCCGGGCCCGTTGACGCCGGGACCATTCGGACCATTCGGCCCAGGACCACTCGGTCCGCCTTTGCCCACCACGATGATAATGATGCAGGGCCGAAGCGTCCATTTACCTTTACCTTTACCGATGGTTATGACTTTGCACCCACAACTGCTGAGTTTGGCGAAGAAAGACGAACACTTGCTGTTACCGGTCGGGTCTGCGAACGAGATCGGGTTATTCGCGCTGTAACGATAAAGATTCGAGTCGCGGCCCTGGACTCCTGTAGGATCTTCGCTCAGGAAGCGGCCGGTACTGCTGTCGTAAAAGCGTGAGTGATCGTAAAACAGATTCGTATTGACCGGCAATTTGCCGGTGAACTGGAACAGGCTGGCGGTCCCGGTCACAGTGCCAGCCCCATAGGGTTCGTAAAACTCGCGACCCACAACATTTCCGGAATTGTCCGTCACTGCAGTCTGACTCAGGATCTGATCGACCAGCGGAAAAACGGTGGTTCCAGCCTGCGAGACCGCGACGATGTCGTCGCGTTTGCGACCATCGAGGACGGAAATAACGCTGTTATTCCCCTCCCCCGATTGAACCGCCACAATGTTCGACAGATCGTCGAGGATATAGCGCTGCAGGTTATCCGATCCGGACGCCTGGACGCGCTTCTGGATCATATTGCCCGCGAAATCATATACAAAATTCGACACAACGCCACCGGGGGCCGAGGAAGCCTGGAGCCGCCCGCGCGCATCCCAGGTGTAAGCGGTATTGCCCGCCGAACCCGCCTCGGTGAGACGGTTTCCGTCGGCGTCGCTGGTATAGGTCGTAGATCCGAAAGAGGCTATTTCATTGTCGGCATCGAACGTTCCGGTCGCCGCCGCGGTGGACAGAGGCAGACCCATATCGACCGAATTGTCCACAATCTCTCCGGCCCCGTCATAAGTGAATGCACGGGAGAAGATCGAAGTGCCTCCCGTCTTCTCGGACATTGTCAGAATTCGGCCGACCGCATCGAAGGTATAAGTGCCCGCAACGCCGTTGGAACGAGTATTGGTCAATAGCAGATTGCGCGGGTCATATGTCCTCGTTGTAGTGGAACTGCCCATCGCGGCGCCTGTCATATTTCCCGCGGCGTCGTACGCATAGGTGACCGTGTTGCTCCCGTTCACACTGCGCGTCACCACACGGCCGTCCGCGTCCCGGGTGTAAGCGATGGTTCCGTTCGGACTAACCGCGCCCAGCACTCTCCCGGCCAGGTCGTATTTATAGCTGAAGGTTCCACCCTGTGAGTCGACCACATTGACGAGCCTGCCGGAGGAGTCGTAAGTTCGCGCCACCGTCGCATCGGCGAACGTCTCGTTGGTCAGCCGCCGCATGGAATCGTACGTATACGACGCCGTCTGTCCGCGGCGATTGACCGCACTGATGAGATTATCGTTCAGGTCGTACTGGTAAGTCCTGACCCGGTTCAGCGGGTCGGTAATCGATTTGACCCGGGCAGCGACGTCGTAACCGATGCTGGTCACATTGCCGTTCGGATCGGTGATGGTCAACTTCATTCCGGTCGCGTCGAACGAGTTCTGCGTTGTGCGTCCGTTACCCTCAACCTTTTGCAGGACTTCACCTTTCGCGTTATAGGAGAACGTGGTGGCCCGCCCGAGAGGATCCAATATGGCAACGATTCTCGATAAGGCATCGTAACTGTATTTCGTCGTCTGGCCGAGGCGGTTGGTCAGAGCGACCATGTTACCCAGCGAATCGTACGTGTAATGGGTGGTGTTGCCCGCCGCGTCCGTAGTAGCAATGCGCTGACCGCTGGCACTACGAGTGGTGGTGACAGTATTGCCGCGCGCGTCCGTTGTGCCGATCAGGTTACCTTTGCCGTCATACGTAAACGTAGTAATGTTGCCGACAGGATCGGTTCTTGTGAGCACCTTGCTGTAAACCGGGTCGTAGGTATACATCGTGGTATCGCCCAACGCATCGGTCTGCGACAGCATATTGCCGTTGGCATCGTACGTGAAGATCACATCGCCGGCTTTTGTATCGCCGCAGGCCCCTGCACTACAGGTACCCGGGCCCTGCAGCGCTGTGATCAGATTGGTCCCCTGCGCACGCGTGATGGTTCGCGTCTGGCCGCTGGCATCGGTCACGCCGACGAGAAATTCACTCGTATTGAACCGATAAGTCGTGACGTTTCCCATCGGGTCCGTAACGACTGTCTGGGTTACCGGGCTGGTGGGAATCAGGCTGTTCACCAGCGTGTAGGCGAACTTCATCGTACCGGTGTTAGGCAGAGTCTGACTAACGACGCGCCGGTTGGTGTCATACACGTTGATGGTCTTGGCGCCATGCGGATCCGTGATCTGTGTCAGATCGCCGTTGGCGTTGTACTGGTAGGAAGTGACGCCACCGAGTACATTTGTGTAGGTAGCGAGGTATCCCGCCGAGTTATAGGTGTAACTGACCGTTCTTCCCAGTGAATCCGTGATCGACGAAATATTGTAGCCTGAGTACTGGAACAGCAGTTTGCGTCCCACCGGATCGTCGATTTCCGATATCTGATAAGGAGCACTGCGCACGATGGTGATTACGTTCCCGTTGACATCGCCCAACGCCACCAGCACGGAGCCAGTGGGGGGTATGCCAGGAACAAACTGCATGTAGCTGCCATTTTTCTCGGTGAGAGTGGTCGTTCCGGAACTCGCAGTCGTCATCACCCAGCCCGCGTACGTAGGGATGGTCGTATTGATGAGCGTGCCATTGGCCTGCAGCGAAAACGGTATCCTGGTCCCGTTTGGAAGCACGAGATTGATGACCGACACACTTTGCGGCGTGAGCGTATCGAGGCGGTATTCGAAATTGTTATACGCACCCCAGCCGAACGGTCCCGGAATCGTACCCTGGGTCGTGTCGGTGACATAAGTTCGTGTGACGGCGAGTCTTCCACGCGGCCCGTCAATGGTCATATCGGTCGATTTGAGCACCATGATGCCCGTCGCGAAGTCAATCGGGTCACCACCGTCCGGGCCACCCGGATCCGGACCCGGGGGATTATCCGGAGGAGGTCCCGCAAGCGGGCCGTGCCAGTCGAAATGAACGATGCCGTAACGTTTGGGAATGTTCGATGGATTGATGTCCGGAATAATCGAGGTTCCGTCGGTCGAAACCGTCCCTGTACCGTAAGGAGCCATTCGCCCGAGGGTCGGGTCCAGCGTCATCAGAGGCAAGTCGGTGCCAGGAGGCGAGTTCAGGGTATTGGGGAACCAGACCGCTACCGCCTGGCTCGCATTGGTTTCAGCGGGCTGGAACGCCACGATGAAGCCTCCTACGCCTGAGGTGGTTGTCGGCATCACGTCCGGCAATCTGTCCACGGGCACGTTGATCGCGGCGAGGGGAAACGGATTAGGTTTACTTCCGTCCTGTTCCGTAAAAACAGTGCCGGCGTATACGGTTACCGACAGGCCGGGTATCGAGGTAAACGAATAGGTCTGGTCCACCGTGTCGTTCTGGATGACGTTGAAGGTCTCCGCCGTGTCGACTCGCGGCAGGTGGACGAGCACCGGGGAAGTGACGACAGTGTTCGCAACCAGGGTGAAAACCAACTGCAGACCGGCGTACGTGCCTGCGGGAGAAGTAACATTGTTACCGACAAAACCAATCAACTGAGGCCCGAGGCAAGCCGCCGGGAGGTTGGTCAGGGCGAAGTTTCCCGAGCCGTCGGATGTGGTGGAACCGGTACAACTGGTCGCGTGGCCCGAGCCGTCCTGCCCCACCATATTGATGGTGACGCCCACCAGACTGGTGTTGGCAGTGTTATCCACTACGGTCCGGCCGAGAAACGAAGTCGAGATCGGAGTGACATTGAGGGTCGGCGTAGCCGAAACCGATTCAGCCAGGCCGCCGACGGTTGCGGATGCCGTGATCGTCAGCGTCGCAGTGTTGGAGGCCTGATTCGCGGGCGCGGTGATGGTCAGGGTGGATTGTTGTCCGCCCGAGATCTGCGTCGGATTGAACGAAGCGGTCAGACCCGACGGCAACCCGGATAAGCTCAACGTGGCCAGACTGGTGAAACCGTTGGTCGAAGCCAGACTAACTGTGTAAGTGGTGCTCTGGCCCGCAATCACATTCCCGATCGTCGGAGAAGCGGTCAGCGTGTACGTGCTCGACGGAGTCACCGTAAATGGCGTCGCGGAAGTGGTATTGCCGCCGTAAGACAACAACTGGATATTGCCGCTCGTGGCCGTGGAGGGAACCACGAAGGTGACGCTGGTCGAGGTTGCCGCCGTGACAGGAGCGGGCGTGATGCCTCCGCCCTGCAAAGGAACCAGTACCGTAACCGGGGTTCCGAGACTCGAGACGAGCGTGGTGCCCGTGATCGTAACCGATGTTCCGATCGGCCCCGAGGCTGGCGTAAAGCTGGTTATGGTGGGAGGCGGGTCTCCGGAACCGACCGTAAAGACATTCGGGGCCGACGCCGCCTCATACACGCCGGGCGACGTTTGCGTTTGCGCCGTAATCGAAACCTGCCCCAGAGGTGTACTTGCCGGAACGGTTACGGTCACCGTGAGATCCGTCGCATCCGTAACGGTGGGGGTCCCGAAGGTCACGCCACTGTCGGACAGTATGACGGTATTGCCTTGCGAAAAGTTCGTATTGAGGCCTTTGACGGTGAGGGTAAACGGAGCCGCGCCCGGTATCCCACTGGTGGGCGACAATTGAGTGAGAAAGGGCAGGCCGGGGTTCAGAAGGGTATTGAACCCGGCTCTCATCAGGAACACGGCCATTTGCCAGCGGGTCACCGCCAGTTGCGGACTATACGTCGTAGCCGTGGTACCGGACGTAATACCAATTTCTTTCAGTTCCTGAATGTACGGATAGTAGAACGCTTCGGCTCCGGTGGGCGGCACATCGGTAAACTCCTGCACCGCGGGCGGATTGAAAGCGGTGTTGGTCCCCAGACGTGCGCGCACAATGAAAACCGCCATCTGATCTCGCGTAACAGTCAACTGAGGCGAGTAAGTAGTCGCGGTGGTGCCGGAGGTAATCCCAAGGTCCCGTAGCTTCTGTATCCACTTGAAAAACTGATACGTTGGCGGCACATCCGCAAAATATGGAGTAGTGGAATAAGTAAAATTATCGACATTCGGACCGCCTCCCAGTATCATGCGCACGATGAAGACGGCCATCTGGTCGCGTGTAACGTTCAGATTCGGGCAAAAACCGAGAATCGGGTTACCCGGAGGGTTAGGGGTGGACGTGCAGCCAGCAGTTATGTGGTTCGTCCACAATAAATTCATTCCGTCGAAAAAAGGCTCCGTAAACTGGTTGGGTAGGACATCGGTGAAAGTGGTGGGCGTGAAGTCCTGGGTCAGGGTAACCGCGTTGCCCGCTATATTCAGGGTGACTGTCTGGGCTGCGCCGCTGGTGTTGGCCGGCATCGAGTAGGTTACGGAGCCATTACCAGTACCTGCATTGGGGCCCTGGACGGTGGCGAAGCCGTCGCTGGCGTCGGCTGTCCAGGCGCAGTTCTGGGCGCTGGCAGTGACCTGAATCACCAGAGGATCGCTGGCAAGATCGATATATCCGAGAGAGTCTGTGTACACCTGCCCGGAAGGATTGACGGTGAAAGTGCATTGCCCAAACGCGGCCACGCTGAACAGGCAGGCCACCAGTCCGTAACGGAGAGCCCGAAACACCCCCTTGCCATACGGCAACTCCCGCAACGTAACATGATTGCGACTAATCCTTCGGCTCGCCATTTGTGACCCTCCCCGGACGTCTCTCACTCGTATTTGGCTCCCGGGGGACCCGGTTCAAAAAGAAGGTGGGAAACTCCACACTTAGAGAGAGTAGCCCAAATTCAACCGGAATCCAACGGGAAAATGATTAAAGTCGGATTTCCTTCATTAAAGTCGGCTGGAAGCCCGTGGACGGAACGGACGGTGTTTGAGCCCGATCTATCAATGGTGTAGCCTGCCCCGCCACTTGCGTGCGCGTCGGGCGGGGCCGTATAATCGGTCTCTATGGCGAGTCAGGGGCGCAGGAAGTTTATTCGAAACGTCGGCGGCATTCTGAGCGCCGGTGCGCTCAACGCAGCGGAGGAAGTCCGATCACCCAGGCGACAGGCTACAGGAAACGCGCGATCTCAGAACGCTTATTTTTTGCGAGAGACTGCCGCTCACTTCCAGAGCCAGCGGCCGGCAGCGAACCCCGCGACCAACGGCGACGAGACCCTGTATCCGAATCTGATCGGGACGTACGGCAAAGGCCTGTTGCACTCACAGCTGGGCGAGGTCAACGTGGCAGCCTACCAGTCGATGACCCACGCCATTTCCACGCAGAAGCACTCGGATTTTACCAATATTCAGCTTGGCTATGGACGCAAACTGGTCAACATTGAGTCGTCGTTTGCTTACGATCTGGACGGCGGCGATCCCCATACAATCACCATTGCCGTTCCGCCCGCCTTCGCCAGTGCCCAGGCTGCCGCCGATATGGTGGAAGTTTACTGGCAAGCGCTGGCCCGGGACGTGCCGTTTGCCCAATGGTCCGGCTCTTCGATTATCCAGAGCGCCGCTGCGGAAATCAACAGTCTCGCAGCTTTTAAGGGTCCGCGGGATTCCACGGGCTCGGTGACGGCCGCTAATATCTTCCGCGGCCCGATGCCTGGATGTCTCGTCGGACCCTATATTTCACAGTACCTGCTGCAGCCGATCTATTTCGGCTCCACGCCGCGGGAACAGACGTACCGCACCGGAGTGGTTGGCAACGACTACATGACCCAGTACAGCGAATGGCTGGAACTGGTCTCGGGCCTCGCGCCTTTCCGCACCGAGGTCTTCAACCCGACGTTGCTCTACACCCGCAGCGGCCGGGATCTGGCGCAGCTGGTCCATTACGATTACACCTTCCAGGTATGGCTCCAGGCAGCCCTCATTATTCTGGATCAGCACCCTGAAACGGTTCTGAATTATAACGAGTACCAGCTCAATAATACGAACCCTTATGCGACCGCTTTTCCCGCTCCGGCCCGAATTCAGACGGGATTTACCACCTTTGGATCCGCGCATATTCTCGACTGGGTGACGCGGGCCGCGAATCTGGCGCTGAAGTCAACCTGCTACTACAAGTGGGCGATACATCGCCGGCTGCGACCGGAGGAGTTTGGCGGAAGAGTCTATAACAACCTCCTCGGCCTCGCCAATTATCCGATCCACTCTTCGCTGATGAATTCGAAAGCCGTACAGGCGCAGGTACAGGCCACCGGCAACGCGCTGGTTCCGCAGGCGTATGTCGAAGGATGCCCGCTGCATCCCTCGTATCCGGCAGGCCACGCCGCGATAGCCGGCGCGAGCGCGACGATTATGAAAGCCCTGTTTCAGGGCTCCGCGCTGATCAGCAACACGGTGGACGTCAGCGCTGACGGCTTATCGCTCATCCCCTATACGAGTTCCGCGCTCACCATCGGCGGCGAAATCGATAAACTTGCTTACAACCAGATCATGGGACGCATCTGGGCCGGTATCCACTACCGCAGTGACGCCGATGGCGGACTGGCACTGGGCGAAGAGGTGGCGATCTGTTTCCTCCAGGATCAGGTCAACACGTTTACCGAGACGTTTTCCGGCTTCACCTTCACAAAATTCGACGGGACCACGGCTACCATTACTCCCGGTACCGGTGACTACGCAGGCATCAATCTTCTGACTCCAGGCTACTGAGCCCGATTGTGACACACATATCCAGAGGCTTCGACGCCATCAGGGAGCAGTTTCGCCCATGGTACCTCCGGAATATTTACTTTCGTGCATTTCCCTCGCGCAAACCACCCTGGTTTGAAGATTGCTGGCGTTTTACCCATGTGCCGGTGGAGCGCTGCACCGACCTTCTCGATCCCGCGCGGCCCGGCGCGCCTGATTTCCTCATTTATCCCATGACCGACTGGCACGCACGCATCCAGCGTAGCCAGTTTTTCGCCAAAACCCTGGCCGCCCTCGGACATCGTTGCTTTCTGTTAAACCCGCACCTCGGCCGCGAGTTCCCCGCCATGGGACGCGAGACGCCCCGGTTGGCGCGCCTCGCTCAGAATATTTACGAACTCCACGTCAGGTTGCCCGACGAGCCGGTCTATCACCATCGGCGCCTGCGCGAGAGCGAGTCGAAAGCGCTTGCCGAAGCTGTTTCGCAACTGATCGTCGCCGGTCGGCTTTCGAATGTGGTCCAGCTGGTCGCCTTTCCGGTCTGGTTCGGCCTCGCCCGACATATAAAGGCGCGGTTCCTTACTCCCCTGATCTACGACTGCCACGACCAGTTGGGTGGTTTTGCCGGCGTAGCGCCGGAAATCGTGGCGCAGGAACCGGCGCTGGTGGCCGCGAGCGACGTCGTGATCTGTTCGGCGGATCGCCTTCGCGAGCATTGCCTCCTGCTCGGCGCGTCCGCCTCCCGCTGTCATGTGATCAGAAATGCCGCTTCCCCCTCGCGGGTCAGTGCCCTGCCCCGAATTGTCCCTGCGCCTGGAACGTCACCCGTCATCGGTTATCTGGGAGCCCTCGAAGACTGGTTCGATTGCGATGCGATTCGGGCAGCGGCCCTGGCGCGGCCCGATTGGCGATTTGTGCTGGCGGGTCGCAGCGAATCGCGCAACCTCCGCGTTCTTGCACAACTGCCGAACGTCAGCTTCATCGGCGAAGTCAGCCGCGACCAGGTACCCGGCGTTTTAGCTGGCTTCGATGTCGCAACCATTCCGTTTACGCTCAATCCGCTGACCCTCGGCGCCGACCCGATCAAACTCTACGAATACCTTGCGGCCGGTCTGCCCGTCGTCTCCGCGCGATTGCCGGAGACCGAGCGCTTTCGCCATTACGTTCACTACTATGACGGGCCCGCAGGCTTCATCGAGGCAATTGCAACAGCGCTGAACGGCCGCGACGAGTCGAAACGACTACAACGGCAGGGCGCGGTAAAAGAAGAGACCTGGGAATCGCGCTGCCGCCAGATTCTGAGCCTGCTTCCACTACCGGTTGTCTGAACGCGTGCCGCAATTTTTGTGCGCATAAAGATCTCACGGAGTTGGCCGGAGCCTGCGAACATGGTGCGCTGAGCTTGCCCCCAAACGATACTGGTTTCGGTATTCCGGGCACGACAATCGAATCCGTTCCCCGCCGCGAATCGGGGTCGCCCGTTTGTCTGCTTCTAAAGTAATGTGACCTGCGACGCAACAGCGGCCGCAGCTTCGCCCGCGTATTCCATCTGGTAATACGCCTCATTGCCGCTCGTGATCCGGAAGCCGAGGCGCTCATGGAAGCGCAGCGATCCGGGATTGTTCGTCGCAATCGAGCAGCGCAGAGGCATTCCCGCCCCGGTCGCCTGCGCCATCAGATCTTTCATGAGAATGGTTCCGATGCCACGGTTCTGAAATTCTCCGGCAATCGCCACGTCAATCACCCGGCACTGCGAGTCGTCGCTCGAAACCCAGATCTGGCCGGCATCCGTTCCGTCCACCTCTACCACGTCGCGGCGACCCTCCGGATAGTTACTTTCGTACGTTGCCTTGCGGGCCGCATACTGCATCCGCATGAGCATGTCGAACTGCATCTCGTTGATGCCCGTCATCGAAAATTCTTCCACTCGCGAGAGTTTATAGAGGTTGTAAAGGAAGCCTTCGTCCCGCTCCGTTGCGCGACGCAGTGTAATCGTCCGACCCATAGGTGACTCCATCCCGGAAACGCTCTGAGACCCCATATCTCCGAATTCTACATCGATTCGGGTGTCACATGCGGCATTCCGGTAATTACCAGTACCGTTGCTCAAGAATTTATGTTACTTTGCGCCTGGTTTTTGCTAACATAATTTACGATCACTCGGAGTGAGCGTCGGAGCGGCAATTGGAATCGCCGGTTCCAGAACGTGGCAGCACATAAACTCCGATGACAAGGGAGGGAAATGATTAAGTTGCGCTTATGGAAGTACGTGGCCATCGTAGCCACCGCCTGCGCCGGTTTCGGAGGGGTTGCATCGGCGAGTAGTTTCTCCTACGGCGGCGCATTCGTTACCGACGATCAGACACAGGAATTGCTGTTCACGCTTTCCGGTACCGCAACGGTCACCGCGGTTACCTATAGCTATGCCGGAGGCACCAACCAGGCCCTCGTGAGCATTCCGGAGGGTGGACTCGATCCCTACCTCGCGATCTTCGACTCAACCGGCACCCTGCAGGCCACCAACGACGATGGTACCTGCGGCCAGGTCGGAACGGATTCCGATACCGGCGCGTGCTTCGACTCTTATATATCCCAGTCGCTGGGTCCCGGCGTCTACACGCTCGTTCTGAGCCAGAGTGGCAATTCGCCGGCTGGCGGAAATCTGAGCAACGGCTATACCAGCACCGGGCAACCAAACTTTACCGCGATAGATGGTTGTTCGAACGGAATATTTTGCGATATCAATGGGGATAACCGGACCGGGAACTGGGCGGTTGACATCGATAACGTCACGTCTTCATCGTTACCCGGCGGCGGCGCTACCGCACCGGAACCGGCAACGTTTCTGCTGCTGGGCGGTGGGTTCGCGGGAATCGTAATGTTGCGGCGGCGGTTCGGCGTTTAGGCACGATCGGGCGTTCAGTGGAAAGGGAGGGCGAATGAGGGGTTCCAGGGTATTACTGGCTGTCGGTACTGTCGTTTTACTGCAGACCGTTTTACTGCAGACCGCTGCCTGGGCGGATCAGGCGCAACTGGTGGGCGACGCCAGCTTCGCGCCAGGCAACGCGGGTCATCTGGGGGCCACTCCGACAATCAATGTCGGCGGACCCACAAATTTTCAGGGGCTGGTGCAGTTCAGTCTGTCCACTCTTCCGGCCGGCACCACGCCTGCCCAGGTTTCGAACGCGACGCTCCAGTTATTTGTGAGCCGCATCGGCACTCCGGGTTCGGTCGATATCTATGCGGCGAACGCGCCCTGGACCGAAGCGACTATCACCGGCACGGGTTTTCCCGGCCCCGGAACGCTGGTGGCATCGGCCATTCCTGTCAGCATCGCCAACTCTTACATCGTTCTTGACGTCACAACGCAGGTCAAAGCGTGGCTCAACGGAGCCACGAACAACGGTTTTCTGATTGTGGCCGATCCTTCCAGTTCGCTCGTTTACTTTGACACCAAAGAAAGTCAGACCACGAGCCATCCCGCGGTTCTTGAAGTGAATCTTTTTGGAGCCTCGGGCGCTGTTGGGGCTACCGGGCCAGCCGGTCCCACCGGCGCAACGGGATCCGTCGGTGCAACTGGTGCGGCCGGGTTGCAGGGCACAACGGGCACAATCGCCGGACCTGCCGGACCCACGGGCGCAACTGGCCCCACGGGCCCCGCGGGCGCGACCGGGCCTGGCGGAAGCACGGGTCCGACGGGGCTCGCCGGTAGTACAGGTCCGCAGGGTCCGGCCGGTTCAAACGGAGCAACTGGTGCCACTGGTCCTGTCGGATCGACCGGCGTCCCCGGTCCTCCAGGTAATGTCGGAGTGCAAGGTGCGCCGGGACTGCCGGGTGCCCAGGGACCAACCGGAGCACTCGGCGCGACTGGCGGCATCGGACCGGCTGGCGCAACAGGCGCTGCCGGGGCTGCGGGAAATACCGGGGCTACCGGTTCTCAGGGACCGACAGGTCCCCAGGGCGCCGTCGGAAATGGCGGAGCTTTGGGCAACACGGGAAATACAGGACCGGCTGGCCCAACCGGACCGCAGGGGTTATTTAACAACACTTCTTACCCGGTATCCAGCCTGAACAACACGGTGAACTCAACGGCGACGGTGACTGTCCCCTCGGGCACTGCGAACCACTTCTACCTTCTCAACACGGCCGCTGCCGACAACATCAACAATTACAACGTGGATTTGCCGGCGGCAACTACCGCTGGTCAGATAATCGCCGTTCTCAACACGAACCCGTTCACTGGCGCGTATACCTGGTTCTTCCCTGCGTCGGGCGACCAGATTATCGGCAATAGCTTTGTGGCCGCTTCCAATGCCGTGGCTAATACAAATAGTGAGGGACCCACGCAGGGTACCTACTTTCAGTCGGGCAACAACTGGGCTCAGTTCATTTCTGACGGAAACCATCATTGGTATGTCTTGTCGGAGGACCAATAATATGAGGATGCCGATAAGAATGAACGCAATTCGCATCACCGCGGCCACGCTGGCTTTCTTCCTGCCGGCGCTCCTGCTTGCGGACGATGCTTCTCTCGCGGGCGACGCCTATATTAATCCCGGAGTTTCCACGCCATACGGCGCGCTGCCCGTGATCAATGTGGGGGGAGCGGCTAACTCGGAAGGTTTGTTCCAGTTCGACCTCTCCAAACTGCCAGCCGGGACAACTGGCGGCAGCGTGAGTTCAGCAAAACTTCGCTTCTTCGTCGATCAGGTGGTCACACCTGGCACAATTGACGTTTACGCCGCCAGCGCGACATGGTCGGAAAATACGGTGAATGGCGTTTCCGCTCCCGTACCGGCCCCGGGCACACCGGTCCAGACAGGGATCGCGGTCAATGCCGCAGACGTTTTCATCACCGTGGATGCCACCAGCCAGGTCATTGCCTGGCTCAACGGAAGCACCAACAATGGCTTCATCGTCACCGCCGAAGGCTCCACCAGCATCGTTATCGATAGCAAGGAAAATCAGTCCACCAGCCACCCGGCAACGCTCCAAATTTCTTTGATCGGCCCTGCCGGGTCGCCGGGCGTCACCGGACCGGCGGGTCCGACTGGTGCAGCAGGAACAACGGGCCCCACAGGACCAACCGGAGCCACGGGCGCGCCGGGACCTGCGGGAGTCGCCGGACCAACCGGTCAGGTCGGAGCGCCAGGTCCAAATGGAGCCACTGGCGCTGTCGGACCTACGGGTCATGCCGGAACTGCGGGCGCAACTGGTCCTTTGGGTCCCATCGGAACAACAGGAAGTACAGGCGCAACCGGTCCTTCGGGTAGTACCGGTCTGCAAGGTGCGACCGGCTCGGCTGGTCAGGTCGGTGCTACCGGTCCGAATGGAATCGTTGGTAATACAGGAACTGCCGGCGCCACGGGTCCGACCGGTGCGGTTGGACCGACGGGTGGTATCGGTCCTGCTGGCGCGACGGGCGCCGCGGGAAGCGTCGGACCCACTGGCGCTAACGGTAATACCGGATCCAATGGTGCCCAGGGACCCAACGGTGTCGCCGGGCCCGCCGGAGCAACGGGTGCCAACGTTACGAACTCATGGAATTTCGACGCTACCCAGCCTTCAGGGACCATAATTGCCGGCACCGATGCACACCGGATCATCCTGGTGAATAACTCGGCTGGCGCTGCAACCGTTACGCTACCGCTTGCCAGCAGCGCGGCTGGCAAGCTGATTCTGATCCAGGGTTCGGCCGCCGCTACCGATAGCAACACGATCACCATCAATGTGCAGGGCAGCAATCACATTCTGAACCACAACTCATTTTCGCAGGCACAGACGGGCGAGGCAACGACTTGTAATGTCACCAGTTCGGCGGAATTTGTCAGCGATGGCTCGTCGCTCTGGTATCTCACGCGCCTCGTCGATAATGCGGGGTCCTGTGACAGTCAATAAGCGCGCTCGATACGAGAGGAGAACGAGGATGAGAATCAAATCATTGATCGGATCCGCGGGGGTTTTACTCGTCGCGAACTCGCTGGTGGCCTCTGGGCTGTTCGCACAGAACGCCGCGCTCACCGGTGACGTGACTATCAGTGCGACTGCGCCCAGCACGAACTACAATAGCGGAACGCACGCGCTGACTTTGAATATCGCCACGGGAAATGCCGGGTTGGTGCAGTTCGACCTTTCCGCTTATTCTCCGTCCGCAGTCGTCAACGCGGCCTATCTGCAGGTCTATGCGGATCAGGTGACCGCCGGCGGAACTCTGAATTTTACTCTCGTCACTTCACCCTGGTCTGAGAGCACCGTGACCTACGGCACGCAGCCCACAACGGCAGCCAGCGCTTTTGGTTTTATCGGCGTGACCACGGCGAATTCCGTTGTGCTGGTCAATGTGACCAGCCAGGTACAGGCCTGGATCTCCAATCCGGCAACGAATTACGGTCTGGAAATCACCGGAACCGGCGGCACCGCCATTCTGCTCGATTCCAAAGAGAACACGGCGACCAGCCACCCGGCCCAATTGGTCATCAGCGTTGCAGGCGCTCCGGGTGCAGCCGGAGCCACCGGGCCAGCCGGGAGTACAGGCCCCACCGGCTCTTCCGGCGCGACCGGAGTTACAGGACCGCAGGGTCCCGCGGGCGGCACAGGGCCGACCGGACCGGCCGGAGTACCAGGACAGACTGGCGGCAGCGGTCCTTTCGGTAATGCGGGAGCTACGGGTCCCACCGGACCTAATGGAACTGCCGGCGCTACCGGCGCAACGGGCGTTACAGGGCCCCCGGGTGTGACCGGACCGACCGGACAGGTCGGCGCCCTCGGCCCTATTGGCCCCACCGGACCGTCCGGTAGCACAGGTGCGGCCGGAGCGACGGGCTCGACCGGCGCCGCCGGAGCCACTGGTTCGGCTGGTCCGACAGGTGCTGCCGGACCGCAGGGCGCGACGGGCGGGGTCGGCGCAACCGGGCCCCAGGGCGCGATCGGTCCCACCGGAAGTAAGGGCACAGCCGGCTTGCAAGGCGCCACAGGTACTAGCGGTTCACAGGGTCCCACCGGATCTCAGGGCACGAACGGCGCGACTTCGGATGTCTTTAACTTCAACACCACGCCACTGAGTTCCGGTGCCACAATTTCCGATTCCGACACCAACATGTATTATCTGGTGAACAACTCAGGGGGAGTGCAGGGTTCCGGCGGCACCGGACAAACGATCGGACATTCTGTCACCATTACCTTGCCCGATGCCACAATCGCGGGCCGCGTGGTGGTATTGATTGCCACCTGCCGGACCATCAGCAGTGGAAATTCGTGTAATGTGGTGACCGATGGCAACAGTGAGCCAATCGCCGCCTCGCAGGTTACTGCGGGTATTCAGGGTTCCGATACGATTGTGACGATCGATAACGGGGCATCCCCTTCCTCGACGCAGGCGAAGGCGCAGGATTTCACGCTGTCGCTGGTCTCCGATGGAAACCATCACTGGTATGTGTTCGATTCAGGTCAGTAAACAAAACCTTGTAAAATCGATAACGGATAAAGGAGAAGTGCATGGGTAGTCCATACGTAGGTGAGATTCGAATTTTTGCCGGAACTTTCGCGCCCGCAGGCTGGCAATTCTGTAATGGTCAGACTCTGGCCATCAGCCAGTACGAGGTACTCTTTAACCTCATAGGCACCACTTACGGCGGAGACGGCGTATCAACGTTCCTTCTGCCGAACCTGCAGAGTCGGGTTCCCATTCACATGGGAACCGACCGTCAGGGAACTCCATGGATTCAGGGCCAGATTACCGGCTCGGAAAACGTGACCCTCACGACGCAGCAAATGCCGCAACACAATCACACGGTGACGGCAGCGGTAAGCGGAGCTTCTTCCAACCCGTCCGGGAGCATATACGGCGGGGGACAGGCTATGTATTCGACCAACACGCCAACCGTGCAGATGAGTCCGGCGATCATTTCCAACAGCACGGGTTCTCAGCCTCATCCGAATTTAATGCCGTATCTGGCTGTGAGCTTTATCATTTCTTTGTTTGGAATCTTCCCGTCGCGGAACTAGCGCCGCCAGTGCAATGAGAATCGAAAGGAGATAACAAGAGATGTCGGAACCCTATTTGTCGGAAATCAGAATATTTTCATTCAACTTCGCACCCAGGGGATGGGCGCTGTGCAATGGCCAGCTACTCGCCATAAATTCGAATCAGGCGATTTTCGCGTTGCTCGGAACCACCTACGGCGGCAATGGCGTGAACAACTTTGCCCTGCCCAATCTTCAGGGCTGCGTACCGGTGCATCAGGGTACTTTGTCGGGCAATCCTTCCGTCATTGGCCAACAGGCAGGCGCGGTCAATGTCACTTTGAATATAAACCAGATCGCGTCTCATACACATGTGGTCAACGCAAACTCGGGCGCCAATGCAGACGTGCCAACCAGCGCCGTAGTGCCTGGTGGAGGAGGTGCGACCGCCTACGGGTCCGCACCCGGCGGCACGACCATGAATAATGCCATTGTGGGAAACGCGGGCGGCTCGCAGGCGCACAATAACATGCAACCGACGCTTGTATTGAATTTTTGCATAGCGACGTCCGGTATTTTTCCATCGAGAAACTAAGGAGGATCAAACATGTCAGATCAGTTTTTAGGCGAAATCAGAATATTCCCTTTTAACTTCGCACCCACCGGCTGGCAGCAGTGCAATGGACAAATTTTGGCGATCTCCCAATACAGCGCCTTATTTTCCCTGCTGGGAACGAACTACGGCGGCAACGGCACCTCCAACTTCGCACTTCCGAATTTTCAGGGCTCCGTACCTGTCCACCATGGGCAGGGAGCCGGGCTTTCGCCCTATGTGGTCGGGCAGACCGGAGGTTCCACGACTGTGACATTGTTGCAGAATCAGGCACCCACGCACGGTCATACCTTTTCCGGCGATTCTTCGGCGAAGAAGGAACTCAGCAATGTTACGAATGCGGCGCCAGCGGGCTCCGCCACTCCCGTTTATTCCACGGTGGCACCCAACGTCCAGATGGCCGCCACCATGCTCGCTACCGCGGGCGGAAACCTGCCGCACGATAATTTGCAGCCGTATCTGGTGTTGAACATCTGCATTGCGATGGTCGGCATTTATCCATCGAGGAACTGACGAGGAAGCGAGTCGGGACTACTCCGCGCTGGCTCTCATCCTATGGCGATCGCCTGGACCACGTACCGTCTGTTGTGCTGTCTTACACCCGAACTCGAACCGGAGCGTTGTGCTTTTGATGCCGCCAACGCCCGGTTCGCCGAGCGGGTCACCATGCCCGAAGGCATTCTTTTTGCGCTGGCGTCGCCACGCTCCGATTTCAATCCGCAGATCAACAGGAACGGGCTGGAATCGAATATCCGGTTTTGCGATTTTTTCGTGCAGATCTTTGGCGAAGCGGCACCCGACCCGGCCTTTCGGGATTTCGTGAACCTCGGCATCGCCTGTGCGGTCGATCCCGCGTTTCCGCTCCGTTCCACGGTTGTCCTGTTCCGCAACCCCGAAAACGCCGCCGAACCGACCGCCGCGTTCCGAGAGGAACTGCGCGGAAACCCCCATTGCACGGTTCACGACTTTCATGATTCCACTGACATCGATGCGCTGGCCGAGACGATTCTGTCCGATTGGCACGCCATGCTTCAAGAGCCGGTTCAGACCCGGTCCGCCACAGGATGATTCTGCTCTGTCCTGGCCCGTTCGAGGTCGCGGTAAACGGGCGCTAACCAGCGCTCCGCCAGCGTGGCCGCATGAGCGGATGCGCGACGGCGTTTCGCCTCGCTGTCGTTCGTAAAACGGAGCCCCGGAACCTTTGCGTCGAACTTTACCTTGTCCCGCATGACCGCAATTTCCCCGGGCGAGAGTTGCATGCCAAAATGGCTGGCAATCGTCGTCCAAATTGCCTCGGGAAGTTCCGTATAGTTCACAAACTTGCCCTGGCGATCCGCCTGGAAGCTAAGCGCCGACTCACAAACCTTCCCCAGCACGCGCGCGCAGTATTCCAGGCGGTCCATCTGCCGCACGGCGACCAGATCCATGCCGATCAGTTCGGGGCTGAGCATACCGGGCACACGCCATAACGCCGGTAACGCCTCGTGAGAGGCAAGCACCTCCACGGGATCGCGGTAGAGGAAAATCCACGGCACGTCCGGAAACGCTGTCCGTAACAACGGAAGCCACGGAACATGCCAGCAATCGAGCTTGATGAAATACCGGGTCTCCTGCCCTGTCCGCTTTTGGCCAAGCGCGGCAATGAGCCATCGCAGCCATGCTATCCGCTGTTGCGGGTCCAATGGTTTCCCGATAAAGGGTTTCCCGACACTGGGCGCGCCGCCGCGCAGCAGAGAATCGAGCACCGGGGCTTCGGAGATTACCACGTTTTCCGACGAGACCGATAACCCCTGGCCGATCAGCGTAGACCCGCAGCGCGACATGTGGAAAATGAACCCGGTGGGCGTCAATCCGGGATGCCGCCCCGCCCGCACTCGCAGAGCTTCCATGGGTGTCTCGCGCCGGAACAGCAGCGCGAACGGGTTCCGTAGCGCCCGGTTCAGCGTTTCGCTGTGAAAAGGCTCCGTGAAGCGGCACTCGCCGAGCCATCGCCACTCCACCACCGGGTCGCCATCCCGCCAGCGGATACGCGAAGGAATCCAGCCATCCAGATCGTCCGGCGTCACAGGACCATGTTTTCAACCATATTGCCTGCCACCCAATCTTGCCGTGCCGCGTCAAGAGCCGCCTCCACTTCGCTCGCCCGAAACGTGAAGCCGCTCCTGCGCCCGTGCTCCAGCAGCAGGGGAATCAGCGCGGCGCGGTCGGGAGCGTCGCGGAGTTCTTTCTGCAGAGACGGTTCGTCCAGCACCTTTTCACGAAACTGCTCGAAGTTGCGGGCGTAGAATACAGAGCGAACCCAATCGTTCACCTCGCAATCGATCACCAGATGAATTCGGTCCGTGATCCCCCCGTTGTAAATTCGGTGTGGAAGATTGAAATTGATGTACCAGGTCTCGCCCTCCCGCATGACAATCCTCTCGCCCGCGCTGTAGAACTCCACCTGGGGATTCGTCTGCACCGGGATGTGGATACGCAGTTCGTCATCGTCGAAACCAAGGCAATAATCGCGGTGTTCGCGGATGCGCGACCCGGCCCCCAGCCGCAGCAGCCTGACGGACTGCTTCGGGCAGTGAAACGCCGCAATCACCTCCTGGAAATAGGTGGAGGCGGCGAGCAGAGGAGTGTCGGCGAAGCGTTCGGTTCCGGCGACCGGATCGGGATAAATCTGTTTCGCTTTGCCATCCACGGAGCGCAGCGGCGCTACACTCCAGTCGCCTTCAAATTCCTGCGTATTGAAGTGCCGCACCCAGTCGGAGGGCTGAATACGTGCCAAATCCCCGGCAAGACGCTCCGGGTTGAAGCGGAATGGCAGCTCAAGGCTGTTCAGCATATGCTTTACTCGGGCGGGAATCGGATGAACTACCGGCCGACCAGAAAGGCCATGCCGGGCGAATCGGCAGGCACGTGGCGAAATGCCCGGGTCAGATCGGCGCCATACCAGCGCGCCAGCGTGGCAGCATACTCGACATCGGTGACGGAGGGTATCCAGATGCCGCTGGTACCGAGATCGTCGGGACCACCCACGGCCAGCGATGGAAAGCGGCCGTAGAAATCGCCTCCCAGCACGGGTCCGCCCAGAACCATATTGTGGCCACCCCAGCCATGCTCGGTCCCGCCGCGTGCGTTGGGGACCAGGGCGCGGTTAAATTCCGTGGAAGTGAACACGGTCACGCGGTCGCTGATGCCGATATCCTGAAGATTCTGGTAGAAGCTCACTAAACCATCGTTCAGTTCCGCAAACAGACTCGCCTGCCGGGCCAGTTCGTCGGCATGAGTGTCGAAACCGGACAGCGCGACCGCAAAGGTGCAGCGGGAAGGGCCGGTGGCCAGTTCGGTGGCCACCTGGGCCAGGCGCTGGCTCAGCGTGGTGCCGGGAACGATGGAGGTGCGAAGCGCGGCGTCGCTTTGCGACGCCGCGGGATCCCACGATACGGCCAGACTGCCAGACTGCAAATACTGAAGCTGGGAAGCGCCGGTGTGCAGAAACAGATCGGACGGCAACTGAGCTGGATCGAACTGACCCTTGGTGAGCGTCGTGCTGGCGCGGCCCACATTCGCCACCACAGCCAGTGCCCTTCTGTTATAGAGATCCTGGAGCCCCGCCAGCGCCGGGTGGAAGCCATAGTTCGAGGATGTGGACAGAGACTGAACGGGCAACAAAGAAGAAGCCTGGAGCGCCAGTCCTCCGCGCCCCTGCGCGTAGGCGTTGTAGGCCGCCCCATCGAGGGGGACGATCATATTATTGCTGTCGTTACCACCCAGAAGATAGACGCAGACGCAGACGCGGTCGAGCATAGCGGCCGACGAAACAGGGCTCAGGAAATTCGATAAACCAACGGCTGCAGCGGCTTTCACTCCGATATTGAGCATGGACCTGCGCGAAAGACTCTGTGTGTTTCGTGGCATACTTCCCCCAGTAAAAGCTAGTCTAACCCATCCGGAGCACCGCACCAACGAATATGGGCCCGCAATGTACCATTTCAGTACCAGTCCCCGGGATAGCTCCCGATTCAGCCGCGGCCTATGAGTTCCGTGAATGGCTGAATCCCGGAATCTCGTGTATTCATCACAACATACAGTTATGGTGGCGAGCGGCGTTCCGGCCCAGCGGGACAACCCCGCAGTTGCCGAGGCCACGCCCTTGCTATGCCAGACCAATGAGGAGACCAACGAACATGCGACTGACCAGAGGTTACCTGTTCCCGGCGTTTCTCGCCGCGTCCGCCCTGTTTGGCCAGCAGGGCCAGTTCGCGGGCAGTGTTCCCGCGGGCGCGCTATCGCCATTGCCGCTGGCGCTGACGCTTCACGACGCCATCGACCGCGGGTTGAAGGCCAATCTTGGCCTGCTGGTCGCAGCCTCCGGCAGTGAGATTTCGCGCGGCCAGAGGCTCCAGGCGCTCAGCGCTCTGCTGCCGGAGGCGCACGCGCAGATCAGCGAGACGGAAGAACAGCTGAACCTGAAGACACTCGGCTTCAGCATCACGATACCCGGCGTCAACATCAACCCGATCTCCGGGCCGTTTCACTACACGGATGTGCGCGCCTACGCTTCCTGGAACGCCTTTGACTACTCCGCCCATAAGAATTATCGTTCGGCTCAGGAAAACGGCCGCGCCGCACAACTCTCCGTCCTGGACGCGCGCGATCTGGTGGTTCAGGCCACGGCCAGCGCTTATCTTCAGATTGTGGCCGACGCTTCGCGCGTGCAGGCCATACGTTCTCAGGTGGAGACGGCGCAGGCGCTGTACAACCGCACTTTCGATCAGCAAAATGCGGGCACGGCGGCGGGCATCGACGTCCTGCGGTCGCAGGTGGAGCTTAAGCAGCAACAACAGCGACTGCGCGGGCAGATCAACCAGTTCGACAAGGACAAACTGGCGCTGAGCCGGGTGATCGGGCTACCGCCGGGGCAAGAGTTCAATTTGCCGGAGACCGCGCCGTTTTCACCGCTGACTTCTCCGACTCAGGATCAGGCCCTGAGCACGGCGCTGGCACAACGGCCGGATTATCAGAGCTCCCAGGCACGAGTACGCGCCGCTGAGGACAGTCTCAGGGCCGCGCATGGCGAACGGTATCCAACCGCCGCCGTTACTGCCAATTATGGCGACGTCGGCTACACGCTGGCCAGTTCTCACGGCGCTTTCGGCGTTACGGCGTCGGCCAGTGTCAATCTGTTTGACGGCTGGCGCATCGGCTCGAATGAGATTCAGGCCCGGGCAACGCTGAAACAGCGCCAGGACGAACTGGCCGACCTCGCCGGCCAGATCGATTACCAGGTCCGCGCTTCATTTCTGGACATCGGCACCGCCGCCGATCAGGTCGCGGTGGCGCAGGATAATCTCGAACTGGCCAATCAAACGCTGACGCAGGCACGCGATCGCTTTGCGGCCGGAGTGACGGACAATATCGAAGTTGTGCAGGCGCAGGAATCGGTGGCCAGCGCCAACGACAATCTGATCTCTTCGCTCTATGCCCATAACGTGGCGAAGATCGGCCTGGCCCGTGCCCTGGGCAACGCCGAACAGGGAATCCAGAAGCTCATGGAGGTGAAATAGTCATGCCGGAACCGACGAAAGAACGCGTGGCTCCGCGCAAGAGGTCGAGGCTCATCCGCATTCTCGTATTGGTAGCGGTGATCGCGGGTGTCGCCTATGCAGGGGTCCGGTTCTGGAATTATCTCAACACCTACGAGGCCACCGACGATGCGCAGATCGACGGTCATATCGATGCCATCAGCGGACGGATCAGCGGGAACGTCATTGCGGTTCTGGCGGAAGACGAGCAAGTGGTGAAAGCCGGCGACGTCCTGGTTCGAATCGATCCGCGGGATTACGAAGTTGCCGTCGCCAAAGCCGAGGCGGACCTGCGGGACGCCGAAGCGGCACTGGAAACTTCGCGCATCGATATCCCCATCACCAGCACCAACACGGCGAGCCAGATCAAGACCGCAGCTTCCGGACGGGCCGACGCGGCTGCGTTCGTGGCAGGTTCCGAACGTCAGAGTGCAGCCGCCCGTGACCGTCTGGAAACGGCGCAGGCACAGGTGAGGGAGGCGCAGGCAACCGTCAAAAAGACCGGAGACGACGTGGCGCGCTACAAACTCCTGGTGGATAAGAACGAGATTCCCCGGCAACAGTACGACACCGCGGTGGCTGCGGCCGCCGAAGCGCAGGCCACACTCGATGCGCGTAATGCGGCAGTCCGTGAAGCGGAGCAAAACATCGCCGTGGCACAAAGCGCCGTGGACCAGGCCCGGCAGCGCATCCCGCAGGCGGATGCGTCGATCGAATCGGCTTCCACCGCGCCGCAGCAGGTGAAAGTCAGCGAATCGCGCGCCCGGTCGGCGCAGGCACAGGTTGCCGAGAGACAGGCGGTGCTCGATCAGGCCAGGCTGAATCTCAGCTACTGCACAATTACCGCGCCGGTATCCGGCATCGTGGGTAAGAAGACCGTGGAACTGGGGCAGAATATTTCCCCGGGCCAGCAGCTGATGGCCGTGGTTCCGCTCGACGACATCTGGGTCACGGCGAATTTCAAGGAAACGCAGCTGAGCCAAATGGCCCCGGGCCAGCGCGTCCGCTTCAGCGTGGATGCCAACGATAAGGAATATACCGGCAAGGTTGTTGCAGTGGGAGGGGCGAGCGGTTCGCGCTTCAGCCTGCTGCCTCCGGAAAACGCAACGGGAAACTACGTGAAAGTGGTGCAGCGGATTCCGGTTCGCATCAACATCGACGCCGGGCAGAATGACGATCGCCGGCTGCGCCCCGGTATGTCTGTGAGCCCGAAAGTCTTCATCCGGTAGGAGAACTTATGGCCGAAGAGGCGGAGATCTGGCAGCCGAAGTTCAATCCGTGGCTGATCGCGGTGGTGGTCGCACTGGCTGCGTTCATGGAGGTGCTCGATACCAGCATCGCGAATGTGGCGCTGCCCCATATGGCGGGGGACCTGGGCGCGAGCAACGACGAGAGCACGTGGGTGCTGACTTCCTACCTGGTATCGAACGCCATCGTGCTGCCTCTCAGCGGATGGCTGGCTGGATTATTCGGGAGAAAACGCTTCTTTCTGCTGTGCATCTCCCTGTTCACGGTGAGTTCTCTGCTGTGCGGTATTGCCCCCACCCTGCCGATGCTGATTTTCTTTCGCGTCATCCAGGGCCTGGGCGGCGGCGGACTGCAGCCCATGGCGCAGGCTATTCTGGCCGATACGTTTCCGCCTCAGAAACGCGGTCTGGCATTCGCGCTCTACGGAATCACCACGATTCTGGCGCCCACAATCGGCCCGACACTCGGCGGCTGGCTTACGGATAACTACTCCTGGCGATGGATCTTTTATATCAATCTGCCAGTGGGCATTATGACCCTGTTTCTGGTGCTGCGCACGGTGGAGGATCCGCCCTACATTGCGCGCAACAGAGACGCCGGCGTGCGTGTCGACTATATCGGCATCGGCCTGCTCGCGCTCGGCGTGGGCGCGCTGCAGGTGCTGCTCGACAAAGGCCAGGAGGAAGACTGGTTTGGATCGCACTTCATCGTCGTACTGGCGGTGGTCTGTGTGATCTCCCTGGTCTCTCTGGTTTTCTGGGAGTTGCACACGAAGACTCCGGTGATCGACATGCGCATGTTCAAAAGCTTCAACTTCGCTGTGGCGTGCCTGATGATATTCTTCCTCGGAATGCTTCTGTTCAGCAGCCTGGTGATGATGCCCCAGTTTCTGCAGACTCTGATGGGGTACACAGCTGAATCGGCCGGACTGGTGCTTTCCGGCGCCAGTCTTATCATCCTGCTGGAGATGCCCATTGTGGGCCAGCTGACCACAAAAGTTCCCGCGAAATATATCATGGCATTTGGCTGGATTTGCCTCGCTTTCGGAATGTACTATTCCACCAGGGATCTGGATTTGCTGATCAGCTTCCGGTCGGCAAGCCGGCTCCGCATGGTGCAGGCGTTCGGTCTGGGCTTTCTGTTTGTGCCCATTACCCTCAGCGCTTACATCGGGGTGCCGGCGGAGAAGGGCAACAACGTCTCGGGTCTGGTGAATTTCATGCGTAACATCGGGAGCAGCGTGGGCACCTCTATGGTAACTACTGTCCTGGCGCGTCGCGAACAATTTCACCAGTCGGTTCTGGCGTACCATGCAACCGGCTACGATCCGGCCTTTCGCGACCAGCTGAACGGGCTCAGCGGGCAGCTGTTCCACGCCGGAGCGAGCCCGCCGGACGCGCAGGCACAGGCTTACGGTCGCATTTATCAATCGATGCAGGCTCAGGCGCAGACGCTCGCGTATCTCGACACTTACAAGGTGCTGGCGATTGCCGCCGGTGTCATGTTCCTGCTGGCTTTTCTCGTCCGAAGAAACGATCCGGCTTCCGGTGGACACGTGGTTGCCGAGTAGGAAGGAATTCCATGATTAACCTGCTGACGATTGAACGCGAATATGGCAGTGGCGCAGGCGATATAGCCCGAAAGCTTTCCGAACGGCTGGACTGGAAGTTGTGGGATCAGTTACTGACGGACCAGATCGCGCGCCGCCTGCAATGCGGCAGCCGTGACATCGAGGCGCAGGAAGAGCGAAAAGACCCGCTCTACTATCGTCTGTTCAAAGCCTTTCTGCGTGGCAGCTATGAAGGAACTCTGAACACACCGCTGATGAAGATGGCGGACGCCGAAAGTATTCGCAGAATTTCAGAGCAGCTGGTGAAGGTGGCAGCCAACGAGGGCAATGGCGTCATCGTCGGGCGTGGTTCGGCTTATTATTTGCGGGACCGACCCCATTCGTTCCATGTATTCATCTATGCGCCATTCGAAGAGCGGGTACAAAGGTTGCGGCAAAAGGGGAAAAGTGAAACGGAGGCCATTCAGCTCGCCGAGACCATCGATCTGGATCGCGCGGCTTTCATCAAACAGTATTTCGGAATCGAATGGCCCGCGCGGCAGTTCTTCCACCTGATGGTCAACTCGACAGTGGGCGACGAAGCGGCAGTGGAGATGATACTGGACGGGTTGACCGTGATGCAAAAGAAGTAGCCCGCCGGGCTTCCTGTTTCCAGCGGTTCCGGCACATACCGTCCGCTGCCTGGGCGCGTCCGTGCGATCCCGCGCACGGCGGCTAAGAAACGGTATGTTTTAGTGCGGACATATACAATGACCGCCAACGCTACATTAATGTTCTTTTCCCTCCACCGAAAACTGCCGTACAATGGAATGGCCTGAACCGGGGTTAGGGCAATATGGACGAAAACCGGCGTGAATTTCGATTTGATTTCAATTAGTGTTCATCCGGCACGATAACCTTTGCCCAGTGCGCCGTGGCAGGAATTCAGCGTGTGGCGCGCGGCCGGATCGTTTGAGGATCAGCTACCGTCGGTACGATTCCCGCGATGGAATCTTCGACAATCCCGAGAGGACGTCTTGCGAGCCGCGCTTGTAATCGAAAGCCCCTCAATTTCGACAATTCCGGAGTGGAATGAGGCGTTGGACGCCGCGAAGCTTCTCATCCGCGACCGCAGGGACTGGGAGGCTCTGACCCATGAGGATCTGAGCCGGTGCAGCGACGGAGTTATCGTTGCGAATGCCGCTTCAGCGCCAGGCAAAGCCGCGGCCGTATTCGAGTGGCTGCGCGAGCACCCAGTACGCACCAGGACCTTCGGAATACTCCCCGCCAACGATCTGGAAATGATCCGGCTTGGCGCCCAGGTGATGGACGATTTTCTTCTTTGGCCCGTCCATAGCGAAGAGTTTCGTCAGAGGCTTTTCAAATTGCTGGGGCCGGAAGAAGAATCGCGCGAGGAACTCACCAACAAACTCGCGATGTGCAATTTCGTCGGCAAAGATCCTGTTTTCCTGAAAGCGCTGAACCGGGTGGTTCAGGTTGGCGCCAATGAAGCCCCTGTTCTGCTGACTGGCGAAACAGGTACAGGGAAAGAGCTTTGCGCGCGCGCGATTCATCACTTCAGCCCGAGGCGAACCGGACCTTTTATACCTGTGGAATGCGGAGCGCTCCCCGAGCAATTGTTCGAGAGCGAAGTTTTCGGTCATTCCCGAGGCGCTTTTACGGGTGCACATGCCAATCAGAAAGGTCTGGTGGCGCTCGCCAGCGGAGGAACGCTCTTCCTCGATGAAGTGGACGGGCTGACGCCGGCCATACAAGGCAAACTGCTGCGCCTGCTTCAGGAAAAGACATATCGCGCGCTGGGTTCGAATTGTTTCAGCCCGGCCGACGTACGTATCGTCGCGGCGTGCAACGGCGATCTGAACAAACTGGTGCGGGAGAAGCAGTTTCGCGCCGACCTCTACTTCCGCCTGGACGTGCTGCGCGTTCATCTGCCACCGCTGCGCGAGCGACTGGGCGATATTGCGGTGCTGGCGCGGCGTTTCGTCGACGATATCTGCGACGAGAACCGAATCGCGAGGAAGATGCTGGCTCCGGCGGCTATTCGCAAGCTTGAGGGTTATCACTGGCCCGGCAACGTGCGCCAACTCCAGAACACGCTCTATCGGGCTGTAGTGCTGGCGGAAGGGCCGGAAGTTTTCACCTCGCACATTGACCTTGGCGGTGAAAGCACCGAATGCGCCGAATGCGGCAAGGAGCCGGGCTTCCGAGCCGGCCGGTCGCAGGCCATCGCAAAGTTCGAAGCGGATTACGTCCGCCGGATTCTCGAAAAGCACCACGGCAACGTGACCCACGCGGCGCGCGAGGCGGGCAAAGAACGGCGCGCATTCGGACGCCTCGCCAGGAAGTACCGCGCCGCATAAGACGCGGCCGTCTGCAACACTCTCATTTTCAGCAAGGCCGGAACTGTCACGCAACATTTAGCGGCGAACGCGGTGGGTCGAAAATGACCCACCAACGGGCATTTTTCGGCCCGGCACTTCACGGACGGCAGACAATGAGAGTTACCCGGGGTTTTGGGCATGCGGCAGTCCTTGCGGCGGGTCGTATACAGTCTGACCGACTCTTCAGTGCCGAGTCAAACCCTTTCTTTGCATACCGGATGTCTGCCCGGGAAGTGGCGCATGCGGTGCATTGGAAGGGCGACGAATTGGATGATGAGCCGAATAGCTCGCCCGAGAAAGCGATCCTTCAGATCCTGGATTACTTCCTTCGTCATCCCGCGGCCGTGGATAGCGCGGACGGGATTGCGCACTGGCGCTTGCTCGGGGAGTTCAGTCCGTTGAGCCTGGCGGAAACGGAAGCAGGGCTGGGCTGGCTGGTATCGCGCGGCTATTTACGCGAAGTGGCGGTGCCGGGTTCGAGGCATGTGTATGCCCTCAATCCGGAAATGCAGGGCAGGGCGACGCAATATCTGAGAGAGACCCGGCGCGGGCCGGAGCAGAGTTGAGCAGAGCAATCCGAGAGGAGACGATCATTTCATGCCGGTTCAAGTGAGCTATCCCGGTGTCTATATTGAGGAACTTCCCAGTGGCGTGCACCCGATCACGGGTGTGGCCACGTCGATCACGGCCTTTGTGGGATTGGCGAACTCGGGGCCGGTGAATACCCCGACCACCGTCAACAATTTCGGCGATTACGACCGGATCTTTGGCGGCCTGTGGGCGCGCAGCACCATGAGCTTCGCGGTGAACGATTTCTTCGCTAACGGCGGAGCTCAGGCGATTATCGTACGTCTGGTGGCAACCGACGCTACTGCTGCAGGGTTCGAACTTCCCGCGGCGGCCACCGTAAGTCTGCCTGAAGACCTGACGGCAAGTCCGCCTTCGAACCTCAGCAGTACCTTCACCAGTCTGGAACTGCAGGCGGCCGATGTGGGCTCATGGGGCGACTATGTCAACGTCGTGATCGACCAGAAAACGAAAAACCCGGCGGACCCGACGCTGTTTAATCTTACGGCGACCCAGATGAATCCTACGCTGACACAGGTTCTGGCCTCGGAGAAGTATCTGAATCTTTCGGTCGATCCGGCGAGCGCGAATTATGTGGCGGTTGTGTTGGCGCAAAATTCGGCATTGCTCGCCGTCCAGCAGGACAGCACGACCGGCGATTACATTGTTCCATCCGTGCGTCCTGCCCCTACCTTAGGGGGCAGTCCGCTGACGGCCACGAAAATCTATCTGGCGGGCGGCGCGGACGGAAGCGATCTGACTGCGTGGGACTTCGTAGGAACGGGCCAGGGGAGTAAGGAGGGCCTGTATGCCCTTGAGTACGCGGAATTATTCAACTTACTGTGTATTCCGCCGTACACGAACAGCTATCGGGATGTCGATACCAGCGTAGTGGGAATGGCTGCGACTTACTGCGAGCTGCGTCGGGCTTTTTATATCATCGATCCGCCGAGCGCGTGGACCAATCTCACCAATGCTCTGAAGCAGTTCACCGATCCTAATACCGACTGGATCGGTACGCGCAGCGATCATGCAGCGATCTATTTTCCGCGCGTTGTGGAACAGAATCTGCTGACCGGTAACACGGGCACGTTTGTTCCGTGCGGCGTGATCGCGGGCATTTATGCGGCAACGGACGCGCAGCGCGGCGTATGGAAAGCGCCGGCTGGCCAGGAAACCAATCTGGCGAACGTGATGCAACTGGCGGTTTCGCTAACCGACGCGGAGAACGGGGAACTGAATCCGCTGGGACTCAACTGTCTGCGCAGTTTTCCGGTTACGGGCCGCGTGGTCTGGGGCGCGCGCACATTGCAGGGCGCCGACGAACTGGCGAGTCAGTGGAAGTATATTCCGGTTCGCCGGACGGCGCTGTTCATCGAACAGAGCCTGTACCAGGGGACGCAGTGGGTGGTGTTCGAGCCCAACGATGAAACGTTGTGGTCGAGTATCCGGCTGAACGTCGGATCGTTCATGCAGGGGCTTTTCCGGCAAGGCGCGTTTTTTGGCAGTTCAGCCAGTCAGGCGTATTTCGTGAAGTGCGATAGCGAAACGACGACCCAGGCGGACATCGACAACGGAATCGTCAACATTGTGGTAGGTTTCGCGCCGCTTCAGCCTGCCGAGTTTGTGGTGATTCAGATTCAGCAGATGGCTGGTCAGCTTCAGGCTTAAAAGAGGGAAGGAACAATGGCTGAATTCGTCGTAAATCCGAATCGTTTGGATCCATATAAGAATTTCAAGTTCCGCGTCAAGTGGAACGGGCAATACGTTGCCGGCATCAGCAAAGTGGGGATGCTGAAGCGCGCGACGGAGGTGGTGAAGTTTCGGGACGGCGGCGATCCGAGCACCAGCCACAAATCGCCGGGCCGCACCGAGTACGACGCCATCACGCTGGAACGCGGCGTCACTCACGATGTCGCGTTCGAGCAATGGGCCAGTAAGGTGTGGAACTTCGGGTCGGGGCTTGGCAGCGAAGTGTCGCTCGCCGATTTCCGCCAGGACATTGTCATCGAAATGTATAACGAGGCCGGGCAGAAGGTGATTGCCTATAACGTTTACCGCTGCTGGGTTTCCGAGTATCAGGCGCTGCCCGATCTGGATGCCAATGCGAATGCGGTCGCAATCCAGCACATCAAGCTGGAAAACGAAGGCTGGACGCGCGACCTTTCCGTCACTGAACCGAAGGAAGTCACGCTGACGATTCCGAGTTAGCTTGTTATGAAACCTCTGGCGTCGCTCGACCTCTTGAACGCATGGGAGCAGGGTCTGGGCCGGGGTGCGGCCGAACGCGCCCTGATCCTGTTGCGCCTGGCGACCGGGGCGGAGGAATGCGGAGACGATCCGGCCCGGTGGCCCATCGGGCAGCGCGACGTGTGCCTGCTGGATTTGCGGGAGTCGGTGTTTGGATCGCTGGTGGATGGCGTCGCATCCTGTCCCGAATGTGGTGTGCAGCAGGAGTTTCAGATGCCGGTCGCTCAAATGAGGGTCGCGCCCTTGTCAGGTGGAGTAGCACTGGCATTGGTCAGCGGCGAGTATCAGGTGGACTTCCGGTTGCCGGATTCGCTCGACCTGTGTGAACTGGAGGCGGATGCCGGTGCGGATGGCGATCTGTCGCGGCGGCTGTTGCAGAGTTGCGTGACGCACGCGACGGCGGGAGAGCGAGCCGTGACGGCTGCCGAACTTCCGGAAGGCGTCGTGCAACAAATCTCAGAATGCATGTCGCAGGCCGATCCGCAGGCGGAGATCGATCTTTCGCTGGAATGTCCGGGCTGTGCGCATCGCTGGTGTGAGCCGTTCGACATTGCTTCATTCCTGTGGACTGAGTTGGGCGCGTGGGCGTCGCGCACGCTTTTCGACGTGCATCAACTGGCTGCGGCATACGGATGGAGCGAAGCGGAGAGTCTCTCGCTGAGTCCGCGCCGACGCGGGCTATATCTGGAGATGATCGCGGGCTGACGAATGAGCAACTATCTGACAAATGTTGCGCGCCGGACTGTGGGGGCGTCGCTGCTGCGGCCCCGGATTGCTTCACGCT
>Ga0302140_10000325_pt1 | contig 59119 bp, 45 predicted proteins | sample I_Bog_E1_1_FD_202095 | JGI IMG/M metagenome (GOLD analysis project Ga0302140, IMG submission 202095) | Peat permafrost microbial communities from Stordalen Mire near Abisko, Sweden - I_Bog_E1_1 | ecosystem: Environmental > Terrestrial > Soil > Wetlands > Peat | place: Sweden: Abisko, Stordalen...
GCATCAACTGCCGAAGATGGGTCACGGTAAACCTCCTGTGACCCGAGGCTTACACAGCCAATAATGCCCGGGGACAACCCATGCAGCAGCGTCCGTCGCGCCAGCGACTTAGTTCAAACGCTGTTCTCGCCGGTAAACCCTCAGGGGCTGGCAAATCGCACCATACAGCCCCGGAGCCCGGTGCCCCAGATCCCGATTCTCGGACATGGGAGAACACGAACCAAAATCCGCCGCTCTCCCGTCATCCTTTGCCGAAAATTACCTCAAAACAGCGCACAATAATCCCATGAGCTGCCTCCACGCCCGTGAACCCGCCAGCCCATGTCTGCCCCTTCAAGACGCCAGTTCCCAGAAAAATAATACCCCCCTCCCCTCCCCATACCCCCTGGGGGTATGGTTTCGGCGTTCCGTAATCGTACACATTGTTCATAATCAATAGGATACAGAGTAACCTCATCGTTTTAAAAAACAGGAAAAAGGCCGAATTTAGGCCCAAATTCAATGAGTTTTAGCACCATTTCCTGCATTTTTAGGCGGGTTTCCGGGTACTCCGCAGGGTGCCCCACCCTCGCGACGTACTTGTTTTTGTCGCTAGGGTGGGGTTGTAACTTCGTTCGCGCCACGAGCCGAAGGCAGCTGTTACACCGCAGGGGTTTACTTCGCCGCCAACTGCCGCAGCACATACTGCAAGATGCCGCCGTGCTCGAAGTACTCAATCTCCTGCGGCGTATCGATGCGGACCCTGGCGGTGAACTGTTTCACCGTTCCATCGGCTGCAACCGCTTTCACGGTCAGATCGCGGCCGTGAGCCAGTCTCTCCTTCAAGAGATCTGTCAGGCCAGCGAACGAGAAAACCTCATCGCCAGTCAGCCCCAGTGACTCGACGTTCTGGCCCGCCTCAAACTGCAGCGGCAGAATGCCCATGCCCACCAGATTTGACCGGTGAATGCGCTCGAAGCTTTCGGCAATCACCGCCCGCACGCCCAGCAGCTTCGGCCCTTTGGCCGCCCAGTCCCTCGAAGACCCTGACCCATACTCCTTGCCCGCCAGAATCACCAGCGGCACGCCCCGCTCGGCATACTTCACGCTGGCGTCGAAGATTGACATGCCCTCGCCCTCAGGCAGCAGCCGCGTAACGCCGCCCTCGGTGCCGGGGGCCAGCTTGTTGCGCAGCCGCACATTGGCAAATGTGCCGCGCACCATGACCTCGTGATTGCCGCGCCGCGAGCCGTAGCTGTTGAAATCCGCAGCCTTCACGCCGTGTTCCGAGAGATATTTGCCGGCCGGGCCGTTGGCCTTGATGTTGCCCGCTGGAGAAATGTGGTCGGTGGTCACCGAGTCGCCCAGCACCGCCAGCACCCGCGCGCCCAGGATGTCCGTCACCGCCGCCGGCGTCTTGGTAATGCCGTCGAAGTACGGCGCTTTGCGGATGTAGGTCGAGTCCGGCTCCCACTGGTACACGTCGCCCGTGGGAAACTTCAGCCCCTGCCAGTTGGCGTCGCCGTCGGCAACCGTGGCGTACTCTTTGCGGAAGCTCTCGCTGCTCAAGCCTTTTTCAATGGCCTCGGCCACCTCTGCCTGCGTCGGCCAAATGTCCTTGAGATAAACCGGCTCGCCGTTCTGGTCCGGGCCAAGCGAATCCGCATCGAAGTTGTGGCCGATCCTGCCGGCCAGTGCATACGCCACCACGAGCGGCGGGGACATTAAATAATTAGCCCGCACGTCCACATTCACCCTGCCTTCGAAGTTGCGGTTGCCGCTCAGCACGCTCACCGCCACCAGCCCATGCTCGTCGATGCTCTTCGACACATCGGTGGGCAGCGGCCCTGAGTTGCCAATACAGGTGGTGCAGCCGTAGCCCACCACGTTGAAGCGCAGCTTTTCAAGATACGGCATCAAGCCGGCCTTGGTGTAGTAGTCCGTCACCACGCGCGAACCAGGCGCCAGCGAAGTCTTCACCCACGGCGGCACGGTCAGCCCCCTCTCGACGGCCTTCTTCGCCAGAATGCCCGCGGCCACCATCACCGAAGGGTTCGAGGTGTTGGTGCAGCTGGTAATGGCTGCAATCACCACCGAGCCATGATCCAGATACGTGTCGGGATCGACCCCAAAGCGCTCCTTGACGGTCGTCGTCAGATGCACCGGAACCTTCTCGGCAAGGCCCTCGTCGGTCACAACTTCCCGTTGCCACGCAGCCGCCGTACGTGTGCCCAGCGGCTTGGCCGTGGGCGATAGCAGCGCAGGCAGTTGCTGCGCAAAGCTGGCCGCCGCATCCTTCAACAGCACGCGATCCTGCGGACGCTTGGGCCCTGCAACGCTGGGCTCAACCGCGCCCAGGTCCAGCTCCAGCGTCTGCGTGTATTCAGCCTCTGGCGCAGCAGCAGTATGGAACAGCCCCTGCTCCATGTAGTAGTCCTCCACCAGGGCAATTTGCTCTTCGCTGCGGCCTGTCAGGCGCAGGTAGCGCAGCGTCTCCGCGTCCACCGGGAAGATGCCGCAAGTCGCGCCATACTCGGGCGCCATATTGGCGATCGTCGCCCGGTCGGCCAGGGAAAGCTCGGCAACGCCCGGTCCGTAGAACTCCACAAACTTGCCCACCACGCCCAGCTTGCGCAGCGCCTGGGTCACGGTCAGCACCAGGTCGGTGGCCGTCGCGCCCTCTCGCAGCTTGCCAGTCAGCCGGAATCCCACTACCTGCGGCACCAGCATACTCACAGCCTGCCCCAGCATGGCCGCCTCGGCCTCAATGCCGCCCACGCCCCAGCCCAGCACGCCCAGCCCGTTAATCATGGTGGTGTGCGAGTCGGTGCCCACCAGCGTGTCGGGATAAGCAACCAGCTCCCCATCAATCTCCGTGGTGAAAACCACGCGGGCCAAGTATTCCAGATTCACCTGGTGGCAGATCCCCATCCCTGGCGGCACCGCACTGAAGTTGCGAAACGCCGTCTGCCCCCACTTCAAAAAGGCATACCGCTCGCGGTTTCTCTGAAATTCCAAAAGCGTGTTGGCATCGAACGCGCCCACGGTGCCAAATTCATCCACCTGGACGGAATGGTCGATCACCAGCTCGGCGGGTGCCAGCGGATTCACCCGCTCCGGGTCGCCGCCCAGCGTCTTGATGGCGTCGCGCATGGCGGCCAGATCAACCACTGCGGGCACGCCGGTAAAGTCCTGCATCAGCACCCGCGCCGGCATATAAGCGATCTCGCGGCTGGGCTCGGCCTTGGCGTCCCAGTTAGCCAGGAACTCGATCTCCGCGGCGGTCACATTCACGCCATCCTCGCGGCGCAGCAGGTTTTCAAGCAGAATCTTCAGGCTGAAAGGGAGGCGGCTCAGGTCGAATCCGCGCGCCGTGAGGGCAGGCAGGCGATAGATCGTATAGGCACGGTTGCCGGAGCGGAGCGTAGTCTTGCTATCAAAGCTGTTCATAAGGGAAAGCCTTTCTATCCGCGACCCGCGGATGGATCTCTGGGATTGCATGAAGTGCCTCCGGCCGTCGGAGACACGGCTGGATTCCGCGGAGCACGGTCCACGGCAATCCTGAAAACTTCTCAACCGGATCGAGAACTCAGAGGGAAGAACGCCGTCCACGGTCGGGCCGGCCGCGATGAAATCGCTTCAGAACGGGCGTCGATGAGATTCGAACTGCGGAGCGGCTAAACATGGCGGATACTGAAATTCTAGCGCGGAGTACGAATTCAGGGAACCCTTATTCTGCGCTTCCATCGCACAAATTCGCACCGTTCGGGGTCCTCCCACACTCCTCTATACTTGACCTGTGACCACTTCCATTCCCGAGGAAAGTCCAAAACGCAGCGATTGGGTAGGATTTCAGGGACTCTCCACGAAGTTTATTGCCTGGCTGATGCGCCGCATGCCTTCCGAGCGGCAGCGGCTTCTGGGCGTCACAATTCTGGCCGGCGGCCTCTGCGGATTGGCCGCGGTGGCCTTCCATCTCAGCATCGGTTGGCTCGAAGCTCACCTCATCGACCGCGCCAACGCCGCCCATGGCTACAGTTGGATCTGGTGGACCATCCTCACCCCCGGCGTGGGCGGCTTGGTGGTAGGCCTCGGCCTCACCTATTTCGCCCCGGCCGCCGCCGGCAGCGGCATTCCCCAGGTTAAGGTAGCCTACGCGTTGCGCAACGGCTACATTACTTCGCGGGAGGCCATCGGTAAGTTCGTCCTCTGCGCCTTGCAAATCGGCATGGGCGCCTCTCTTGGCCTCGAAGGCCCAACCGTCCAGATCTGTGCGGGAGTCAGCAGCCTGCTTGCCCGCGTTGCCAGGCTTAGCCCCAAAAACTGCCGCCGCATGGCCTCTGTCGGCATGGCGGCTGGCATTGCCGCTGCCTTCAACGCACCCATCGCCGCCATCACTTTCACGCTTGAGGAACTGATCGGCGACCTTGACCAAACCATGCTCTCTGGCGTCATTGTCGCCGCCGCGCTCGCCGCCGTTGTCGAGCATTCCATTCTCGGCTCCAACCCGGTATTTCACGTGCAGCGCGCTTACACGCTCGGCAACGCATCGTCTCTTGTGTGGTACGCTCTGCTCGGTCTGCTGGCGGCCCTTGTCTCCGTAGCATTCACAGATTCGCTGCTTTGGTTGCGCGCCAAGTTCAAACTGCTTGCGAACGTCCCCAAATGGGTCCAGCCCTCGATCGGCGGATTGGCCGTGGGCAGCATGGCAGTGCTGGCGCTCCAGCTCTTTCATCTCAACGGCATCGCCGGCGATCCCTACAAAACCCTCACCCTCGCTCTTACTGGAACTCTGTCTGTCTCGTGCATGATCTCCTTCTGTGTGCTCAAGCTGGCCGCAACCGTCTGCTCCTACTCAAGCGGTGGCTCGGGCGGCATCTTTGCCCCGGCACTTTTCATGGGCGCCATGCTTGGCGGTTCGGTCGGATATCTTGACGTCACCATCTTTCACCATTCCTCTGACGCCATCGGAGCATTCGCCGTAGTTGGCATGGGCGCGGTCTTTGCCGGCATCATACGCGCACCCATGACTTCAATTCTCATCGTCTTTGAAATGACCGGCGGCTACGGACTCGTCCTGCCATTGATGATCGCCAACATGAGCGCATTCGCCTTGGCGCGCCACTGGAGGCGCACCCCGATCTACGAAGCGCTCCTCGCTCAGGACGGCATCTTCTTGCCCCACGGCGATGGCCCTCTCGACCCACCCGACGGCGTGGAACTCTCCTTGCCTGAGTTGCCCGCTGCCGACCGCATTTGAGGCATTCCTGCCGTCCGGCCAGGGCGCAGCCTCGGCAGAAGCTCAAGGCGCTGAAAACTGTGCGGGGATTTTGAGTATTCTGCTCACCTGAAACTCCGGGTAATCGGCATGGGCCAAGGCCAGTGCCTCCTGGAATGACCGTTGCGCGTCACCGGTGCGATGCATCCCCAGCAAGATTTGGCCCTGAACAGCATGAGCTTCCGCTAAGCCCGGCTCCATCTCTAACGCGACTTGCACCTCAGCCAGCGCCTTGTCCCATTGCTGCTGGCCTGCAAACTGCTGCGCCTGACTGAGATGCGTGAGAGCCGAGAGCTGCGATACGTCAAATTTGCCATGAAAGACAAGAATGCTGTTGGCAATCAGGGCGTCAGGCCGGCGGTGAAGAAACTGGGCATACGGATTCAGGTCGCCAGGGCCCCAATAATCTCCATCGGCCTCAGTGGCGCTAACCAGAACCGTGCCTTCAAGCTGCGCGGGGATCTGCGGCAAGGGCTGACCAAAATAGTGCGACAGTGAATCAGGCAACGGTTTGCAGGGAATGTTGTAGTACGCAGGGTCAACATCCCAGCCGTAGTGGGCAAACCAGCAGTCGCGAATATTGTGGTCATCCAGGTAGCTCTTGGCCGCGCGCAATCCCTGGTTCCAATCCGCATTGGAGTCGGTAAGAAGCCGGTAGGTATTTGTCGGTCCTCCCCACGCTTCGTTCGCATAAGTCAGGTAGAAGGGGAAGACAAGAACCGACGATGCAACATGGGCCAGCATTAGTCCACCCGCAACATACTTACCCCATGGTTGCTTCCGCGCCAGGGCAACTGCGGCGGCTGCGGCAATCAATACAAAGAATGGAAATACAGGCAGAATATGGCGGATGCCGATGTCCATGGTGGAAGCCATGCTTGCCCCTAAATAGAGCAGAGATGGAATCGCAAGGTACGCCATCGCGCGCCACTTGCCGTCCCGCCACAAATTCTTGAGAAACGGCGCAAACACCAGCAGCGCCAGAAATCCCAACGTCGATTTGATCAGCAAAGCCACCGGAAAATAAAACCAGTGACCTGTCGCATAATCCGTGCCCAGCAGAAACATTGGATCGCGCTTGGCTGCAACCAGGATATCAACTATGCCAAAGAGATACGCCTCGGGAACCACGTGCCATGCCGCCAAACGCGGAATAACTGCCTCGGCCAACGGCGAATGAGGGGACGCCGTATAGTCGGCAAGCGAGGGAATCATCGCCAGTGATCCCGGCCGCGCCTGATAGCGAAACTCATAAGACGCCCACAGGATTGTCCATCCCATCACGCCGATCGCGATCAATGCAATCGCCAAGCGAAGCGCTTTGCGTCCCTGCCCAAAACGACTTACATCTTTCCGCTGCGAAAAGAATTCCATCAGCGCCAGCGCCAGCAATACCGGCAGCAGGAAGATACCAGAGTGTTTCGCCGCCAGCGCCAAGCCGAGTGCGATTCCGCACACAATCACTCGCCCCGCGGTTGGATGCTTTTGCCATCGGTAGAAGGCGAAGACGGCCGCGAACATGCAGCAGGCCGCGGCCATATCGGTAGTGATCATGGCTCCATGCGCCAGCAGATTTGGCTCGAAGACAAAGACAAGCAGCGCCACCAGTCCCGTCATGGAGTCAAACATCTCGCAGCCCGCAGCCAGAACGAGCAGCGCGAGAGCAAATGTGAAGACCGAGATGGCAGCGCGCGATCGCCACAGGATGGCATCAGCGTCGTGTGTGTAAAGAAACGGAATGGCGCTGCCGAAGTTCTCCATCTTGAAAAACTGCGTGAAGGGCGCCGGCGCCGGGCTAGGCACACCGAGAGCGGGCAATGCCGCGACCAGCTTGGCAAGTGGTGGATGTTCGGGGTTAACTCCGAAGTCTCCATACTTCCAATACTGGACGCCGGCCAGCAAGTGGTTCGCCTCGTCTGGTGTCTGGGATTGTTCGTGCGCGGGCACAAACAGTTCGACAGCAAGAATCGTCAGCAGCACCGCTACCGCGGCCCACCAGTACCGCCGTGCATGCGCATTCAACGGTCTCGAATCGTTGCTGGCAGATCCCGTCGCCAAACGCGCCTCATTTCAATCCGCCCTACCGCTGCTGCTCCATGTTGTACATGAACAGCGCGCGCAATTCCAGATACGGCCCGTGGAACTCCCTGGGCAGCGGCGGATAGTTGGAGCCGATGATCGCGCCCCAGGCTGCCCGGTCCAGAGCCGTGTCGCCCGAACGGCCCTCAAGCGTAATGCTCCCGTCCATCAGCCGTCCGTTGGGCAGAACCTTGAAGCGGATCATGACCTCTCCCGTCTTGTTGATTGGAGGATTCACCTCGTCGGGAATCAGCGGATCCCAGGTGCGCTCCGTCTCCCAATGCCAGCGCTGCAGCCAGTTGCTGAAGTCCACGCCCTGCGTGTCCGACAAGACTTCGACGCCGCCGCCGGCGCCAGGATGGCGCGCCAGTCCTCCCGAGCCCATGCTCGGGCCGTTCTGTACGGAACCGCGCGACGAGCCTCGCATCGCTTCTCGCAGTTGGTCTGCCGGGTTTTGCGAGTTCATGGCAAAGCTGGGCCGCGCCGGCACGGCAGCAGGATGAGGAGCCTCAAGTTGCGGCTCCGGGGTGGGTGGAACAGGTTGCGCGGGCTGCACCGGGGCCGGCAGCGCAGGTGTGGGTGCGGGCGTCGGCGTTGGCACAGGCGGCGTGGGCCGGTTCAGCGCCTCCAGCGTCTGCTTGTCGATGACAGGCGGCTTCACAGGAACAGGACTGATCTTTACCTTAGGCTGCGCCTCGTGCGGAAGCTCCGGCGGCGAATCCAGATAAGTGAAATCCTTGTGCTTGAGCGCATCGTTCCGATCCACCACTTCCGGCACCTTGAAAACGTACTTGGGAATCCACGTAAGCGCCGACAGCAGCGCCAGATGGATCAGAATCGCGATCCAGATTCCTTCGCGCAACCTCGCCCAGCGCCGCTCATCCTCCAGCTCGCTGATCATCTGCAGCAGTTCGTGTGTATCGTAGGCCAGCCAGCGCGAACCCCGAACCACCCGCGGCCCAGGCTCCGGCTCAGAGCCGGTTGAGGATTCGTCCGGACGCAACTCCGGACCCGGAGTCGTATTACCCAACCCCTGCATCCCGGATTGCCGATTGGTCTCGGCAGACTCGCCGGGCTCGTGGACCTCGTTTGGCGCTTCGCTAGGGGGCATTCGTTCCTGAGGAGCCTTCCTGGGCGCACACTCCGCCCACGGCTCCGCTTCAATTCCTTTCTATCTATTCTCTCATTCCACTGAAACCTGTGCGCGGCGTCCCGCGCCGTAGAATGGTTCCTGACTACTAAGACGGATTACAGGATCGAAAGGGACTCTGCTTGAAAGCTGTTTTTGCTCGATTAATGGCCAAATGGAAGCTCGTGCTCCTGCCTTTTCTGGCCAAATTCGGCATCTGGGGCGTGGGCCTGGTTGCGCTGCTCGATTCCTCTACCATCCCCGTCCCCATGGACGCCATCCTCGCCGTCTATGTCTGGAACGACAAGGGCCACTTCTGGCTTTATTGCCTTCTTGCCTCCATCGGCTCCGCAATCGGCGGGCTGCTCCCCTACGGGTTGGGCCGCGCCGGCGGCGAACTCTTCCTGCTCAAGCGCGTCAACCGCGAGCGCTACGAGCGGATGCGCACCCGCTTCGAGCGCCAGGAATTCCTGGCCATGATGATTCCCTCCATGCTGCCGCCGCCCACGCCGTGGAAGGCCTTCGTCTTTGCCGCCGGAGTCTTTGAGATGGAGGTGGTTCCTTTCATAGCGGCCGTCTTCTGTGGCCGCATGGTCCGCTGGTTGGTGTTGTCGCTGCTGGTGCTTAAGCTCGGCCCCAGCGCCGTCGAGGTGGTAGCCCACCACTCCCTGCCGCTAGTCGCCGCAGTCTGCGGGCTGGCCATCGCCGGCTTTGCCTGGTGGTGGATGCGCAAAAAACGCGCCGGCAAGCTGCTCGAAGACTAGAGCGGCGGATGAGACTGGGAACGCTTGGCCGTTTCGTCTATTGGGATTTTTCAGGGAGGATTTCTTGTTAAGCGGTTGATTATAGGATCGTTATAATTCTATGCAAGGTTTTGAAAATATAAAAGGGGGGGAGGGGGTATTAATTATCTGGTAACGGGATGCGGACCGGGCCCATGCCTGACGGATTGAAGTCCAGTCCAGACTCCAGAGTAGCAGGATGCGGGAAATGATCGGCAAAGGGACAAGCCTGCGAGGTCTCAGACATTGGACACTCGATTCTGAGCACGGTGAACGCAGAGAACGCGGCCCCGCGAAAACGGAAAGCCGCCTGCGCAACACGCAAGGTCCGGTTGAGGCTTGTACTCGCCCTTGTCTCATCCGCCGGGCGGACGAGATATGGGGTACCAATCTTTTGTGGGTTAGTCAGATGTGGGCCAAACGCTAGCCTCGCTACTGGACGGTGAGAGTGACAGTGCCCGTTTCTGTGAGCGCACCGGACGTGCCGGTTATGGTTACGGTATATATTCCTGCTGTAGTAGCGGGGCGAAAGGCGGTATTACAAGTGCTGGTTCCACTTCCGCCGCCACACGCCATCATGCCGGTGGTGAGAGCAGCCAGCAGAGTCAACATTCCGAGCATCGTCCGCCATCTACGCCGCCGTGCCGGAATACCGATGAGCAGTATGCAGGCCAGAGCCGCTCCGCCCCTGGCATACCACGGAACGTCGCGGCGCGTAGAAGAGGTCGCGGAACAGCCAAGGGCTTGTGTCGTGGAGATGGTCAGGATGGCCGTTCCGGCCGCTGAACCGGAGATGCTTATCGGGGTGGTAGAACCGAAGCTGAAGGTGGGCGGGTTCACGGCACCCGCTGGGCCAGCGGTGACGGCAGCCGTCAGCGCTGCGCTGCCCGTAAAACCTCCCGCGGGAGTCACGGTTATGGTGGAAGTGTTTCCCGTGGTTGCACCGCCTGCGACCGTAACTGCTGTTCCTGCGACTGTGAAGCTTGGACTTCCGGCTGTCGTAACAGTAACGGAAGCCGAGCCAGCACTGGAATTGAAGTTGCCATCGCCGGTGTAGGTCACAGCCAGCGTGTCCGCGCCTGTAGCCAGCGAGCCTGCGGGAATGTTGATTGCTGCGCCTCCGGCGTTGAGTGTTGCTGGCGCCGAGGAGTAACTGCCACTGGTCAGAGTTACGGAGCCACTTGGAGTAAGATTGCCGCCCCCGCCACTGAGGGAAACCGTTGCTGTTAACGCCTGAGCCGTCGTGATGCTCGAAGAAGAGGGTGTCACCGTGACGGCCGTTGTGGCCTTACTCACCGTCAGTGCCACACTCGCCGTCGGATTGGTGTAGTCTGTGGGATCAGTAGGCGTGAAGATAACCGACAGCGTCTGTGAGCCCGCGCCTAACACCGTACCTGCCGCTGGTGAGTAAACAAAGCTCCCAGCCACTGTCGAGCTGGCATTCAGTTGAGTTGTGCTCAGCGCGATACCATACATGATCGCCGCAGGTTGCGCCCAGGTGATTGCCGGCGTGGCCTTGTTCACCGTCAATGTCACGCTCGCCGTTGCTGTTGTGTAGTCTGTGGAATCAGTAGGCGTGAAGGTGACCGACAGCGTCTGTGAGCCCGCGCCTAACACAATACCCAGGGCGGGCGAATAAGCAAAGCTCCCAGTCACTGTCGAGCTGGCATCCAGTTGGGTCACGGTTAGTGCCGTGCCATAGGTGATCGCCGCAGGCGCAGTCCAGGTGATTGCCGGCGTGACCTTATTCACCGTCAATGTCACGCTCACTGTAGCCGATGTGTAGTCCGTGGAATCAGTAGGCGTGAAGGTAACCGACAGCATCTGTGAGCCCGCGCCTAACACCGTACCTGCCGCCGGCGAATAAGCAAAGCTTCCAGCTACTGTCGAACTGGCATTCAGTTGAGTTGTGCTCAGCGCGGTACCATACGTGATAGCCGCAGGTTGCGCCCACGTGATCGTCGGAGTTGTCTTTGCCGGAACAGTCACCGTGACCGAATTGGATCCCGTGGCATTGTTATAGGTTGGGGAACTCGTCGCATCCGGCACATAGGTCACCGTCAGAGTGGCCAACCCCGTGACCAGCGACCCGGCGGGAATGTTGATCGTCGCGCTGCCGTTGCTTAGAACTGTTACCGCAGAGATGTATCCGCCACCGGACAGCGCTACGGAGCCCGTTGGGGTAATATTGCCGCTCCCGCCACCTACAGAAACCGTCACTGTCAGTACCTGCGCCGTTGTGATACTGGATGAGGATGGGGTCACAACAACGGTCGGGGTTGTTTTCTGAAGGGTCACCACGGTTACTGTGGCCGACCCCGATGCGCTGTTATAGGCCGACGAGCTTGCGGCGTCGGGTGTAAAGCTGGCCGTCAACGTGTCAGTGCCAACGGCCAGCGATCCGGCGGGGATGTCGATGGTGGCGCTTCCGCTGGCGAGAACCACGGAAGTTGAAGTGTAACTTCCGTTGGTCGATGCTGACCACGGAGTTCGCAATGAATTGAACCAAGCCAGCGTCGGCGATGGGCTGGTGGTGGTGTTCCAGGGCTGATTATTGGTTGGATTTAAGACGCCTGAGCTTAGATGACAGCCGCCTGTGGGTGGGCAGTCGGTAAGTATGTTACTTATGGCATTTGCGTTCCCTGCTGCTGTAACTCCATCGATAAATGCCGTTTGCCAGATTGAGGACGGAATCGAAGAGTCGTTTTGTTCCGCCCAAGCCTGGATGGGCACGTGGACAAAAAGCGAAGGATTCAAGCCCGGATCACCCGCGGCGAGGCCGGAGATCCCTCCCGTGTAGGGACGAACGGCAATGTCGTTCTGGTTATAGGCCGTGGCGGCATTCCATGCGCCTTTTTGCGTAAACTCCAATGCGTTGTAGTAGCTAAGCGGCAGACCGGTCAGCGTCGAGCTGACCTTTGTCCAATACGACGGGCTCGACTCAGGAGTTTGATTGGTGTTACTCCCCTTAAGAGAAAGATACCAGTCACCCCATCCATACTGGATGTTCGGCAGGGTGGTGCCATAAGTTCCACCTCCGGGCGCAGGCTGTCCGGCCATATTCCACGCGCCAGTCAAACTAAGTAGACCGCTATAAATGGCAATTCCCGCTGCGCCCGGATTTTCAATTTCATCGTTCAAAGCATCCGCTGCCCCCATACTGAGTCCCATACGGAAGTATTGGTTGCTGTTGGGAAGATATTGCCTTACAAGGCCCATGACGGCATTTCTGTACTGACCTCCGCTGGGTCCACCCCAGCTTGACGATGTGGGAGAATCCCAGTAATTTGCGCCACCCCAGGCGGAGTAGCCGTAACCGTTGTCGCCGGTTACGGCTGCAAGGATGTACCCGGCATTGAAAAGATTGGCATACAACCCAAGGCGTCCGTAGCGAATGTCCGCGACAGTGTCATTGGGGTGATAGGTCTGCATGATTGGATTCCCTGCTGAGTCGCCGTATGTGGATGGAATCCAGATTTCATTAGACTGGTAGCTGGGAACGATATTCCCGGCGTTCAGAACGACGGGCTGAAACAGGCCGGGGACGGGCATTGCGCCATCAGTGGGTCCGTCCAGGCGTCCCTGGCTGACATATACGCCAGTTACCAATGTATTTGCAGAAGCATCGCTGACGAATATCTCTGTAGTGCTGGCAAGCATGGAAGCGCTGAGCACCGCCGAGAATCCCAGCGCTGTTGGTTGATAGGTCGAAGGAATCGTGGTATTGTTCGGAGCTTGAAGATCGGTCGGATTGTCCGGTATCCACCCTGCCCACACTTGTTCATTGCCTTGTGCGTCCACTCCGCCCGGCCCTGTTCCGAGCCAATCCATGAAAACCGATCCGCAGGTTCCGGAGGGAATGCCTCCAGAGCCGTAATTTGTGAGCTCCGGAGTACCCCACATCTGTAGCTGGATGGAGTTCATCCCGACGCCGAAATAAAGACCATTGGCAGAATTTGGACTGTTGCTGAAATAGATTTTCAGCTGGTTGTTGTCGGGCGATGTGGTCGAGCTGCCAATGCAGAGATGGACATTGATACGCGCGGGCTGAGTAGCATCCAATGGATGCGGAAACGGAATCGATGCAGTACCGGCCAGACCCGCAGCTGCGGCTGCCACGCCTGTAGCTGTTCCCTGCACAACACCCGAGGAATTGACATAGGTTACAGTCGCATTGCTCAGGCCAGAGTTGGCGGTCAAGTTTCCCGTGGTGAGGCTTGAGTTATAGATCCCCGCCAACGAGGGCATGTTGTACGGCAGATTCGGAGGCAGGCTGTAGCTCCCACTGGTAAGGACCACTGTACCTGTAGGAGTGGGGTTGCCGGCAGTGCCGCTGACATCAACCGTCACAGAGAGATTTTGCGTCGTAGTGATGCTCGATGAAGACGGCGTGACCGCTACAGCTGGAGTCTGTCTGAGGGTACTCGGCCCGATTTGTGCATCGCTTGAAGTAGATAAAAATATGCAAAGCCCTGTCGCAACAAGAGCAACACCGCGGGAAACTCTGAAGTTCATTGTCTTCCTTTGTGGGAGTCCAGGGAAGAGAATAGCACGGGCTCTTCTCAGTCTTGATAAAGGCTATTTCAACTTATTCCGCAGGCCGTCGGCCGAGACCCGCACGCAGCAATCGCCTTCAAGGCTCCGCTCAGCCATCTCTCAGGCGACCGCAGACACCTTCATGAAATCGAGTGCGCGGGCGAGATAGGCCTTCAGGTCGCGGCGATGCACGACGGCATCGAGGAAACCCTTCTCCAGCAGAAACTCAGACCGCTGGAAGCCCTCAGGGAGCTTCTGGCGGATGGTCTGCTCGATGACGCGTGGGCCTGCGAAACCGATGAGCGCGCCCGGCTCGGCGATGTTGAGGTCGCCCAGCATGGCGAAGCTGGCGGTGACGCCGCCGGTGGTGGGATCGGTGAGCACGCAGATATAGGGCACGCCAGCATCGTCCAACTGCGCCAGCGCGGAAGATATCTTGGCCATCTGCATCAGGCTGACCACGCCCTCCATCATGCGCGCGCCGCCCGAGGCCGCAACGACAATGAGCGGCATACGGCCCACACGGGCGCGGTCCACGGCGCGGGCAATGGTCTCACCCACCACCGCCCCCATGGAGCCGCCGATGAAGCTATATTCCATGGCGCTGACCACGGCTTTGTGGTGCGCGAGTTGGCCAACGGCGTTGAGGATTGCGTCGTCCAGGCCGGTGGCTTCCTGCGCGGCCTTGAGGCGTTTTTTATAGGGCTTTACGTCCGTAAAGTTGAGCGGGTCAGTGGAGCGCAGGCCGCCGTCTACCAGTTCATAGCCCGGCTCGAGCAGCATGTCGATGCGCAGGTGTGCGCCGATCTTGAAGTGGTGCTGGCATTTGGGGCAGACGTTGAAGTTGGCATCCAGGTCGGCCTTGAAGATGGTTTGGCGGCAGCCCAGGCACTTGATCCACAGGCCCTCAGTGCGCACCGTTTTGCCTGCCGCATCCGCGCCGTTATCGGGCCCGGAGCCAGACTCGTAGTCTCCATTTTCACGCTTGAACCAGGACATTCCAACTCTTTCTGGCCGGCAGCAAACTGCCGGCTTGGCGCTTTCAGTATTCTATGCCGCGCTGGGCGAGGATGCCTTTTTCGTAGGCATGTTTCACCTCGCGCATCTCGGTGACTGTATCGGCCATTTCGACCAGGAGGGGATGCGCATTGCGGCCGGTGAGGATGACATGGACCATCTCCGGACGCCCGTGCAAGGCCTTGGCCACCACGGCCGCGTCTAGCATTCCATAGCCGATGGCGTAGTTGATCTCGTCCAGGATGACCATATCCCACTCGCCTGAATAGATGGCCTCGCGGGCCTCCGCCCATGCCGCTGCCACCAGGCGGATGTCCTCGGGGTCGGTCTCCGCGCCGCCCACCTTCACAAAGCCGCGGCCCATCTGCTTGAGCACAAAGTTTGGCCCGAAGGACTGGACAGCATCCAGCTCGCCGTAATGCCAGGAGCCTTTGAGGAATTGCAGCATGAGCACCTTCATGCCGTTCCCCACCGCGCGCAGGGCCGTGCCCATGGCGGCGGTAGTCTTGCCTTTGCCGGGGCCGGTGTTGATCAGGATCAGTCCTTGGCGGGATTCGGTCATCGCAGCTTTCAGAGATCAGAGAACAGAGATCAGGGATCAGGGATCAGTTGTCAGTGGCCGCCGTGATAAGGATGGCCACTGAGTATTGTAAATGCCCGGTACAACTGCTCGGCGACCACCAAGCGGGCCAGGGCGTGGGCCATGGTCATGGGCCCCAGCGAGAGCAGCAGTTGGGCACGAGCGCGGGCGGCCTCGGACCATCCGCTGGCCGGGCCGATGGCGAAGACGATGTGTTGGGCGCCCTCGTCGCGGCGGAGGCCGAGCCAGGCGGCAAAAGCTTCTGAAGTCATGGGCTTGCCGCGGCTGTCGAGGAGCACGGGGACGGCGGGCGTGCGGCCTTGCTGGCGGACCAGCCATTCGAGCAGCGCCTCCTCGGTGCGGAATGCCTCAGACTGGCATCGCGCAAAGGGCGAGCAGCGATCAAGATAGACCTGCGTGAGGGAGTCGAATCCGTCTCTCGAGCTGGCGCGGGCGCCGATATGGGCGAGCGTGAGGTTCATGGGGAGGAGGATACCCCACCGGGCAGGAATTCGTTTGCGGGGAGGTGAAGGGATTCCCCAAAAACGAGAGGCGGTGCCAGATTTTGGAATATGGCAGAAACTTTATCCGCAATTTCATATTACCTGCTTGGGCGCCGGACCAATGGAGTGACAGTAACGTGTTTACTTTGAAGGGCTAAGAAAGTATTTTTGGGATGCGCGGAGATTGGCATCGATCATGCATAGTTAATTCAAACACGCTATCCCTGGCTATTCGGGGAGAGGCGCTCGGCATTCGGCGATCTGCGGAAATGAAGCCTGATGTCCTCTGTGTTCCTGACGTTTTTGATCCATTGAGTTTCAATTGCGGACCAGGTTCATTCCCCGGCCTAGACGCCGTAACACGAATCGAGGGTAGCGCGGGCGATGATCGTCGCCGACAGCGCAATCCAGAGTACGGAACCGGCAAATTCATTCGAGGATGGGAATTACATGAGAAACTTGACCGAAGGATTGAAGCGTCTTGCCACCCCCCAGTGGCTCACTCTGTTACTTCTTGTGCTGTTTGCGCCCTCGCTTCTCGCGCAGGAGACCACCGGCGGTCTTCAAGGCACAGTAAAAGACCCCTCGGGCGCTGTGGTGGCCAAAGCCCATGTTGTCGTCACGGGAACGACACTCGTCGGTTCCAAAGAGGTAATCACAGATTCCAATGGTACTTACCATTTCTCCAATCTTCCACCGGGCCTCTATACCCTTACGGTGACGGCTGAAGGCTTCGACACCCTCAAGCATGACAAGCTGGCGCTTGAAGTGGGCCATCTCCCGACGGTGGATCTTCAGCTCACCATGGGGAAGGTCAACACCGTGGTTGAGGTGAGCACCGAGGCTCCGCAGATCGATACCACCACCTCGGCCACGCTGTCCAACATCACGGAGGACGTGGTAGAGAACATTCCCCATGGCACCTCATTCCAGTCTGCGATTCAATTCGCGCCCTCGGCTCGCAACGAGCCTCTTGAGGGCATGTCGCAGTTCAGCATCGGCAATGGCAACGGCGCCACCTCACCCGGCAGCGGCAGCAACGGCAACGCCTTCGGTTACTCCATCGCTGGCGGCTCGGACTCTGAAAACTCTTATCTCGTGGAAGGCCAGGAGACGGCCAACCTGATTGGCGGCTTCTCCCACACCAATGTTCCTTTCGACTTCATCGATGAGATGGTGATGGATACCTCCGGCATCCAGGCCGAGCATGGCGGCGCGCTGGGCGGAGTCATCAACGTCATTATGCAAAAGGGAACCAACGATCTTCATGGCAGCGTATGGACGATGTTCAACGACAACGCCTTGAACGGATCGCCGCGAGCCAATCCGCGCTATGACCCGAACGGAGCTTTCAACCCGAACACCGATACGCCGTGGCAGCTCTACCAGCCCAAGACGTACCACACCAGCGACACGTTTCCCGGCTTTAGAGTCGGCTTGCCGCTGATCAAAAACAAGCTCTTTCTCGAAGCAGCCTTTACGCCGGAGTGGTCGGATGAAGAGCACACCATCACTTACAACCACACCTTTATAAGCACGTTCCCGACCCAAAACGGTACACTCTCGTTCGGGCAGAACACGCAGACCTACTACGACTACCTGCGCCTCGACGGGGCGCTTGGCTCCAAGATCCACGTCTTCGGCTCCGCGCTGGATCAGGACCAGCGGCAGACCGGGGAAACTCTGCCGAATGGGGACGATGTCCACGGGCTGTTCAACTTGAGCTCCAGCGTAAATCCGATCGGGTACGAGCATCAGTTGGGGTATTCCGCGCCCAACTCTACATACAACTTCGGCCTGGATTACTCGGCTACGCCAAGGATTGTGCTCACCAGCCGCTTCGGGTACTTTTTTGCGAACTATCACGACTTCGGCTATCCAACTACAGGACACATCGACAGCTTTTTCGGAAGCGGCGTCGGCGGAACGGATACGAAAGGGAACGCGCTGCCAGCCGACCTGCAAGAGCCGAACGGCTTTTTCAATCAGCCCAACAGCCAGACCTACACGATCTACGATGCTGATAAACGCATCCAGTTTGACCAGGATGTCGCCTTTAACAAGAGCGGGTGGGCCGGCACACACCTCTTCAAAATCGGCTACCAGCTAACTCGCTCCAACAACAACATCTACCAGCGCTGGCCGGCGCCCGAGGTGGAGGTTTTCCCTGGCAGCACCGAAGCATATTCTCCGGCAGGCAGCATCGGCGCCGCAAACTGCGCCACGCTGACTACAACTTATGGTCAGTGCAGCGGACAATATGGATACTTGATCATCCAGGACTACGGCACCCAGGGACAAGCCACTAGCTATGACCATGCTATTTTTGGGCAAGATGCGTGGACACTGGGTAAGGGAGTGACCATAAACTACGGCGTTCGCGTGGAAAAGGAGAATGTCCCGAGCGAAAACAATGCCGCGGGCTTGCCAACCAATCCCATCGACTTCGGCTGGAAATCTAAGATTGCCCCTCGCTTTGGTTTCGCCTGGGATCCGAAGCAGAATGGCAAGGCGAAGATCTTTGGCAGTTACGGCTCGTTTACCGACATGATGAAGCTGAATGTTGCGATTGGCTCATTTGGCGGCCAGTACTGGCAGAATTGCGCCTATGCGCTCAATGATCCAAACCTTGCGGATGTGGACGTTCAATTCGACACAAGCTACCGTTATTGCTACGCCAATGCAGCCAACTTCGGCAGCGCAACGCCTGCCGGCCTGACCTTCATCGAGAGTAGCAATGAACGCGGCACGGAAGGTGTTATGCCCGGGCTCAAGCCGTATCGCCAGCACGTGACGGTGTTTGGCGCCGACTATGAGATCACCCCCACATTGGCCCTTGAAGCTCGTTGGGACCGGCGCCGGCTCGATCATGTCATCGAAGATGCGGCGCTCTTTGACCAGTTTGGCAACGAGATTTTTACCATCGTCAATCCAGGGGAAGGACCAAATGCCTTCAACTCCACCTGCCAGATAGGGGGCATTGACCCCAACACGGGCGACAGCTATGCCCCATGCCCGACTAATATTCGGCCCGCCCGCAGCTACGACGGTCTCGAATTTAGGCTGACCAAGAATCTCAGCAAACACTGGTCTGGAATGTTCTCCTATACGTACAGCGACTTCCGGGGGAACTATTGCGGGCTGACGAGCTGCAATGAGGCCGACGGCGGCGGCGGACGCAATGCGCCCAACAACAGCCGTGCCTTTGACGAGACCTACTTCCAGTACAACGCCTATGGCAACGCCTTCAACGGAAAGCTCGCCACAGATCGCCCCAACGCTTTCAAGGGTTACGGTTATTACGACCTCAAAGAGGGCGGCAAGACCAGCACAACCTTCGGAATCTTCCAGGACGCTTACAGCGGCACGCCGCAGAGCAGCTTCGTCGACGTGGGCTACAGCATCGCCGGCGGCGGCAATTTTGGGCAGTTTGCGGTGTATCCCGAGGGATTGGGAAAGTGGGTGGATATTACTCAGAGTCCAACAACCGGCCTGATCACCGTGGGTAACGCCCGGACTTTCCGTACCCCCTGGTTCACCCAGTCAGACCTCAACTTCAAACAGACGTATAAGGTCAAGGAGTCCCAGACAGTCAGCTTCGACGTAACTATGACCAATGCCCTCAACCAGCATGAAGTGGTGGCTTACTACGGCTCTGTCGATACGGCGTATACATCGCAGTTTATTGCGCCGGGAGGCATTCCTTTCTATTTCGGCGGGGAAGCCTACTCGCTCTATGAGCATCCCTATAACTGGAAGTCGCTCCTGAACACGGACGGCATCACCATTGACAGCCAGTACGGCAAGCCGTATCAGTATCAGGTAGCTCGCAATATCCGCTTTCAGTTGCACTACAACTTCTAACCTTTAACCGGCACAGTACGAAAATGGGGACCCAGATTATCGGGTCCCCATTCTTTTTTTGCACTTGATTGTGTGCTGCCCCGCCCATCAGCTCGGCCTGCCGCTTCGTCCTGATCACCGCGCCTATTTCGTGGTCATCTTCTTCTTGGCAACTGTCTTCTTGACCGGCTTCTTCGCGGCCGGCGTTTTCGCGGTCTTGGCCGGTGCTTTCTTCGCGGCCTTCTTTGGCTTGGGCGCGGGCGCGGCTTTCGCGGCTGCGGGTTTGGCCTTCGTGGCGGCCTTCTTGCGCACAGCGGCGGTTTTTTCTGCGAGTGCGGCCTTCAGCTCGGCGTCGAATTCAGCCGGGGTGACAGGGCGGGCTGACTTGCGCAGCCGCTCAATATCATAGAAGGCGCGGCGCTCGGTCAAAAAGACATGCACCACAAAGTCCACATAGTCGAGCAGAATCCACTCGCCCTTTTGGCGGCCCTCAACAGAGTTGGGGAAGACGCCAAACTCCTTCTTCAGCTTGTGTTCGATTTCGTCGGCGATGGCCACCGACTGCCGGTCATTGCTGGCCGAGGTGACCAGAAAGAAGTCCGAGAGGCCGGAGTCAATGGGGTCGAGTTCGAGGATGCGGGTGTCTTCGCCCTTCTTGTCTTCACAGACCTGAACGGCGGCCTGAACGAGGATACGTGTTTGCTGGCGTGCTTCGGTTGTCGTCATGCGGTGGGAAAGATCTCCAGTCTCAATCGTAGCCCCTCGGTGGGGCATGGGCAAGTAGAAGCTTGGCCAAGGGCCTAGCGGTACAGGCCGCGGGAGCGAATATAGTCCAGGACGGAGCTGGGAAGCAGAGCCTGGCCAGAGCCGGCAGGCGCTGGCGTTTCGTAGACGAGATCGCGGATCTGAGCCCGAATCTCCGACGCGCTGATCTCGACATGCAGGCCTGGGAGCAGGTAGAAGGGCGTGCGGCCTCCCGCGCTGTTAAAGAGAATTGAAGACCTGACCTCGACGCCGCAGTCGTTCAGGGACTTTTGCGGCAAAGATTCCATGGTCAGTCCCTCGGGCAGCCCAGCCATGAGGCCGTCAAGCGGCTGGCTGGGGCGCGAGGCCACGATCAGGGGCGCGGCAAACGGGATTTCCGCAGCTCGATGCCAATGGCGCAGCGCGAAAAAGGAGTCGGCTCCCATCAGGCAAAAGAGTGCGCCGCCGGGTTGGAGTTCCGCCCGCAGGCGGAGCAACGTCTCCAGGGTAAAGTTGGGCGCGCCTGACGGTTTGGGTGCATCGGCAAGGGAAACCGCGAAACCGGGCTCATCCGCGACAGCCAACTGAGTCATGGCCAGCCGGTCTTCAAAACTGGCGGTGGAACCCTGGGGCTTGAGCGGCTGCGCGCCCACTGGGGCAAAGAGCACCGTATCCAAAGCCAGCGCCGTCCTGGCCGCGCGAGCTACCGCCAAATGGCCTAGATGGGGCGGGTCAAAGCTGCCGCCAAAAAAAGCGATGCGGCGGCCGGTGCCAGTGACTGGCTGGGTACTGCCTTGGTCCATGGGTTCATGTTAACTTGCGACGGATGCTTTTCCAGTGCGTCCAACCAACAATGCGATACCTGATAGCTCTTCTGGCCCTGGCCGGCGTGGTGGTTTCCTCGCTCGCGCTGCGCGTTCACTACTCCACCGATGCGGAGCCTTGCTCCATCAACGCAAAGTGGGACTGCGGCATCGTGAACCATAGCCCCTTTGCCGAGATTATGCACATTCCCGTGGCGGCCATCGGCATTGCCGGCTACCTGGCGCTGGCTGGGCTGGCGCTGGCGCGGCGCAGGGCGATTGCGCTCTCCGCGGCTCTAATCGGGTTGGGATTTGCGCTCTATCTAACCCATATCGAGCGCGACGTGCTGATGGTTTATTGCCTGTATTGCGTGATCTCGCTCGGAATCATTACGCTGGTGACGCTGCTCAGCCTAGGCTGGGTGGTAGTGGAGCGGATGGGGCGGAAGCGCGCACTCAGTCCCGCCTGACGAAAGCGGGAAACGATCAAGATCGCGGACTTCCGGGCTTGGAAATCTAGACCAGGGTACCTGGCTCCATGGTGCTTATGCCGGGCTAGCGTCCAGAGCAGCCCATTGATACTTAAAGTTCACTATCCCTCTCCCGCCGCTCCAAAAACAGCACTCATCCACTATCCTATCGGCTGGGCTGCAATCTTGCTGCCTCAAAGGTGCTTGGTTTGCAGTTGTTCTATTGAACTGAACTGAGAGGGCCAGAATGGCTGTTCTTCCGAAGCAGAGCGAATCGGATGCCGCTAAGCGCAATATGCCAATATCCTATTTGCACTGGTGCTTCGGTTTTTTCGTGGTATCTGGATTTTGCGGCTTGGTTTACGAGGTGGTTTGGCTTCGACTGGCTATGGCCAGCTACGGGGTAACCACGGCCCTTGCTTCCATCGTCATATCGATGTTCATGGCCGGTCTGGGCCTGGGCTCCTGGGGCACCGGGATATTGGCGCGCCGAATTCTAGCCAGGAATGGTCAGCGGGCTTTGCGGTTTTATTCCGTTGCGGAATTGCTGGTCGGCATCTCGTCGCTGGCAGTACCCTTCCAGTTGAAGCTCGGGCGTCTCCTCCTGCAACACATGGGAAGCTTTGGAACATGGCAAACTTCCAGCTACTACATTGTGGCGGGAATATTTGTTGCCATTACGCTCGTACCCTGGTGCACTTGCATGGGGTCCACATTCCCTCTGCTTATGGCTGTGATTCGGCAAACAGCCTGTCCCGCGTCCGAACGTTCCTTCAGTTACTTATATGTAGCCAATGTTCTCGGCGCGCTTGCTGGCACACTTGCATCCGCCTTTGTACTGATTGAGTTGCTTGGATTTCAGGGAACGCTTTATGTCGCGGGCAGCCTGAACGCAATATTGGCCGTGTTGGCCTTCGCGATCAGCTCTTCTGTTGTCTCAATCCAGTCCGAGGCCCCTCTGCCTGCGATAGAGAAGTCAATTTCCGCAGAAGTACCACGGCAGAGGCTTTATGGGCTTCCCAGCAGCACCTCGCTGTTTCTCTTGTTCACAACTGGACTGGTCAGTATGGGCATGGAGGTCGTCTGGATCCGCCAGTTCACTCCCTACCTCGGAAATGTCGTGTATGCTTTCGCGGCGATCCTCGCGGTATACCTGCTGTCCACTGTTGTGGGATCGCGGGACTACCGCTCCGGAGCTTCCTCCCGCAAGCCGGGCGAGACCGCTTCGGCATGGAGTCTGCTTGCTCTGTTTGCCGTCATCCCCTTGGTCGCGGTCGATCCCTTTCTACCCATAGGCGATCCATTTAACGGCCTCCGTCTCGCTTCCATTGTGCTCTTTTGCGCCTTGGCGGGTTTTCTCACTCCCTTGCTGGTGGATGCCTGGTCCGCTGGTGATCCAGATCGAGCCGGAACTGCCTACGCCATCAATATTGCGGGCTCCATTGTCGGGCCACTTATTGCCGGTTTCTGGCTTCTGCCCTGGGTAGGGGCACGTTGGGCAATCCTTGTTCTCTCAATCCCTCTCTTCGCCATAGCCGCCCTCACAGTGCTTCGAAAGTCATCTCCTGAAGACACTCAACCAAAGTCCGGTCTCAACCCGCGACTTAAGTTTGCTCTTGCAGCGGTCGCAGCGATTCTCCTCTTTGCCGTGAGCCACGACTACGAAACCAAATACGCGGAAGGACAGGTCAAGAGAGATTACTCAGCCACTGTGGTTGCAACTGGAAAAGGCTTTGATCGAGAGATACTTGTCAACGGAATTGGAATGACAAGACTAACTCCGGTCACCAAGTACATGACCCATCTGCCGCTCGCTTTCTTGTCCAGGCGTCCTCAGAACGGCTTAGTCATCTGCTTTGGAATGGGGACGAGCTTTCGATCCATGCTTTCCTGGGGAATCCACGCCACGGCAGTGGATTTGATTCCGAGTGTTCCCTCAATGTTTGGTTATTACCACGCAGACGCGCAGAAGCTACTGCGCTCACCACTGGCGCGAGTCGTTGTTGACGACGGCCGCCGCTTTCTCGACGGTTCAACTGAGAGTTACGATGTCATCGTCGTGGACCCTCCCCCACCTCCGCAAGCCGCTGGTTCGAGCTTGCTCTATTCGCACGAATTCTATGAAGTTGTGAAGAAGCATTTGCGCCAAGGCGGGATCTTGCAAATCTGGTATCCGGACAATGAAGGCGATATTGCGACTGAAGTTTCCATCACTAAAGCCATCATGCATTCCTTTCCGTATGTGCGGGCGTTTCGGTCGTTCGATATGGAGGGGATTCACTTTCTGGCAAGCATGGAGCCGATTCCGATCACTTCAAGCTCGGCCTTGGCAGCCCGCTTGCCGTCTGCGGCAGCTTCCGACCTAGTCGAATGGGGTCCGCAAACCAATCCCCAACAGCAGTTTGAATCGGTTCTCTCGCAGGAGTTGATATTGGAGGATATTGTTGCCAAAGCTCCCCGAACGCCGGCGATGCGCGATAACGAGCCGATTAATGAATATTTTCTTCTGCGCAGTTGGTTTCATTTTTACAGATGACAGGGGCTGTGACTTACATCTCGACTCTTTCTCATGCCAATGTGCCGACCAGACCAGATAATTCAGCTGATTGCGTGGCTGCGCAAAGCAGTGTGAACGAACTTTTCCTCACGCCAACATCCTGCATTTCAGGTCTCAAAAAAGAGGCTCTGGGAAGCCCTACTTAAACCTCCTCGGACGCGGGATGCCGGCGCTGATAAACTTGAAGCAAGGCCATGATCAAGGAACGTTACGCGCGCTGGATGTATGAGTGGGAAACGCGGCTGACTACACGCGACGAAAACCGCGTGGTGCGGCCGCTGGAGTGGGGATTCGAGTGGATTGAGCCGTTTCTTGAATCACACGGCTTTGCGGACGCCGCGCCTAGCCCGGAGACTGTGCGCAACCCTGCCGCCGCCGAAGCGGCGATGGTGCGAATCAACCAGCTTCTCATCCGCCACAGCGACAAGTTTTTCGGGTACGAGCGGCCCACCGACTTCCGGCTGGAGGAGCGGCATCCGCAACTGTTCCCGACCAATGTGCGCCCGGAGACGCTGGCCAAGGACGCGGCGATGCGCGAGCTGGCCGCAGAGGGCAAGCTGGCGACGGCGCAGTACCTGCGCTTTACCTCGCCGGAGCGGACGCCCTACCCAGAGAACGATCAGGTAAATGCCCGCTGGTATCCTGCGCCCGCGCACAAAGACCCATCGCGGCCCAAGCAGGCCATTGTTGTGCTGCCGCAGTGGAACTCCGACGGGCTGGGGCACAACTCGCTCTGCACGATCTTCAACCGCATGGGCATCTCGGCGCTGCGGCTCTCCATGCCTTACCACGATATTCGCCGGCCGGCGGAACTGGAGCGCTCCGACTACGCCGTGAGCGCGAATATCGGCAGAACGCTCTCAGCCTGCCGCCAGGCAGTGGTGGATATTCGCTGCTGCCTTGACTGGCTTGAGGAACAGGGCTACGAGCAGTTTGGCGTGCTGGGAACCAGCCTCGGCTCCTGCTATACATTTCTAGCCAGCGCGCACGATCCGCGCATTCGCGTGAATGCCTTCAACCATGCGTCGACGGCTTTTGGCGACGTAACATGGGCCGGACAAAGCACCCGCCACGTGAAGCAGGCTCTGGAAGATGCGGGGCTGAATCAGGATCGGGTGCGGGCCTTGTGGGCCGCCGCAAGCCCGTGCTACTACTACGACAAAATAATGGGCGCGGAGGCCGATGGATCGCGGAAGCAAGTACTGCTGGTCTACGCCAATTACGACCTGACGTTTCCCAAAGAGTACTCGCTGCTGGTGGTGGATGCCTTCCGCCGCATCGGACTCAACTTCGAGCCCCGCGTGCTGCCCTGCGGCCACTACACCACGGGCGAGACGCCTTACAAGTTCATCGACGGCTGGTACCTGGGGTGGTTTGTCTATCGGGCGTTCAAGGCGCTGCGGCGGGAGAAGGCAGCGGGAGCAAGGGCGGTTGTGCCCGCGCAGGCGACGGAAGAGGAAGTAGTTTCCCGCTAGTGAGTTATCGAGATCTCAATCTATGACCAAGGGAATCGAAATCCGAGATCTTACCATTGGCACAGGAGCCGTGGCGACAAAGGAGTGGGTTGCCGTCACAAATATAAGAGAGTTTTTGCGACGCGGAGACGAAGTAAGCCAGTCGCCTCTCCTCGGCGCTCAACGCAGTATCGATCTCAGGCGGCGAGATTGTATTGCCGGATTGCTCAAGGGAATTCCCGGTATGCGTGTGGGTGGAGTGAGAGAGATTATTATAAGTCCGCACCTTGCTTATGGGGAAGCGGGGATACCAGGTCGAATTCCAGCAAACGCGTTGCTGCGTTGTGTAGTTGAGTTAATTGGAATTCGCAAATGCAGCGCGGTGCTGCCCGATGATTGGATTCCTGGTAAGATTCTCATGGTCAGTCATTACCGGGAAATGAATGATGAGCAAATGAATTGGTCATTAACTCTGAATGAACGTGGCAATTCCCGATTGGCCTTTTTTAAAAGGCTTCAGAGCAATCATCAGGAGAACCCAATTTTGAGCCAGTTTCCGATTCAATTGGAAGTTGAGGATGCAGAGAGATTGATTCGGCAAGCGATGGACCTGCCAGATGAGATGGCTGAAAATTGTGTCGCGTGGGACTCCGGGTTTGTTGATAATACAGGCGGTACAGTGATTCGAGACAACCGGACTGGAGCGCGTTGCATGGTCGTTCAGGTAATGGAGGGCGGAAAGAATCTGTGCATATTCGGAGTGCATGAGGACAGCCGGAAGTTTCTTGAGTCTAGGTTCTATAAAACCCTTGAGCAGTTGATCAGACCGCACCTCGAAAGTTATGCAGCAGGAACATCCTCTTAAGCAAAACCCGAATTTCAGCTAGCGCACGGCGCTCATGTCCAGCTTGAGCAGCTTGGCTGGGTCAAGGTAGGCGCCTTGCCAGCGAACGGCCCAGTGCAGATGCGGGCCGGTGACGCGGCCGGTGGCGCCGCTTATGCCCAGGGGTTCGCCTGTAGCCACGCGCTGACCCTCCTTCACGTCGATGCGGCTCAGGTGCATGGAGATCGTGTACAGGCCGAGGCCGTGGTCGATGGCCACGCAGTTGCCCTCGTAATAGAGCGGCCGGGCCAGCACCACCACTCCGCTGTTGCCGGCCCGCACCAGCGTTCCTGTCGCTGCGCGAAAGTCCATCCCCTTGTGAACGCTGGCCAGCTTGCCGTTGAACATGCGGCGGGTGCCGAAGCTGTCGGTGGGCGGCGCGGTTACGGGCGCGCGAAAGCTGGCCGCCCAGAGCGGATCGGGAGCGCTGGCGGCAAAGACCTTGTCTTTGAGCAGCCTGTCCGCTGCGATTTGCTTGAGCGCCTCGGGGTCTGGCTCGACGAATTTGGGCGCTACGGTGAGGGCCCCGGTGCGGTAATGGGCCGCGTGAATTTCTACGGTGCGGGTCAGGTCGCGCGTGCTGCCTGCCAGGCGGAGCGTGATCTTCAATTGCGATGGTCCAGTTGGCGCCTCGACATCTACTCCGGCGAGTGCAAACCAGGCGCGCCCGTCGCGCCCGCGAAAGAACTCGAGCTTGCGGCCAAGCCATTCGCCGTCCACTCCGGTGGCATCGACCGCATCCACGCGAATCAACTCCGGCGAGCCTGCTTCGACCACGGCTGGGTTGAGCGAAACGGCAGGCGATTGAGAGCTGGCGCGGGCAGGCGCAAAAGCGAGGGCCAGCACAGACAGCAGAGAGGCAATCCACCAGCCCCGCGCGCGAAGAGTGAGAAGTCGCATCAAGAGCAAGAATACCCTTCCTTGCTCAAGTGTCCCGTCTCCTGAGCAACTTCCTGTAAGTTTATTGGAATCATACCCATGCCAAAGCCGGTTTGTTGGTCAACAGCGATAGGCACACGGCGAGAGCTGATCCAATTCTGATGCAGAAGGTGGACTTTGTTCTCCTTTTATTCCCTATAAAATAGCCTTAATCTATTTATTATCCTTGCGTTGCACGGGAACAGGGGGAGGGGTAGGGGGGATTATTTATTTGGTAAACAGGTACGGACCGGTCAAATCGTGACAGTGAACAGTGGACAGTGAATAGTGGTCAGTAAAGCCCGCTCCGCCGATTATTTCCATTGTGCGCCAGGATACGCTAATTCTACGCAACGTATGGAGGGGGGAAGGTTGTGTTTTCTCAGGTTCCAAAAAGCGGGAGGTGGAGCGCACGGCCCGTTGGGACAACAAAGACGGATGGGCCTCGTGATCGCCCTGGGCTTTTTCTGTTCGATGGATACCGATCCGGTTGCGAAAAAGGGGGGCTCTTGGGAGAGGGATGTCGGGAGTGGCCGACCGGGTTTCATCCTTTGCGGATCACCCCACACGCAATTGCAGCGGGCAGAATTCGGCGAGCCGCGCAAAGTCCCGCGTGTTCAGCGTAATGACTTCAATGCCACATCGCGCCGCGCTGGTCGCGATCAGCGCATCGTTGGTCAGCCGCCCTTGCCCGATCCGCTCAAACCCATACTTCGCGCCAACCTTTGCCAGAATCCGCCCGGTCTGCGTCCAGTCACTCAAATTCGGAATCAGCACTCGCCGAGCCCGCTCAAAATCCCTCTCCAGTTTTTCGATGAGTTTGGTGCCCGCCGCATCCGCCCCTGCATAGAGCTCTCCCAGCACGACCGAGCTCACCCATATGGGCGTCTTCCGGCGCCAACGCTCGAAGATCAGCCCGGCATCCCGATTCCCCCGAAACGCGCCGATGTACACCGAAGAGTCGAACAGAACTTGCATCGGCCCCTACCCAAGCACGCCGTACACATCGCGCACGGTCGCCTTGGAGCGAACAAACCGTTCGTGCGCCCGATTCGTAATGCGGTTCCGCTCATGCTCCAGAATTGCCATGTCGATAGCGCGCTCCACTGTCGCGGTCTCCGTCGGCGCGTCAAGCAGCTTCTGCGCGCGCTTCAGCTTCGCGGCGTCAAGGCGGAAATGCTTGTGAACCACTGCGGCCCTTGCCGTTCCCATATTGCCCTCCACCCGCTCATTGTACTACGGATGTGTACAAATACTGGAATGATGTACACACGCCCACGCGCCTTGTGGGCCAACCGCCCGCAGGTTTCAGCCGATGAGGCCTGCTTTTCGTTCACCCCTGCGCGTGAAATCGAGGTATCATGGGAGAAATGCAGGCAGGGGGCGCAAACAGCATGAATGAGATCGTTTTTGAAGTCGCGCAAGAAGCAGACGGCGGGTTCACCGCCGAAGCGCTCGGCGAGAGCATATTCACCCAGGCTGATGGCTGGGATGAGCTGAAAGCCAACGTCAAGGAGGCTGTTCAAGCCTTCTATTTCGATTCTGTAGCGCCCGCTTCCATCCGTCTTCATCTGACTCGCGACGAGGTGCTTGCGGTCGCATGAGACTCCCCCGCGATCTGAGCGGAGAAGCACTGGTCAAGCATCTCTGCAAACGCTGGGAATACCAGAAAATCCATCAGGTTGGCAGTCACATCATCATTCAAACCCAGCAGCCAGCGCCCCACCGCATTGCAGTTCCGGCGCACACGCCCCTCAGAATCGGTACTCTGAACGCGATCCTTTCCGCTGTTGCCGCGCACAAGAACATTCCCAAAGATTCCATTCTCAAGGACGCCTGACAGGATTGCTGGAACGGCGTTCGCTGAGTGCTCGCCCATCCTTGTGGGAATTTATGGGTGAACCCGCCGCGGCTCCATTTGAGATGTTTTGGTTGACCTCCGATTGAAGGAAAAAATGTTACCATGTTGGATGTCTCCAATGCCGTTAAGCAGACGGCCCCATGTATCGTTAGCATTATTGTTTGAACAGTCCAAGAGCAACGGAAGCGCGGGTAACAGTACGTGGCGGAGCCATGGGGAGCGATAATGCCCGAACCGCTCTGCAATATCTGCGGCAGAGAGCTGCATTGGGTCATTTATTATGGAAGCGGTGCGAAAGTGAGGGAGTGCCCGCAATGCGGGGGTGACCTTACCAGCGCAGGTATGTCCGCAGCTTCTTCCGTGCCGGTGCCTTCGCCCCCAAGTCGTCCGCCGTCTCCAACAGCTTCAGCGGGTGCTTTAAGAGGGATTCGCGGAGTTAATGCTGAAATTGCGAAGAGGCGAGACATAGACTGGGGCACAGTCTATTCAGTTGGTTACTCGATTACCTTTTTCATTGTTTTCGTTGGGTGCTGGATTTATTGCATTGCCACCTATGGTTTTCTTTTTGGCGTCGGTCTCGGTTGGCTTCCAAGTTTGATCGTTGCAGCCATCGTTAGCATCTTCTGGCCGCTTATTGTGCTTTTGATCATCATTCTGGCGTTTATCCTCATCGGTAATAAATCGTAGGATGTTAAGGAAGGATCGGGCGGATGGCCCATGTCTGGCCGTTTGCGAATAGTTATGCACCCCAGGACTCGGCAGGTGGCGACGGTCTCATACATCGTACTATCAAGTTGCGGTTGCAAAACTTGGAGTCCAAGAGACGAAAACCCCGGGTTGAGGTTTGTGGTTCCCACCCTTTCCATGATGAGACTGTGGAAAGGATGGGGCACCCAACTTTGTGGGAAGGTTAAGAGTCCGAAAAACTTAGGGTGCGCCACCCGCAACTATAGAATGATGTGTGGGAGTGACAAATGGAACAAGATTTGACCGGTTTCATCACGTCGGACATAGTGACAGATCACGAGGAACAGTTTGCGCTTGCTGATCTCTTGAAGTGCGACTACTTCAAAAAATATCGAGAGAATTACTACGCAGCCCGGGAAGCGGGTCTCCTCAATCCCTATCGGAACTATGTGACATTGCTCGAATACTTGAACGAAATCCATGCTTACAACGAACGGCACGCAGGGCCTTTCGCTAAGCGCTTTCGAGCCGGCTCAAAAGCAAATGACTGGCGGGGTTGCGAGGCAGTATTCTCCGAGGTCATCGTATATCGTGCGTACATTCGAGGAGTGCATGAGGGTCTGATTCGAGGCATCCACCTGGACGAAGCAGAATCAGACATTATCGTTGAGCGTCTTGATGGCTCAAAGATGTTCTTGGAAGTGTTTTGCGTGATGCCGTCCTTTCCGCTACCTGATGGGGACGGGAAATACAAAGCGTATGACGTGAAGACGCACACACAGACCGAAATGGCTTCGATCCGCCAAAAGCTTCTTCGCAAAATCTCGAAGCAGGGCCAGCTCAAGAAGCCGCGTGAGAATTTCGCCGTTATAGAACTAAACGATGTGAGCATTGCGGGGGATTTCGCCGTGCTGTCCTCGCTGTCGGGCGGGTACAAACTCACTTTGGACCTACAGAGCCGTGAGGTCGTGTCGAGGGGCTACGATTGGGCCAACTCAGTTTTCGGCGATCCGAGCACACAATGGCTGAAGGGAGTGATCTACTTCAGCTTAGGCAATTATGAATCACGAAAGTTCATCTTCAACCCCAAGTTCAATTCGGCGGGTACCCAAGTCTGACCCTCCCAAAACCGGCCACTGGGAACTGACTACTGATAAACTCGGAACCGTGACTGACCAAGCCAAGCCGCCCGTTTTTTTGCTCGACACCATGGGGTTCATCTTCCGCGCTTACCACGCGATGCAGCGCTCGCGGCCGATGAGCACGCGCGGCGGGCTGCCCACCGCGGCTATCTACGTCTTTGTGAACATGATCAAGAAGCTGCGGCAGGACTTTGCGCCGCTCTACTTTGCCGCGGTCTTCGACATGAGCGGCGAGGTGTTTCGCGACGAGCGGGCGCGCACCATGGGCCCGCTGCGCAAGTGGAACGGGAAGACGCAGAGCTTTGACGAGGTGAGCTACGAGGGCTACAAGGCCAAGCGTGCGGCCATGCCCGAGGATCTGCGGCGGCAGCTTCCCTATATCCGCCGCGCGCTGGAGGCGCTGCGCATTCCTATCCTGGAGGCTGTGGGCTTTGAGGCCGACGACGTGATTGGCACGCTGGCCCGCGAGGCCGCCGAACAGGAGCATGAGGTCTTTATCGTATCCGGCGATAAGGACATGATGCAGCTGGTGACGCAGAGGGTGAGAATCCTGAACCCGCAGAAGGACAACCTGATTCTCGACCCTGCCGGGGTGACGGAGACACTGGGCGTGCCGCCGGAGAAGGTTGTGGATGTGATGGCCCTGCGCGGCGACTCGGTGGACAACATTCCCGGCGCGCCCGGAATTGGCGACAAGGGCAGCGTGGATTTGATTCTGGAATTTGGCAGCGTGGAGGCCGTGCTGGAGCGGGCCGCGGAGGTGAAGCGCAAGAGCTATCGCGAATCGCTGGAGCAGAACCGGGACGCCGTCGTTTTATCCAAGGAGCTTGTCACGATTGATTGCCACGTGCCGCTGGAGCTGGATTTGACGGCGATGGAGACGCAAGCGCCGGATGTGGAAGCCTGCCGTGAGCTTTTTACCGAGCTTGAGTTTACGTCGATGCTGCGCGACCTGGAGCCTGCGGCGGGCGGGCCTTTGGTCGAGCTTGTCGAAGAGCCTACTGCCGAGCAGGCAGCCGCGTTCTACGCAGCGGCGCGTGCGCATGGCTTTGCATTTGCGCTCGATGCCAAAGAGCCCGAAGCTGTGGACGAAAACGAAGATGCCCAGCAGCCCATGAACTTCTCGCTGCTCGACGCTGTGGAGGCCGCGGAAAAGAAAACCCGCTCCCGCGTTGGAGTTTGCGCGAAGCCGGAGACGGCTCTCTGCCTGGCGCTCACGCCTGAGCTGCGCGCGCTGCTTGAAGATGCGGCGGTTCCCAAACGTGTGCACGATTGGAAGCTGGCGCTCCATGTTCTAAGCGGCCTGGGAGTGAGCCTGCGAGGCGCAATTGACGACACCATGCTGCTCTCGTATGCGCTGAATCCGACGCACTCCACGCAGACGCTTGCGGATGTGGCGGCGCGGCATGGGCAGCCTGCGCCGTCTACGCTGGCGGCAGGCGCGGCGGCGATTCATGCGCTGACGCCAGTGCTGAAGGCAGAGGTTGAAAAGACGGGCGTGGAGCGGGTTTATGCCGAGATCGACCTGCCGCTTGCGCCGGTGCTGTTCCGCATGGAACATGCCGGGGTGCGCATCGATACAACTGCGTTGAGCGGGCTTTCGGACAGATTCAGGGGAGAGTTGACGCGCGTGGGCGAGCGCATCTTCGAGCTGGCCGGGCGGCGCTTCAACATCAACTCGCCCAAGCAGCTTGGCGAGGTGCTGTTTACGCATCTGGGCTTGCCTGCGCCGGCCAGCCGCGGCAAGAGCAAGGCTGTTTCAACGGCGCAGGACGTGCTGGAGCAGCTTGCCGAGAAGCACGAAGTGCCGAGGCTGGTGCTGGAATACCGGCATCTGTCGAAACTCAAATCGAATTACATTGACGCGCTGCCGCTGCTGGCCGATTCCGATTCGCGCGTGCACACGACGTTTATGGCGGCGGCCACGGCCACCGGGCGGCTGTCGTCGGTGAACCCGAATCTGCAGAACATTCCGATCCGCACCGAGCTGGGGCGCGAGATTCGAGCGGCGTTTACCGCGGCGCCTGGCACACAACTGCTGTCAGCGGATTATTCGCAGATTGAGCTGCGGCTGCTGGCGCACTTCAGCGGCGATCCGTTGCTGGTGCATGCCTACGCCAACAACGAGGATATTCATACGCTGACGGCCAGCGAGGTCTTTGGCGTGCCTGCGGAAGCCATGGACAAGCAGACACGCGCGCGGGCCAAAGCGGTCAATTTCGGCATCGTCTATGGCATCTCGCCCTTTGGGCTGGCCACGCAGTTGGGCATTCCGCAGACCGAAGCGCGCGCTTACATCGACCGCTACTTTGCGCGTTATGCGGGCGTGCATGCGTTCATTGAGAAGACGCTGGAGCAGACGCGGAAGGATGGGTTTGTGCGCACGCTGTTTGGGCGGGTGAGGCCCATTCCAGACATTGAGAGCCGCAACCCGAACCAGCGCGGATTTGCTGAGCGAACGGCCATCAACACGCCGCTGCAAGGTACCGCAGCCGACCTGATCAAGCTGGCCATGATCGCCATCGACCGCAAGCTGACCGAGCTCAGGCTCAAGACGCGCATGGTGCTGCAGGTGCATGATGAGCTGCTCTTCGAGGTTCCCACGGAGGAGACCGCCGAGGTAGAGGCGCTGGTGCGGACGGAGATGGAGGGCGCGGTGAAGCTCGACGTTCCGCTGGTGGCCGATGTGGCGTTTGGAGCGAACTGGCGGGATTTGTAGCCGCCAGCCCGCGTCGATGCTCGCTTACCCCGCGAGCTTTTTGGTAACGAGCTCGTTGAGGAGAGCCGGGTTGGCCTGGCCTTTGGTGGCTTTCATGACCTGGCCGACGAAGAACCCGGCAATGGTTGTTTTACCGGCGCGGTACTGCTCCACCTGCTTGGGGTTGGCGGCAATGACCTCGTCGATCATGGTATCGAGGGCGGACGTGTCGGTGATTTGCTCGGGCTTTTCGCGTTCATAGACGGCGGGGAAATCTTCGCTCTTTTCAAAGCAGGTATCGAAGAGTTGCTTGAGCTGCTTGGAGCTAATCTTGCCCTCGTCGAGGAGATCGGCGGCCAGGACGATTCCAGCCATGGAGACGGGAGACTGTTCCTGTTCGAGGCCGAGAGCCTTCAGCCTGCCGCCCACCTCATTGAGAAGCACATTGGCTACGCGACGGGGATTGCGAGCGGTTTTCGCGGCGGCCTCGAAGCGGTCGGCGAATTCGCGCTCGGCGGTCAGCGTGAAGGCGTCCTTTGAGGTGATTTCGTACTCGGAGACTATGCGGGCGCGACGGGCTTCGGGCAGCTCCGGAAGCTCCGCTTTCGTGCGTTCGATATAGTCGCGGGTCAACACAAGCGGCGGCAGGTCGGGCTCGGGGAAGTAGCGGTAATCGTGGGCCTGCTCCTTGGAGCGCATGGAATAAGTGCGGCCCTCGGCGGCGTTCCACAGGCGGCTCTCCTGGGTGACGCGGCCGCCGGACTCGATGACTTCAATCTGGCGCTCGATCTCGTATTCAAGAGCCAGGCGGACGAAGCGGAAGCTGTTTACATTTTTGACTTCGACCTTGGTGCCGAAGCGCTCCGCGCCTCTGAGACGGACACTGACATTCGCGTCGCAGCGGAGGGAGCCTTCCTCCATGTTGCAATCGGAGACGCCGGTGTAGAGCAGAATTTCTTTGAGGCGCGTGAGGTACTCGAAGGCCTCGTCGGGGGTGCGAAGGTCTGGCTCGCTGACGATCTCAGCCAGCGGCGTGCCGCAGCGGTTCAGGTCTAGATAGGTGCGCGTAGCGGAGTCGCTGAAGCCGTCGTGGATACTTTTGCCGGCGTCTTCTTCCATGTGCAGGCGAGTAACGCCAATCCGCTTCATGCTTCCGTCGGCTGTGGGTACGTCGATAAAGCCGTGCTCGGCGATGGGCTTGTCAAACTGCGAGATCTGGTAGCCCTTGGGCAGGTCGGGATAGAAGTAGTTTTTGCGGGCAAAGATGGAGCGCTGGCGCACCTGGCAGTTGATGGCCAGCGAGGCCAGCGTGGCAAACTCGACCGCCTTGGCGTTGAGCACTGGCAAGGACCCAGGCAGGCCCAGGCAAACCGGGCAGACGTTGGTGTTGGGCGCCGAGCCAAAGTGATTGGCGCAACCGCAAAAGGCTTTGGTCGCGGTGAGCAGTTGAACGTGGACCTCGAGTCCGATGACGGGCTCGTACTTGGCCAGGACTGCGGGAGAGAGGGTGGCGGCGGGCATCTTGAATTTGATTTTAACGCGGGAGGGAGGCAGAGTCGTCGCGATGCTCGGCTCAAACGCCGGGGGCGGAGGATGACGTTAACCAATCCGTAATTGCCGGTTGGCCGGTCAACCGGGAACACCCCTGGCGAATGCGTTGGCATCGGCATCGACCGCCTCACCATGATCCCCACCCGCAGCAAAACCATCCGCGACGTCATCCTCTTCCCCTTACTCCGCCATTAAGACAATGTCACGGAGTAGTGTTGCCAATTTGAACATGGAGGACGACCTGCTTCTATGGTTCCGACCTCAAGGGATGCTCGTTTAGCCACGCTTGTGCGCGCTTCTCTGCACTCTTGATGTCGTTTTTCTTCATTACCGTCGTAAGAGTCTCAAGTGAGTTCTCTGCAAATTCTTTCAAACCGCTATCCGTTGTGCGGGATTTAGCCAGGAATATCCAGAAATATCCATCATTTAGATCCCGGGTTACTCCCTCTCCATTGATATAGCAGGAACCGAGATTGTACTGCGCTTTTGGCTCTCCTTGCTCAGCAGCTTTGAGCATCCAAGTGGCTGCCTGATTGAAATCCTTCGGCACACCGTTGCCGTTGAGATAGAGGAATCCCAACCCGTATTGTGCTTCAGCAAATCCCTTTTCAGCCGCCTTGCGATACCAATCTGCGGCTTGGAGATAGTCCTTCGGAATGCCTATGCCTTGGTCATACACTACAGCCAGATTATTCTGAGCGACAACATCGCCTTGATCGGCTGCCTTGCGATACCAGGCAATGGCTTGCGCCATATCTTTCGGTACTGATTCGCCGTTCTGATAGGCGAGACCCAGGTTGTACTCCGCCCTTGCGTTGCCCTGGTCTGCGGCCTTACTGTACCAAGTGAACGCCTGCGCGTAATCCTGCATACTGTCAAAAACAACGCCAAGTTCGACCTGCGCAGCGATATTGCCCTGCTCGGCCGCTTTGCGCAGCCAGATCACTGCCTGTGTGTTGTCCTGTGGGACGCCGAGTGCATGCTCGTACTGTTTGCCCAGACCACACTCTGCGTCTGCATCTCCGGTGGCAACTCTTTCCTGCAGGGCCTTGAGTGCGTTCTTGTCGTGCGCCATCTGACATTGTTGCGCATGGATGTAATGTGTGAATGAAATGAAGTTGATTGCAATTATTGCGGACAAGAATACATGCGGCACAGCACGTCTAGCAGACATCGCCATCTCCAATTGGAATCGCACCCAGTATAACAATGTCTTCCTAGCCCGCCCGAACTCTTGCACCAGCCATCCTTTAGTTTAAATAGTTATCGTCTGAGTAGGGAGAGTGTAACTCTCGTATGGTCGGGAATCGTCATTTGAATGGGCAATGTCTTGTTGGTTGCCCAGCCTCATCTGGATGAGAACCAAAGCAAGGCTCCGATCAAAACGATGCCAAGAATCACGACCACGCCCTTTACGGTCTCTCTTTTCGGCTCAGCAGGGTCAGTGGACCTGTATACCACGCGTTTACCTCGCCGCTCGGTCGGCCTGTAATAAGTGGGCATGACCCTATGCTCTCAGGGGTGCGGGTGTGGCGCAACTGCAAACATTGCAGAACCAGCTTCTTTTTGTGGGAGTCACGCCAATTGACCACCACCTGGACATTGGGCGTGTGCTCGGCCAACAGGCAACTCGGGTTCATAGTGGTTGGTCGGCGTTTCGTCAGTTCCTGATCAAAAACAGCGTTTTCCACCACGGGTTTCCTGCGAAACCCGTGGTGCGCGGCTCCGTACCCAGCTTAGCTAAGGAGCAGAATTCCGCTATGGCCAGCGGCGAGTCGCAGATGTCCAGTGCGCGGTCTACTCCACCGGATCCTCAGCTGTGAAGGGCGAGCAACAGGGCTACTCAGTGGCGGGCGGCTTGGCTTCCTCGCCAAGATCATCCGGTGCGGGATTGAGCAGGCTGACGCTGCGTATACCGCTGCTCTTCGTCAGCAAAATGCCTGGACCCGGAATCGGAACCGTCTGTCCGTTTGCATCGACCCAGGAGGCCTGAGTCAGATACAGAGAGCCATCCTCTGACGCGTCCGAGTAGTAAAGCAGGATTCCCAGAACGTTCCTGCCGTCGGCCAATTCCACCTGAACCGGTTGGTTTTCGATCGCCTCCCGTTCAAGAATGTCGTTCCAGATGGAATTGCGGGTTGTGCGCTCAGTCAACCCCAAAGCTCGAAAGAGGCGATTGCCATCGACGCGGATATAGGCGATCGCGAGCAGGGCAAAGACCACGGTGATGGCGGCAAGCCACGCCAACTGCGCCGGTTCCCAAAGCACAGTCTCGTTGCCCTTGCCAGCAGGGTCGCTTTGTAGATGAAATGGAAGCCTGCCACCGTTTAGGGGGATATAGAAAACATAGATGACAAAACTAAAGACCAATGCCTCGATGACACGCTCGAAATCCGACTGGGAACGGCGGGTAGCCAGGGCTTGAACTGCATAGGCCGACGCGAAACCAGGAAGCAAAATGAAAAAGATTTGCAGCACGAGGAGCGTGCCGGGCATTGGAAGCCTCTCCCAGCAGCCGTTATTGCTTTGCCGAGTTGGACTGCGAAGGCGGAGGTGGAACCTTCACCGGGGGTGGAAGTTTCACCGGCGCCTTCTGCGCGGATTGCCTGGAACTGCCGATCGTGCCTACGTAACCCATGGAAGTCTCCTCAGTCCATTATCGCCCGATTCCGTGCTGCCGTCCAACGCCTTACTCTGCCGGATCGTCGGCTGTAAACGGCGAGCAGCAGGGCTTTTCGGTGGCGTGGAAGTTCATCAGCTCGATGCGGATGCCGTCGGGGTCGTAGAGGTTGAACTGGTACTTGCCGTCTTTGCCGATCTTCGGGCTTTGGTCGTGAGCGCCTGTGAGCCGGTTCCCATCCTGAAGCACCTTGTAGGCACTCGGGACGGCATCCTCACCGATGGAGAAGTGGTCGAGTACGCCGAGGTCATGCTGCGAGATGGTGTCGGGAATGCCGGAGCCATCGGGGCGCGAACCCTTGCCGGCGCTCAGCATGTACTCCATCCAGTCGTGGCTGTCGGGCGCCTGCTGGCTCACCCAGTCGATTCTGCCATCGACCATGCCGCCGAACCAGTAGGGACGAAAGCCGAGCAGATCGCGGTAGAACGTGTCTTCGACGGCGCGGCTGTGGACCAGGAAGCCGACGTGGATGATGTGGCTGCCGATGGCGTCTGGAGCGGGGACCGGCTTGAGCGGATCGGGCAATTGCACAAATTGCACCTTGTTGCCTTCGGGGTCCTTGACGGTAAACCAGAGGCTGCCGTCCGCGCCCTTGTCCACCTGACCTGGCACCTTCCATGACTTATGGCTCAGATAGCGGCGGAGGGTCCCGGCATCGTCGGTATTCCAGGCGATATGGTCAAGGCGGTTGATGCCAGCGCCCTCGGGAAGCGGCAGTACCTCAACGAACTGGGTGGCGCTGAGGGCGTAGCGGACGCCCTTGGGGTTTTCGGGGTCGGGGAGCCTGACCGCGCCCACGATCTCGCGGTAGTAGTGGTCGGCGGCCGCTGGGTCGGAGGCATAGACAGCAATGTGCGAGATGCCGGTGATCCTGGGGCGCATGACGGGCTTGTCGGGCATTTGCGCGGCGGCGGTGAAGGATAAAGCAAGAAGAGAAGCGGCAACGATGAACTTGAACTGCACAGTGCACCTCGATTTATGTCGTGGCACAACGATAAATCGGCTGAGTGCGGGTTGCAAATGGGGAGCTGGATCGCGGTGCAGACGGCCCACAACCAGCAGCAAGTGGCGAGACAGCGCTGTGCGCATCCGACATGAGTACGCGCACTAGAAAAGGGCACGTTTCCGTACCCTTTTCTGTTCTCTTTCAGTTTCAGCAATGCTGAGGAAAGCCCGCAGCTAAGAGTGCAAGACCTGACGCGGCACATTGGGTTTGCGAAAGGCCATCAATCCCAAACCGAGCAGCCCGGTGCCCAACAGCGGCAGAGACGAGGGTTCCGGGGCCGCAAACAGGCTGCCCGCGAAGTCAACCCCGGCGGCGCTTCCCCCTGATTGCCAATCGACAATGGTCAACTTGTTGGTAGCGCCCGCCGTCAGATTCGCAGTGAACGAAACAGTCCACGGAGAGCCCTCGCAGGTCGGCCCATTCTTCGACTGCGCGCAAGGGCCATTGATGAGGTTGCTGTCGAACGGCACAATCAATGTGCCATTGAGGAAGACCTCTGCCGTGTCGTCCGCATAGACCGAGATCGTACCGTCATAGACATCGTTCTCAGCTACCTTGAAGGTGGACGTGTAGGTGTAGTAGCCGAAGGGTTCTGTATTGCCGCCATTGACCGTGTCGCCGGCGTTGAGAGAAACCCAGCTCGTACCGGCAATCGGGCCTGACCAGGGAGAAACATTCGTGAGTTCGTAGGTCGTTCCCGTGCCTGACAACGACAATGCGGTCGATGGGGTGGAACTGTTGTATCCCGCGTAAACAAGCGCGCTGTTGCCAGCGCCGTTTGCGGAATCTCCAGTGCCGTAGCTGCCCAGATTGATTGTGTCAGCGTGCGCCGCCGATGCAAGCGCGAGCAGCAACGCGGAGAGGGCCGATAACTTCACTGCCGTTTTCATACATCCTCGTGAACTGGCCCTCCGAGCCCATGCGCGCTGCTCAGAGGGTAGCTTCGTATTCCACGATTCAGAGAGCAATACATTTGCGCTCTCGTGAAACGCGGGCAATATGAACTACATGCGAGAGGCCGGACGCGATGCCTTGGCCTTGCGGAAGGCTGCAAGCGACAAGCCGAGCAAACCGCTGCCGAGCAAAATCAGGGACGAGGGTTCTGGAGCTGGAGTGATAATTGGGCCTTGGTCGCTACTGCTGCTGCTTGGATCGCTGGGGTTGGTGATGCCGATGCCGGTTGAGGCACTCAGATAATCCTGGCCCGACCCTGCTACCGACTCCTCCAGCTTGTAGGTGGTGCCAGTGTCCGCCCAGAAATTCACTTCCCACTCGGTGGGGTCGCTGGAAGGGCCGACATAAAACAGCGGGCCTTGAAGATCGAATTGGCCGCCGGTCGTGTTGGGAGCGTTTGCGTTCGGGTAGAACAGATTGTCGAAGTCCCACGAACCATCCGATGAGACGAGGTAGTTCTCGAAACTTCCGTATCCGCCGTAGAGGCTGACCGCGCCGGCAACACCGTCTCCCGAATCCGTATATGTACCCGTGAAGGAAGTCATGATCAGACCGCCATCCGGGCCATAAGGAGTCGAGGTTGTGAAGATGCCATCGAGGGTGACCGTGCCCGCAGGACCGTTTGTCACGGGGCCGGAATAACTGAATGTAAAGGCATCTGCCAGGGCAGAAGGCGTGATCGCAAGAGCCGCTGCCAATGCGAGTAAAAGAATCGAGAAGTTCTTCATTGTCCCTCCTTGAGCCGCTCTTGCGGGCATCTTGCGTGAAGATGTTCCCTGCGGACAACTTGCTAAGGGCAAAACCAAGGTGTTCACTGGCCTACACGCTGAAGTATGAGAAAACATGAAGCCCCTTCCTCCGGAATTTGCGCAGGGATCTCCTGCACGCCTCCAGAGGCGTATTTGTTCAAATCTTTGGTGGGTTGGAGTCAGAAGGCCGATGCAGATCGTGCATGAACCGCCAATTCCATCTCACTATTTTCTAATGCAAATCTGGGGCCAAATACTTGATGTTTAAATTCAATGGTTTGCGCTAAATAAAAGCCGATATATGCAAAATATTGCGCATTTAATTACGCAGGATTTTCTTCTTTTTGGACGAGACAGCTCCAATTGAGAGATGCAAACCGCAGCGTGCAGATCGAAAGCCGCGTCCTGCGCACCTTGCTGCACGCTGCCGTCGGCCGCTTGATTAGAACTATTGCGTCACCGCATCCTGCCGGGGGTGGGTGTAGGCGGCTGGTGGCACATCGGTAAGCGGCAGAGCCGGGCCTTCCCAGAGCAGGCGGGGCGCGCCTTGGCTGGCGGAGTGCAGGCCTTCAAGATGAATCGTATGCTTGCCGGCGCGCAGCCCCAGCGAACCGCGATCGTAGCGCATCGCATTGCCCGCCAATCCGCAGACCTGGGCAAATGGCGGGCCGGTTTTGGCCACTTCCACGCCGTCGATGACAACCCTCGCGCCGTCGCGAGCAAGCAGATGGAATGTGTATCCGCCGTCGGCGGGAATGTCGATGAGGCCGTCCCATGCCACGGCGTAGCGCGTAAAACCCTGGGCGTTAGCGCTGAGATTGGGCGACTCGCCGGCGAAAACCGCGTGCTGAGCTGCCAGGTCCGGCAGTTCGGTCCATTCTCCGGGATAGATTTTCCAGGCAAGACCAGGCAGCGCGGGGCTGGTCGCGGGGCTGGCATCGTGCCACTTGGCCACAACGACCACTCCCTGGCTCGCCCAGTCCTGGCTGGTCGAGTCGGGCTGGGCCTTTGCGTCCTCAACGTGCAGCAGAACCCTGAAGTGACCAGCGCCGTTTGCTGCTCCGTCAAGCTGGGTGCCTTCGGCGTCGGGAAAGCTGTGGCGTACACGGCGGCCGCGCGCCTGGGTTCCGTCTCCAAACAGCCAGGTATAGCGCGCTCTGGACGAGTCCTTCGCGGTAAAGGTGACTTTTTGCCCAGGCGCAAAGACGGGGGGATCGACCGTAAACGCGGCAGAGGGATTGTGGGCGGAGATAAATTGAGGCGCCTCCGCGCCGCCGGAAACCACCAGGGGCAGGTCAGCATTGTTGCTGGCGCGGGTTTGGCCGTACTTGACGTTGTCGAAAGTGATGCCTGCGATCTGGCCCGTGAGGGTGGAATCGGCCAGCGGGGGCTGGTCGAGCGCCCAGATATTGCGGAAGGTGAAGCCGTGCAGCGTGGGCTGCTCCTGCTCCATTTGCACCAGCGAGTACCAGTCGTCGAGAAAGAGGTTCTGGAAGGTGTAGTTGGAGTGGTCGCCCTTGGATCCTTGCGCACCCCAGAAACCCAGCAGGCCAAAGGTTTGGCCGCAGCCGCCGATGCCGCCGTGGAGAATATCGGAGTCGCGAAGGGTAAAGTTGCGCGAGTTGAATATCTTGCGCGGCCAGCCGGCACGCACCACGTTGGAGATACTAGTGGAGACCTCACTGTGCTCGACGAGGATGTTTTGCACGTCCCGGCCGGGACGCAGCATGTCCTCCTCTTTATAGCCGTCCCAGTTGCCCATCAAAGCAAAGTCGTCGTCCGAGGCGCGGATAAAGGCATTGTTGACCACCGAGTCGCCGCTGCCGATCCAGTCCATACCGTCCTGGTTGGCATTGCCGGGGTTGCCGCCAATCACGCGCAGGTCGTCGAACTTCAATCCTGTGGAATCCTTCATCTGGATCGACCATGTCCGCGCGCGAATGATGCAGGTCAGCCCGTCGATCTCAACGTTCTTGGATTCGAAGGAGCCGATGCAATGCCAGTCGGGCTTCTGCATCCAGCCTTCGTCGGTGTTAGGGTCCTGTGTGCCTTCGTAGACGATGGTGCCGCGGCCCAGCACCTTTACGTTCTCCACCTTCCACAGATTGAGGCTGCCGAAAACGTATGCGCCGGGAGCCAGGTAGTAGGTGTCGCCGCTCTTGGGGTTGAGGCTCTCGTGGAGTACACCCGCGGGCACAATGTGGACGTTGGGGCCGGTGGGCGGCGGCGGGGGAGGCGTGCCGGCGAAAAGAAAGAGCATTTGGGCGTGGTTGAGGAAGTCGCGGGGCCGGGAGATGGAGAGCTTGGCCGGTCCATCGAGGCGGAAACGGATGGTCTGGCCCTGACGCGTGGGGCGAATACCCAGCCGCCAGGGCTGAATATCGACGCCTTTGCTCCAAAAGCCCGGCATGGCGGCTGTGATGGTTACATCCATGGGGCCGGTCACATCGAAGTTGACGAAATCATAGCTCGCCGCGGCATGAGCCACGCCCACAGGCTGGCCGTTCACCGTGACGGCGAAGGCAGAGGAACGCATCTCCGGGGGGACGGGCGCGGCCTGCACACGGGAAGTAGCATGGGCGGTAGCGGAAAGAGCGAGAAGGGCAACGAGAAGCGAACGAAAACCAGGCAAGAAACCGTTCTCCGGCAAGAAAGTGGATCTAAAACCACTTTAGCACCGGGGGCTTGAGGCGAGCCTGGAATGCCTTTGACGATGGAGCGTACTCGCGGAGGCGAGATTGGCTGGTTCTGGAGCAGGCCGTTGATGGATCCAATTCAAGCCATGGCGATATTTCATCAACTGAGCAGGCGAAGGGCGCAAGACGCTGCTCTGAAAGTCGCTGGAGGCATGACACCTTGGATCAACGCCGATGACAACGGCGCCGTTGAAACCAGCCCATTTTCAACTTCGCCGAACTCCTGGCCCATATCTGAGGCTGCGGCGAGTAATGCGGCTACGCAGTGATTGAGGTGTCGAACTCCGTGTAATTATCGAAGTAATCTTTGATGATCAGATAGCACTCGCAAGAGGCTTTTGTAAGCCCAGGGATGTCTAGGATACGAATTTCTCCGCGGGTATACGAGATAAGTCCTTTTCGCTTGAGAATCCCGGCTGTCGTAGAAATAGTGGGCCTGCGGCCTCCAAGCATGTCAGCGAGAAATTCATGCGAAATCTTGAACGTGTCGGTGTGCGCGCGGTCTGCACAGATGAGCAGCCAGCGGGCGAGTCGCTGTTCGAAGTTGTGTTTCGCATTGCATCCAGTGGATTGCAATGCCTGAACCAGTTGTGCCTGAACATAGCGCAGAGCCAGAAACTGAAACTTGCCGCCAAGACGGAACTCTCTTCTCGCATCCTCCACGTAGCAGGAATAGCCATGGCCTGCAATCTGGGTGTAGACGCGATTCAGACTCTTTTTTGTCCCCATCAGAGCCGAGACGCCGATGACCGACTCATAACCGAACATCCCTACCTCGACCTGTGTCCCATCCTTGAACGTTGCCGTCATCGACGCCATCCCCTCTTCGAGAAAATAGAGGTGATCGATCGGGTCGCCAGGATTTTCGATTTCGTGTTTCAGCTCGAATAGGACCGGCTGCAAACGAAGGCGCTCAATGATGTCCCCGTCTAGAGCCTTCAAAAGAGTGTTCTTAAAGCCGCTTGTGCGCAACGGACCCTCACTTTCAGACAAAACCTTATCATAATCGGTATACGCCAAGCTCATGATTCCAGACGCAGTTCGGGTTATGTCAGCCACCGTACAAAGATAATTTGAGTTATGTCAGATACCGTACAAAGCTAATTCGAGTTACGTCAGCCACCGTACAAAGATAATTCGGGCTGTGTCAGATACCGTACAAAGATAGTAAGACCATGCGAGTAGACTTTCAACTGCCCATCAATCTTCTCTTTCGAGGTGAGAAGCATGACCTTTGATCTCGCCGCATTTCTGGAACAAGCAGGAGTGGGGCGAACACTCGTTCATATGCACCCCAAACAGGTCTTCTTTTCGCAGGGAAATTCAGCTGACTCCATCTTCTATCTTCGGGCGGGCCGCGCAAGACTCACGGTCGTTTCGCAAGACGGCAGGGAGGCGACCATCGCGATACTCTCCGCCGGGGAGTTCATTGGCGAGGAGTCGCTGGCGAGCGTGGGCAGGGTGCATTTGGCCACTGCCGCCGCAATTGACGCCTGTACCGCTCTCAAGATAGCGCGGGAGGAGATGATCCGCGTGATGCATGAGGAACGTGCCTTATCAGAAATGTACTTGAAATTCCTGCTGGCCCGGAGTATGCGGACCCAGGCCGATCTTGTTGATCAGCTTTTCAACTCGAGCGAAAGGCGCCTGGCGAGAATTCTCCTGTTGATGGCCGAATTCGAGCATCCGGGTCAATCGGAACACCTGATTCCTCCCATCACGCAGGAAACCCTGGCAGAGATGATCGGCACCACCCGATCCCGCGTAAGCTTCTTCATGAATCGCTTTCGCAAACTCGGTCTAATCGAATACAACGGCCGCATCCGGGTCCATAAGTCGCTGCTCAATGTGGTCCTTCTCGACCGATTCACCGAGCGTAACCCCGAGAGACCTCTTGGTTCGGCCACCCCACGTGTTCGATCAAAGCCGGCCAGACTCGGCTAAAGCGAGCCCGGAGTCATCGGCAAATTCAGTTCTCATCTGAAAAAAACAAAACTTCGATCAGATAGTACGAGTAACAATCTACAAGACAGCCGCCGAGCCTTTCGATTTCATCCCATGTGGGTCGCCAGCGAGCTCACCTTGCGCAAACAGCCCCTTGCGCAAGGTGTTGCGGCTCTGGTCTGGCAGAGATGCGGGATAGTTGGGGCGCTGGGGCGGTGCGGGCTAGATGCCTTCGCCCATGGAGACATACTGCTTCATGCGCTCCAGCTTGGCGCGGTAGGCTTCGCGCTCGGCTTCTTCGGCGGCGAAGGGCTCGGCGGGCTGGGCTGCGCCGCCGAGCTGCTTTTCAAGCTCCTCGACGCGGGCCGCAAGGGCAATGAGCGAATCCGAGAGTGGGTCCTTGATGTCGTGGGGATCGGTGATGAGGACGCGCAGGCCGTTGCGATAGACGATGTGGGCGGGAACGCCGACGACAGTCGAATCGGGGGGCACGTCGGAGAGCACCACGGAACCTGCGCCGACGCGCGAGTTCTCGCCGATGGTGATGTCACCGAGTACGTTGGCGTTGTTGCCGATGAAGACGCCGTCGCAGACGGTGGGGTGGCGCTTGCCGTGGCCCTTGCCGGTGCCGCCCAGGGTAACGCCCTGGTACATGGTCACGTCGTCGCCCACGATGGCGGTTTCGCCGATGACCACGCCGGTTGCGTGGTCGATGAAGAGGCGGCGGCCCAGCGTTGCGCCGGGATGAATATCGACGCCGGTATAGAAGCGGGCGACTTGGGAGAGCATGCGCGCGGGGAGGCGCAGTTTTGCACCCCAGAGAGCGTGGGAGATGCGATGAATCCAGACAGCCCAGAGGCCGGGATAGCAGAGGAAGACTTCGAGACGGGAGCGCGCGGCCGGGTCGCGCTCCAGCACGGAGTTGATGTCATCGCGGATTCGGGCTAGCAGGGACATAAGGGACTTAGGGACTAGGGACTAAGGGACTAGAGACTAAGGGACTAGTGACTAGGGAATAGTGAGTAGGAAGTAGGAAGTAGGGAATAAGGAACGGGGGGCGGGGAGTAGAACGACGATCCGAAAGAGAACGTCACCCTCAGTCCTTTTGTCCCTTAGTCCCTAGTCCCTAGTCCCTAGTCCCCTTAACGTTTAAACCGCAATCGCTTCGGTGGGCAGTGCCAGGGCCTGCTGGCGCAGCGACTCGAAGAGAATGCTGGACAGATAGCGTTCGCCGAAGTCGGGCAGGACCACCACAATCAGCTTGCCGGCGTTTTCAGGCCGTGCGGCCACCTTGAGGGCAGCGGCCAAGGCTGCTCCCGAGCTGATGCCGACAAACAGACCTTCCTCAAGCGGCAGCTTTCTAGCTGCGGAGATGGACTCTTCGTTAGTGACCTGGATGATCTCGTCAACGAGGCCGGTGTCGAGCACGCCGGGCACAAAGCCCGCACCGATGCCCTGAATCTTGTGCGGTCCGGGCTTGCCACCGGAGAGCACGGGGCTGTCGGTCGGCTCGACGGCGATGGCCTTGAAGCTGGGCTTGCGCTCCTTGATGTATTTGGACACGCCGGTGATGGTGCCGCCAGTGCCCACGCCGCTGATGAGAATGTCCACTTTGCCATCGGTATCGTCCCAGATCTCGGGGCCGGTGGTGGCGTAGTGGATGGCGGGGTTGGCAGGATTGTCGAACTGCTGGAGGATAAATCCGTTGGGGGTCTTGGCCAGAATTTCATTGGCCTTGGCGATGGCGCCCTTCATGCCGTTGGGTCCGGGGGTCAGCACGATCTCCGCGCCGAAAGCGAGCAGCAGCACGCGGCGCTCAAGGCTCATGGTCTCAGGCAGGGTGAGGATGATCTTGTAGCCCTTGACGGCGGCGACGAAGGCCAGGGCGATGCCGGTGTTGCCGCTGGTGGGCTCGATGAGGACGGTCTTGCCGGGCGTGATCTTGCCGGCCTTTTCAGCGGCATCGATCATCGCAAAGCCGATGCGGTCTTTTACGCTGCTGACGGGGTTCTGGCTTTCGAGCTTGGCTACAACGGTAGCGGGCAGTCCAGCCGCTATGCGATTGAGCCGTACCAGCGGGGTGCGGCCAATGAGTTCAGTTACATCCGCGGCAATGCGCGCCATGATGATCTCCTTTTTCTGGGCCAGTGGCCCATGTCTTCAGATTTCAAGGGGTTGGGGGTGACGGTGGAGCTGTCAGTCGGGAATAACGCGCGCGGATGGGGCGCACGTCCGCATCGGAGCTGTCACCAGGACGGTGTTAGCGACATCGACGCATGAAGACAGAGTAGACCCGGAGAGCGCGGCTTGGCAAGAGGAAGACGCATGATTTCATGATGTTGGTAAAATGAAGACAGGGAGCAAGTGGCATGAAATTGCTGAAGCCGCAGCCGCAGTTGACCGACGAGGGGCTTGCCTGCCTGCGCGCTTTGGCGCCCCGCTATGTGTGGTGGAAGACACCGGATGAAGCGATGGAGTGGCCGGATCGCGTGGCGGCGCAGGTGATGAATCTGGGCACAATTGAGGATGCGACGGAGCTGATTGAGGCCGCAGGCGAGGATTATCTGCGCGGGGTGCTGCAGCGTGCCGAGGCGGGCCAATTAGATGCGCGATCCTGGCACTACTGGCACTACCGGCTGGGATTGGCCGAGTATGGGCAGAGACCGGTGCCGCCGGTGCCACTGAGGAAGACGGCATGAGCGGGTTCGAGCCGCATTGGGAAATACTGCCAGCCGCACAGCGCGAGATTTGGCCGCAACTGGCCGGGAGCATCAGCTTGGGTCTGGTCCTGTACGGGGGAACCGCCGTTGCTTTGCGGCTAGGCCACAGGACTTCGATCGATTTTGATTTCTTTACGGAAAAGCCGCTTGATCGGGTTGAAATGCGGAGAGCCTTTGAGTTTCTGGATCGATCCAAAGTGATTCAGGATCGGCCGGATACCCTTAGCGTGCTGGCGCCGGTTGGGGAAAGCAGCGTCAAGGTTTCCTTCTTCGGAGAAATCGGAATCGGGCGGGTGAGCGTTCCGGATCGCACTCCGGACGGAGCGGTTGAAGTTGCATCCCTGCTCGATCTGATGGCTACCAAACTGAAGGTGATGCAACAAAGGATCGAAGCGAAGGACTACCGGGACGTAGCAGCGCTTCTGCGAGCCAGAACGCGCCTTGAAGACGGCCTGGCCGCGGCAGCCGCGATGTACAGCCCCAGCTTCCAGCCCAGTGAGGCCATCAAGGCGCTGGCCTATTTTGAGGGCGGCGATCTGGCCAGCCTGCCGGAAGGCGATAGAGAGCTTCTTACCCGCTCGGCTGCCGAGGTGCGCCGCATTCCGGTTGCCGCGCTGGCGTGCTGTTCACTGTCTGCTCGTCCTCAAAGGCAAGAAGACCAGGATTGAGGCGCTGGTCCCGGCTTGGCGCCTTCGCCCTCCGGCGAATCCTTCTCAATCCAGACTCAGCCCGTATTTCGCAGCCCCGCCGAAATCCCGCTGATGGTTGCGGCGATGGCGCGATTGACTTCAGGCGTATCCTCACCGGCGCGCTTGCGGCGCAGCATGTCAACCTGGATCAAATGCATGGGATCGACGTAGGGATTGCGCAGCTTGATGGAGTGGGCCAGCACCTGGTTGGACTGAAGCAGTTCGGTCTGGCGGGTGACGGCCAGAACAGCGCGCACGGTGCGATGGAACTCGGCTTCAAACAGGTCGTAGATGCGCTCGCGCAGCTTCTCGTCCGGGACAAGCGAAGAGTAGAGGCGCGCGGTGACCAAGTCCACTTTGCCCAGAGCCAGCTCCACGTTGCGCAGCAGGTCAATGAAAAGCGGAAACTCGCGGGCCATGGTTTGCAGCATTTCAAGCGAGCCGGATTTGGCGAGATATTGGTCGAAGGCGAAGCCGACGCCAAACCATGCGGGAACCAGCAGGCGCGACTGCGTCCAGCCGAAGACCCAGGGAATGGCGCGCAGGTCGGTGAGCTTCGGCGACGCCTTGCGGCGCGAAGGCCGCGAACCGATCTTGGCGTTCTCCAGCTCGGCCATGGGCGTGGACTGCTCGAAATAGGTGAGGACGCCGGGATCTTCGAGAATGTGCGTACGGTAGTAGTCGAATGAAATGGCGGAAAGCTCGTCGAGAGCGGCCTCCCACTCGGGCTCGAGAATGCCGGTGAAGTGGGCTTCGGGGTCGCGGGCGTTGGGGCGCGCCAGAGCGTCGAGCGAGGCGGCGATCATGAGCTCGAGATTGCGCTCGGCCAGCACCTCGTCGGCATACTTGAAGTTGAGCACCTCGCCTTGTTCGGTGATGCGCAACTGGCCGTCGAAGGAGTCCATGGGCTGGGCAAAGATGGCGCGATGCGTGGGACCGCCGCCGCGTCCTACGGTGCCGCCGCGGCCATGGAAGAGGCGCAGTTTGACGCCGGCCTCGCGTGCCACCACGTGCAGGTCGCGATGCGCGCGGAAGATCTCCCAGGTGCTGGTCAACATGCCGCCGTCCTTGTTGGAGTCGGAGTAGCCCAGCATGACCTCTTGCCAGTTGTCCCAGGTAGCCATGAGCTTGCGATAGTCGGGGCGGCTCCACAGCTCGCGGCAGACGGCGGGGGCCTGGCGCAAATCCTCGATGGATTCAAAGAGCGGGACCGGCATGAGGCCCGGATCGCGGCCCGAACCCTCGACATTCACCCCGCCCAAGCGCGCGAGGCGCACCACAGCCAGAACATCTTCAACCGTGGATGCGCCGCTGATGACGTACTGACGAATGGCCTCCGGCGTACAGCCACTCTTGATCTCAGCCACCGCGCGAAATGTTTCAAGCACGCTGGAGGTTTCATCCGAGAGGCCAGTGGGCAGCGACGGCGCAATGGTGTCGGCGATAGCCTCCTGCAAGGCCGCTGCGTGAATCTTGGCGTGCTGGCGGATATCGAGCGTGTGCAGATGAAGCCCAAAGGTGCGCACCTGCAAGATGAGCGGGTCAATGAGCGTGCGGGCGATGCGCAGGCCTCGATTGGCGGCGAGCGAGTCGCGCAGGGTCTCCAGGTCGTCGAGGAATTCCTCGACGGAGCAGTAAGCGGGCAGCGCATTGGCCAGCTTTTCCTGTCCCTGCGTAAGCGTGTAGGGCGTGACCGGCAGCGCGGCGCCTGTGGCTGGGTGATCCATGTGAGCAAGCGTGCGCCGGATGCGCGCCTTGAGGCAGATGAGAAAGCGGCGGTAGTACTCGAACTCATACTGCTCGCCGAAGACCTGTGCCTCGGGCGTATGCACCTGCGCCACGTAGGCCTTGAGCCGCACCAGCAGCGCATCGCTCACCGCGATCTGCTGCGCGCTGCTGGTGAGCAGGCCGGTGATCTCATCGAGCTGGCGCTGGTAGTAAAGCAGCAGATGGCCGCGTGCCAGTTGAATGGCGTCGCGCGTCACCTGAGGCGTGACAAAGGGATTGCCGTCGCGGTCGCCGCCGATCCACGAGCCGAAGCAGAGCACCTGGGGCAGCGCCAGGGTTTCGATCTCGATGCCGTAGGCAGTGCGCAGCGCCTCCGAGATTTCGCGGTAAAGGCTGGGCAGCGTTTCAAAGATCGAGACGTCGTAGTAGTCGAGGCCCATCTTCACTTCGTCGTACACCGTGGGCCGGCGGGAGCGGACTTCGTCGGTCTGCCACAGGCTGGTAATCTCGGCCAGCACCAGTTGCTCCAGGCGGACCAGATCCTGCTCGGGCACGGGGATGCGGTCGAGCGTCTCAAGAAACTCGCCGATGCGGCGGCGCTTGAACATAACGGAGCGGCGCGCTACCTCAGTGGGGTGCGCGGTAAACACAGGCACAATCAGCACGCGCCTGAGCCAGTCCAAAGCCTCGTCGGCACTGATGCCTACCCGGCGCATCTCCGACAAGGTGCCAGCCAGGGACCCGCGCTGGCGGCCGGCCTTGCCACTCAGCTTCAGCGCAATGCGGCGGCGCTTGCGATGGTTGGTCTCAGCCAGGTTGATGAGCTCAAAGTAGAAAGCGAAGGCGCGCGTGAGCAGGATGGCGCGCTCCACGGGCAGAGAATGCACCAGTTCCAGCGCCGTGGCGGCTTGGCGGGCGGCTTCTTCGTCGCTGCCGCGGGCTTCGGCGTCGCGGCGGCGAATGGTGCCCTGGCGCAGCGCCTCTACGTGAGCAAACAGTTCTTCGCCAGCCTGCTCGCGCAGCACATCGCCAAGCAAGGTTCCCAGCGAACGCACATCGCGCCGCAGCGGTGCTTCTTTCAGGTCGCCGGATTGCGCTTCCAGCTCTGCCAGCCGCTGCGACCAACTCTCGGGATTCCAAAAAAGTGCCATCGTTTTTTTATTATGCACGATGGGCTATAAGGGTCCCCTTATAGCCGTCGCTCGAATGAAGGGTGCCCACTCCCGGCTCACGGGCCAAGAGCCGAAGTTGTAGATAGAAGGATTCGGAGGGAGCAGGGGTCTTCAGGCCCCTGAAACAGGTGCGGAATGCGATGGGCTTCAGCCCCGGACTTTCCGTTTGGCGGGTACCCCCGGCGGGTGCCCCCGGTCCCTCGCTTTTGGGGACCGGGGAGGGTTGACTCACATTTCACTACCGACGGATTCACAACTGGAGTACCCTTGTGGTGTATGAAAGGCGAGCGCATCCGGTATCAGCAAACAGGGGAGTTTCACTTCCTCACCTTCAGTTGTTATCGTCGTCGTCCTTACCTGTCGGCAGTCGCGGCCATGGAGCTTTTTGAAGATGCGTTGGAGCGCATTCGGCTGCGCTATCTTTTTGCAGTTGCTGGTTACGTGGTCATGCCAGAGCACGTGCATCTGTTGGTCAATGAGCCAGAGCGCGGGCTTTTATCCAGAACCGTTCAGGCCCTCAAGCTGTCGGTTTCGATGCGCAGCCGCGAAATGCCCTTCTGGCAGGCGCATTATTACGATTTCAACGTCTCAACGCACGAAAAGTTCGTGGAGAAGTTGCGCTATATCCATCGCAATCCGGTTCGTCGAGGGTTGGTGGAAACGCCAGATGATTGGCGGTGGTCAAGCTATCGCCATTACCAAACGGGCATACACGGAACCGTAGAGATCGAATCGGAGTGGACAGCCCGCGAGAGAGGTTGGCAACTGCCCGAGTGGATGCGCTACCGGCAGCTCGACTCCTCCTCCCCGGTCCCCAAAAGCGAGGGACCGGGGGCACCCTCAACTTGATCGTGCGCGGTATGAGACCAGGGCCACGCCGAAGCAGGCCGCTCTAGAATCTGAAACGAACACGAAGAAGCCTCTTTAGGAAGGAGCCTTAAATGGCCGATACAACAGATAAGAGGGTGGCGGATGCATTGGAGAATACCGGACTGTTCTACTGGATTTTGAAAAGTATGAAGCAGTTCAATGACCACGAAGTCAACGGCATCCTCTTGGGTCAACTGAAAACAAACGACAGGGAGAATTGCTTCCTACTTGTGTACTGGAGAGCGGTCGACAACGTCAACTCGATGCTCGAATTGAGCGACGTTCGACATTTCCAGACAATTGCGAATCTTGCTCGAACGATGCTCGAATTAGCTGCGGACGCTCATCTCTTAAATACCATCCCGAATTCAGTTGAGAAGCTCCTGTACTTCAATCGGCTTGAAAAGCTTAGAGCCGCCAGAGGCATCTTGAAATACGAATCGACTCACACACTCAGTGTGCCTTTGAATAGCTCCCCATACAAGGCATTCGTTGCAATGCAGGGACAGCAGATTGAACAGGACGGAGCAACTCTCTGGCCTAATTTGAAGAAGCTTCCAGATTTGAAGCATTGGACGGGGTTAAGTCTCGACCAAAGAGCCAAGCAGGTCGGTCAGCCATTGGAGGAAATATACCAACTCTACAATCGAATGTTAAGTTGGTACGTACACTCTGGTGGGTCCGGCGTAATGGGACTTCCCCCCGAAACCTTTCCTGCCATCTGTACACTCGGATACCGGGTCGCTGCACTCACCTTCGAGGAGGTCATCCTGCAAGTAGCCAAGGAGTTCAAACTCCCGATTGTCGATGATTCTATAGGAAAGAAGCTTGAATATGCTAAAGCACTTCCGCTGACATCAAGCCCTAAGCTAGAACTGCAATTGGCAAAGGAACTCGGGCTCATGTAGCGCCAAACGAGACGGCATGGGCGTGTGGCCCCGGTCCCGGTGAGATCTCCAGTCCACGCTGAGGGTGCCCCCGGTCCCTCGCTTTTGGGGACCGGGGAGGTAAGACTCACATTTCACTGCCGACGGATGAATGATTGGAGTAGACAGGTGGCCCATGTCCCTTCACGCGAATCCGGGTGCTCCTGGTCCCGATTTTGGGACCTGGGATAGCACTCGTCTGCCCCACCGCAGGGGTTTGCAGATAATTAGCCCTTGTTAGCGCACAATGGCAAATAGATAAGAAATAGGCGAATCTCCTCATGGGCCGGAGAGACGGGGCGTACTTTGGATCTGTTTACCACAAAATTAATACCCCCTCCCCCCTCCCGCAATTCCTTTTTTCTTCGCCTTTGCCGGCGGGTTGTCTATGCCTGCTGCGGAAAGACGCCGTAGAAGTGTCAAGGCGGGCGAGTACCTTTATCGCATCCACTCCGGTAGGCCGGAGGCAATGGCTGCCCGCACCGCTTTGAGCAGGTCTTCCCTGGTGGCGAAATCGCCGGGGAAGATGGGCGCGTGGAAGACGATGTGCGCCGTGCCGGGGCGGATTCTCATGCTGCCTTTGGCCATCATGGTTTCAGTGCCAAAGATGGAGACAGGAATGCACGGCGCACCGGTCTGCATGGCCAGATAGAACGGCCCCTTTTTGAAGGGCAGCAAGCGCCCGTCTTTGGAGCGCGTGCCCTCAACAAACGTGGTGATGTGGACGCCCTTTTCCAGCAGGCGCTTGGCTTCCGCGACGCTCTCCTGCGCGCTCGCGGCGCTTCCTGTGCGGTCCACGGCGATGAGTTCCCCTTGCCTGAAGGCGATGCCGACGATGGGAATCTTCATCAGCGAGCGCTTCATGAATGCCGAAGTGCGGCCGGGAATACGCGGAATCAGTGCGGTGGGGTCGAGGTTTGAAACGTGATTGGCCATGAAGATGCACGCCTTCCCAGCCGGCACGCGCTCCACGCCTTCGGTCTCCACGCGGATTCCCGCCAGCCGGTAGCCAGTGCGCACGATCATCTGCGTAGCGTTGTAGAGCGGCATCACGTTACCGGTGATCATGGACCAGGGAATGAAGATCACCGCTGACGGCAGGCCGAGAACGATGATGGTGGCCAGCAGCACCAGAGAAGCGATCATGGGCGTCTCTCACCCTCAGGGAATCGCTCCCTCAGGCGCGCGGGCAGCTTCTCATAGATGCCGTCGAAGCCGCCATTGGAGAGAATTGCGACCACATCGCCGGACTGGAGTTGGGGCGCGATCGCGTCGACGATTGCTTCCACGCCGGAGCATAACTCGGCCTCGGTTCCGGCAGCGTTGAGCGCATGCACCACATCTTCGGGGTGCAGGCGCTCGGCGTCGGGGATGCGCTGCTGCTGATAGACGCCGGCCAGGACGACGCGGTCGGCCAGGCGCAGGCTTTCGACTAGTTCGGCTTCAAGCACCTTGCGGCGCAGTGTGTTGGAGCGCGGCTCCAGCACCGCCCATAAACGCGCTTGCGGATAGACGGAGCGCAGCGCCCGCAGCGTCTCGCGGATGGCCGTGGGGTGGTGGGCGAAGTCGTCGATGATGGTGATGCCGGCGATCTCCGCACGCACTTCAAGGCGGCGCTTGACGCTCTTGAAAGTCGCAAGCGACTCTTGGATCGCCTCTTTGCTGATTCCCTGTCCCGAGGCCAGCGCAGCAGCAGCCGTGGCGTTGAGCGCGTTGTGCTCGCCAGCCAGGCTCATCTCAAGCTCAGCCCATAATGTGCCGCCGCGATGGACTTCCCAGCGGGTAAGGCCGTTCTCATGCCGCAGATTTTGGATGCGCCAGTCTGCTTCGGCGGTAACGCCGTAGCGCTCGACGCGGCACAAGGCGCCGGCCACGCACTCGCTAACGTTGGCGCTGCCGTCGTAGGCCATGATCGCGCCGCGCCTCGGAATGAGGTTCACCAGCCGCTTGAAAGCTGTCTTGACGGCTGCCAGGTCGACATAGATATCGGCGTGGTCAAACTCGACGTGAGTCAGGATCAGCGCATCGGGAAAGTAGTGCAGGAACTTGGGACCCTTGTCGAAAAAAGCGGTATCGTACTCGTCGCCCTCAACGATGAAGGTGCGCGTGGGCCGTAGCTGGAAGCTGGAACCGAAGTTTTCCGCCACGCCGCCGATGAGGAACGACGGCTCCAGCGCCGGATTCTGGCTGGAGGCGAACTGGTAGATCCAGGCCAGCATGCTGGTGGTGGTGGTTTTGCCGTGGGTTCCCGCGACGACCAGCGACTCGCGCCCCACGAGGAACTCCTCACGCAGCAGCGCCGCCATCGAAGTGAAGGGAATGCGCTCGTCGAGCACGCGCTCGACCTCAGGATTGCCGCGTGAAAGCGCGTTGCCGATGACGACGAGGTCCGGCGCGGGATCGAGATTGGCTTCAGCGTAGGGCTCCAGGATGGGGATGCCAAGCGAGCACAGCAGATCGCTCATGGGCGGATAAGCTGCTTTGTCGGAGCCGGTGATGCGGTGGCCCCGTAACTGCAACAGCCCCGCCAACGAGGCCATGGCCGTGCCGCAGATGCCGCTGAGGTGAATGTGGCGAGACGCCGCGCTCATCGGTTCACCGCCGATTCATTCCGAAGCCTTCCTGATCCCTGATCCGTGATCCCTGATCCCTGTTTTTTCATGGCGCAACCGCCGGTTGCAGCAGGTGCAGCGCGGCCTCATCGGTGAGGACCAACTCGGCCTCGACACCCAGAGTCAGGGTCACGTTGCTGTACGAAACGTGGCCACTGCGCAGACCGATGGCGATGGGTCCGTCGAAGTCTTCAAAAACGCGGAGAAGCACCTCTTCAAGTAGATTCGGGGACGCGCCGGGCGAGACGCAATCGACCATTTCGCCAAAGATAATGCCGCGCACGCCGGCCAGCTTGCCCGCCTGGCGCAACTGCCACAACATGCGGTCAACCTGGTAGGGCTTGGCGCCCGTATCCTCAAGAAAGAGCAGCTTGCCCTCGGTCTGCGGTTCATAGGGCGTGCCCAGCAGCGAAACCAGAATGCTAAGGCAGCCGCCATACAGAACGCCGCGAACCTTGTTGAACATCCGGCCCGGTTTCAGCACGCGCAACCCCTCCGCCGGCCCCAGGCTATACGGCACACCCGCCAGCGCCAATTGAAAGCTGGCCAAGTGGACTCCCTTCTCATTGGAAAAATCGGCCGCGACCATCGGCCCATGAAAAGCAGGCAGCCCAAGCTGGTCCAGCAGGCGCAGTTGGATGCCTGTCAGGTCGCTATAGCCGAAGAAGGGCTTGGGATGCCTGCGGATCAACTCAAGATCGAGGCCGTCGAGCAGGTAGTTTGAGCCGTAGCCGCCGCGCAGCGACATCACGGCGCTGGAGTTGGGGTCGGCAAAGGCTGTGTGCAAGTCTTCAAGCCGCTGTGCCGGCGTGCCGGCAAAATAGAGCGGCCCTTTTTGAAAGGCGTGGTGGCAGAGGCGCGGCACCAGGCTCAGCGTGCGCAGGCGCTTCATGCCACGCTCGGCCAGTTCCGGCTTGGCAGAGGCCGCGGGCGCTACGACGCTGACGCCGGCGCCCGGAGCCATGGGGGGCAGCTTCAAGAGCGGCTTGGGTTGGGGAAGCAATCTGGGACGGAAGGGCGCCATGATCTCTACCAGGCCTCGCCGCAGGCAATCAGAGCCGCCGGGCCGGTGAGCTTGAGTTCCGTTCCGGGACCGCCCCAGGTGACGGTCTGCGCGCCGCCGGGGGCGACGACGGTGAGCGGCGATTGACAGCCCTGTACGGCGATCGCTGCGGTGGCGCAAGCTGAACTGCCGGTGCCGGAGGACGTGGTTGGGCCGACGCCGCGCTCATAGATGCGAATCTCAATTTCCGTGGGGCTGACGACGCGGACAAACTCTACGTTGGTCTGGTGGGGAAAATCGGGGTGGATGCAGATGTCCGCGCCGATCTCAGTCCAGGTACTGTCCGCAACCGCAAACTTCGCGTTGTCTACCACGATGACGAAGTGCGGATTGCCGGTGGATACCTCGATGCCCGCAACCTGAATGCCGTCGGCGAGATTGACCGAGCGGGGCGCAAAGGCTGGAACTCCCATGCCGGCGGTCACTTCCACGGTAAATTCTCCGTCTGTCCTGATTGAATTCACGTGGCAAATCCGCAGCCCCGCATCGGTCTCAATCGCCAGTTCATCTCCGGGCAGCAAGGCTCGTTCACGCGCCATCCACGCGGCCACGCAGCGCGTGCCGTTGCCGCTGATCTCGGCGATGGAGCCGTCGGCATTGTGCAGGCGGATGCGGCCGGCCCTGGGTCCGGTCCACGCAAAAAACTCGATGCCGTCTGCGCCGATGCCGGTATTGCGCGCGCAGAGGCGGCGCGTGAGGTTCGCCCAGTCATGGTCTTTCGCCGCGTCTTCGGTCACGACGAGAAAGTCATTGCCGCAGGCGTGGGCTTTGGTAAAGGGAATCAATCTTCCTCCGGATCGCGGAAGGTCAGGAGCGCATCGATGGCTGGCTCGCTGGCCAGCTTTCCGTGTAGGCGCTCATGCTGCTTTTTTGTGACCGCCAATGAGAAGCTCACTCGCTGGATGTCGCCGATGGAGTCGGTCTCCATGCCGGTCAGCCGCTCGCCCGCCGTGTCCATTGCCTTCAGAATCGACTCCATCATGCCGGTCAGGTCGCGTCCGCGGGCCTCATAGATCAGCGGATAGATCTTGATGTTGGCGCGCCGCTCAAGAAAGCCGACCACCTCCAGCGCCAGGATGACAATGGCCGCCCCAATCGCTGCCGCGCCATAGAGCCCCGCGCCGCAGGCCATACCGATGGAGGCGACTACCCAGATGCTGGCCGCGCTGGTGAGTCCACTGATGCGGCTGCGGTTGTGCAGGATGAGCCCCGCGCCCAGGAAGCCGATGCCCTGAACGATGTTGGAGGCCACCTGCCCTTTGTTGGAGCCGTTGTCGCCGGCCACCACCGCCGAGAGGAGCGTAAAGAACGCGCTGCCCATGCAGATGAGCAGGTTGGTGCGCACGCCAGCTGCCTTGCGGTTGAACTCCCGCTCCAAGCCCACTAGAGCGCCCAGCGCGCAAGCCAGCAGCAGCCGGCCGATTGCCCCATTGACCACTACGAGTTGCTCGAGATGATCGAAGCTGAGGGGTTGCGCGAACTGTGCCAGGGCCGTACTCATTGAGGTTCCTTGACCGATGCTATCACTGTGCGGGCGGGTTTGTTGAGGGGTGTTGTTTTGGGGGGTTGGGCCGGTTTCCAGTTTGGCATCACCCGCTCGGCAACTCGCGAATCGGGGAGGGCCAGGGGCTGTTGATTTCGCTGAGTGATAAGGCGATTTGGCGTCAATCCAGAAGCCTCGCTGACGAGATCGGCGTTTGAACTAAGTCGCTGGCGCGACGGACGCTGCTGCATGGGTTGTCCCCGGGCATTATTGGCTGTGTAAGCCTCGGGTCACAGGAGGTTTACCGTGACCCATCTTCGGCAGTTGATGCTG
>Ga0302140_10000328_pt1 | contig 58617 bp, 92 predicted proteins | sample I_Bog_E1_1_FD_202095 | JGI IMG/M metagenome (GOLD analysis project Ga0302140, IMG submission 202095) | Peat permafrost microbial communities from Stordalen Mire near Abisko, Sweden - I_Bog_E1_1 | ecosystem: Environmental > Terrestrial > Soil > Wetlands > Peat | place: Sweden: Abisko, Stordalen...
CACGTGCACACAGGCGTTCAGTCTGGTGGCACTTCTGGAGGACCCACGGGATGAGGTACCGAGCTCTAGATGTCAACGGCGATTACACACTCGGCCAAGGAAGTGCCAACTTCCTTGTGAACAGCCACGAGGCCGTGGGCCAGTTGATCCTGACCCGCCTTAAGCTCTTCACTGGCGAGTGGTTCCTGGATACCACCGAGGGCACCCCTTACTACCAGAACATTCTTGGCAAGGGCACGCAGGGTTCATACGATCTCGCTATCCAAGCCAGGGTCTTGGACACCCAGGGCGTGGCAGCGATTGTGTCGTATACCAGCATCCTGAACACGACCACTCGGTCGCTCTCCGTCGAGCTGACGGTGGACACGATCTACGGTCTCACCACCATCTCGGGAGTTCTCGCATGACCGTCTATCCACTCGCAACCCTCGCGGCGCAGATCACCAATACCGGCATCTCGGCACCGTCGTACTCCGACATCCTCGCCAGCCTGCAGGCGTCGTACTGGAACATCTACGGCTCCGATGCCATCCTGACGCCCGACAGCCAGGATGGGCAGATGCTGGCCGTGTTCGCCTCGGCGGTCAATGACTGCAATCAGACGGCGATCAACGTCTTCAACTCGTTCTCGCCGTCCTACGCACAGGGCGCCCAGCTGTCGTCCTTGGTGAAGATCAATGGGCTGGCCCGTGAGGTCCCGTCGTACAGCACCGTAGCCGTGACGTGCATCGGGCAGACTGGCACGATCATCACCAATGGCGTGGTGCAGGATGTCTCGCAGAACCTATGGAACCTGCCGACCTCGGTGGTTATCCCCTCGAGCGGGTCAATCACGGTCACCGCCACGGCCCAGGATCAGGGGGCCATCAGCATCGCGGCCCTGTCGATCAACACGGCGTCGAACGCCGGAGCAATCTACACCCCGACCCTCGGGTGGCAGAGCGCCAGCAACTCAAGCGCCTCGGTTCCTGGCGCCGCTGTCGAGCAAGATGCCGCTCTGCGCCAGCGCCAGTCAGTCTCCACGTCGGTAGCGGCCGTCACGCCTCTGCAGTCGATCAGTGGGGCCATCGGGGATCTTTCTGGCGTTGGTCGGTACCTGGTGTACGAGAACAGCACGACGGCGACTGATGCGCACGGCATTCCGGCGCACAACATCTCGGCCGTGGTTGAGGGCGGGAACATCACGACCATTGCACAGACAATTGAGGCCGTGAAGTCCGAGGGCACTGGCACCTACGGTTCGACGTCGGTCACGGTCCTGGACCCGATTGGCGTGCCAGTCGTAATCAACTTCTACGCTCTGGCTGAGACCCCGATCTATGCGTCGGTGACGCTGACGGCGTTGACTGGGTACGTCTCGACCACCGGCACCTACATTCAGGAGGCCCTGGCTCTGTATATCGCCGGTCTTGGCATCGGTGTGAACTGCTACCTCGGCCGTCTGTGGGGCCCAGCGAACCTCTCAGGGACCGCGGCCATTGCAGCCGTGTCGGCGGCCATGCAGGCCTCAGGTGTGCTCCCGTCTGGCGCCTCCGTGACGCAGGCTCAGCTCGACGCGCTCTCTGCCACCTACGACGTCACCGCGATCACGATCGGAACCTCACTCAGCAGTCTTGCAGCGTCAGACGTCGCGATTGCGTTCAACGCCGCTGCGCAGGGCTCGGTCAGTAACATCAGCCTGACGGTGCACTAACATGAATGCTTACACCGGCCTCATCACGAGCGAGCACAACGACAAGCCGAACTTCATGGCTATGATCACGGCGCAGGTCCAACCGGCGGTCGACCTTCAGGCGACCATGAACGCGATGCAGCAGGCCTACGACCTCGACGCGGCTTGTGGTACCCAGCTCGACGTCCTCGGCCAGTGGATCGGTCGGCCACGGCAGCTCACTACGCCACTCACGGGGGTGTACTTCGCGCTGGATACCTCAGGCGTCGGTCTGGACCAAGGCACTTGGCAGGGCCCGTACGACCCGACGAGTGGCCAGACGTCACTGGCTGACGACGCCTACAAGACGCTGCTTCGGGCGACGATCGTGGCAAACTCGTGGAACGGCACTGTGCCTCGGGCCTACGCCGCTTGGGCCGTGGTCTTTGGGACGGCAGGCTACCAGGTCGTTATCCAAGACAATTGCGACATGTCAATCTACATGGGCCTGCTGGGGCCGTCTCCTGACGCCGTCACCCTCGCCTTGTTTGAAGGTGGATATCTCAATCTGCGCGCGGCTGGGGTCGGTGTCCGCAACTACGTCACGCCAACGCTGGCGAACACCCCGTTCTTTGGCTTCGACGCCGAAGGCGCCGCGATCGCGGGCTTCGATGTCGGCGCCTTCGGCACGTTTAACTAGGAGCATCATTGATGACAAACGTGGTAGACTACCAACCCTTTGCCAACGGCTCAGGGGCAAACGTCGAGAGTCAGGCTCAATTTCTGACCGACCTGGGGACTGGGGGTACGCTTGTCAACGGCTACACCTCTGGTCTGGCCAAGTCCACGCAGTTCAACAAGGTCGCGCGCCAGTCGTCCATGATGGCCGCCGCGCTGGCCACGTTCATCTCGACTGAGTTGAACACCAGTGTGCTGGATGACGGCAACCTGGCGGCTCTGACAACGAACTTCACCAACGCGCTTATCACCCTGGTCGCGGCCAATGCGCCGCAAAGCACCGTCTACTGCGGCTCCGCGGGCGGGACAGCGAATGCCATCGTGCTGACCCCGTCTCCGGCGGTCACGACCCTGGTCACGGGCCAAATGGCGTATGTGTTCCTGGTCACGGCAGCGAACACCGGAGCCACTACGGTGGCTATCTCGGCTCTGCCAGCCAAGAACCTGTACAAAGACGGTGCGAGCGGCCCCACAGCCTTGACGGGTGGCGAGCTGCAAATCGGTGACCTGGTCCAGCTCCGCTACGACGGTACGCAGTTCCAGCTCGACGGCGTGGCCAGCATGGCCAGCACGACTAAGGTTGTCTCGACCGCCCAGAGCGTGGCCAGTTCGAACACGGGCACCTATTACGTCAACACTGCCGCCGTCACCTACACCTTTGCGCAGAGCACGGTTCTAGGCTCTAATTTCGTCGCCACGATCTTCGCTGAAGGCGGCGCGGCTACTATTGCCACGAATGCCGGCGACACGATCAACGGCGGCTCGGCTGGTGCTGGCGCGACCATTCCCAAGGGCTTCATTGGTACGGTCTTCACCAATAACAGCGGCGCTCTGTACGTGTCGATTAGCCCGGCTGGCTCTGGCATTAGCACGATTGCGTCTGCTTCCACTGTCGATCTGGGCACGGCGTTTTCGACCAGCGTGAGCGTTACAGGCACCACGACAATCACCAGCTTTGGAAGCTCGGTTGGTGTCGCCGGCCCTGTCTACACCCTGACTTTTGTAGGCGCGTTGACGCTAACCTACAACTCAACTTCGATGATCCTGCCCGGAAAGGCAAATATTGCCGTTGCGGCTGGGGATACAATGCAGGTCCAATACCTTGGGTCTGGAAATTGGGAGGTTATCGATTATCAGCGGGCGTCTCAGCCGGTTGTCTCATCCTCCATGCAGGGGAATTTCAAGAACCTAAAGATCACGGTCACATCCTCGTCTGCGATCACTATTACAGCCGACAGTCTTACGCTTGCCGATGGTAGCGGAGACTATATCACCGTCATCGGGTTCAGCCAGTCTATCGCTACCGGCACCAGCGGCGCTGGTGGTCTTGATACGGGTTCTTTGGCTGCGACATCCTGGTATCACGTTTGGGCTGGATGCACCCCAGGCGGCACGCCAACGGCTTATATCTCGATTTCCTCGACCGCCCCCACCAAGCCCAGCACCTACACGTTCAATGCCCGTATCGGCGCGGTGCGGACGGGTGCCACGGCTATTCTTCTGGGGACGCTCCAATATGGACGGCAGGTGCAATACGTCAACGGCGGGGCCAATTTGACGGCTTTGCCCCAGATGGCGAGTGGCACAGCGGGAAATCAAAACACACCGACTTGGGTTGCGATAGCAACTGGTGGGTTTGTTCCGCCAACAGCATCGCGTCTTACTTTTGGGGTTTTTACCTCATCAGGTGCCGGTGTGACTATGGTGGCTCCGAGTAACAGCTACGGAGCGTATTCTAGCGCAACAAACCCGCCATTCATAAGCAACTACCCGTCTTCCGCAGGTAACGCGCAGGGAAGCCTGACGCTAGAAAGCACCAACATCTATTGGATTACATCTGTTACGAGCGTGATAACCTGCATCGGGTGGGAGGATAACCTGTGATGACTGATACAATTACTCAAGGATTTGCGCTAAACCAACAGGGCGGCATCCGAGCTTTTGACGATGGATGCCCGATTGATGCAGACGAGGTGGCATATCCTGATTATGAGTCAGCCACTGCAGCGCAGGCTGTCAATCCATCCGCCATCCATGCTGCCCTCGTGGCATCAGCTCAGAATGCGATGGACAAAGTGACTGGCTCCAGCGGGACCATCATTCGTTGCGTCGTTGCTGGGGTGGCTGTCCCGGCTGCCTGGACGGCCTATGTGGTGGCGCTTCGGGCCATCGTCAACGGCACGGATACCACCAGCACAGCTCTTCCGAACGTTCCTGCTTATCCTGCTGGAACTTGATTGGGCAACGGGGCTGCGAAGTACTGAGGCCGCAGCCCCTAACAGGGGACACGAAATGGGCATTGAAGCTGACCACATGCTCCTCCTTGGGGAGCTACGTGGTTACATGAAGGAGGGGATGCGGCAACGCACTGCGGACGGCTTAAAGCTTGACGCTTTGTCTCAGCAGGTCACGGAGCTCTCCACGGGCTTTGGGGCGCATGCCCACAATGAGGAAGAGTGGCGTGAGATGCTGGAGGAGCGCCATAAGCTGAACGAAGCGGCGATGGCCATCCTCCACGCCCGCGTCAGTGCTGTGGAAACACCTGACGGGAGCCCACCGACACCGCGCGTGCGTAGCAAGCACGTCGCAGCCGTGGGTGGTGCGGGTCTCATGTCTCTGCTGTTCGGCGACAGCATCATAGAGTGGGTCAAGCAGGTCGCTGAGTTTTTCTCGAAACATTGGCATTAGGAGCCACTCACCATGAAGTCTTTTCTTCTGCTACTCCACCGCGAATTTACGCGCCCGACCCTTCTGCTGGCGCTTCTGGCCCTGCTCTTTGCGTTGGATGCCGTGGCGCCCAGCGCCACGGGCCACCCTGAACTCTCCCCGTTGCTGATGACTGTCGCCCTTGTCGTGGGTGGCATCGTCGTCGTGCACTTCACCAGACGTATCCTGTTCCACCGACTGGACCTCCAGACCATCGCCCTGAAGGCGTGCGAGACCTCTGGGGGCGCCGGGCTGGTGTTCCTGAGCGTGGTCGGCTTCATGGCGGTGGTGCTCAGCTCCATTGTTGCCATGCTACGATGATGGAGCAGCGTGTGGCCTTCTACGCGACCTGCATCTTCTTGTCGGGGCTTACTGCGTTTGGAGCAGAGCTGCCTGCCGGTGCTGTGCAGTACCTCCCGGTCCTTCAGGCCGAGGAGGCGGCACGGTGGCCCACGTTGCCGCTGCCCTCAGCCCTTGGTGCTCAGGTGGAGCAGGAGACCTGCATCAGCCTACGGTCCAAGGGCTGCTGGAACCCCAGGACCGAGCTGAAGACCAGCCGAGAATACGGGTTCGGCCTGGGCCAGCTGACGATCACCAAGCAGTTCAACGCCTGGGCTGAGGTCCGTGGTATGGACCCAAGCCTCAGGACCTGGAAGTGGGAGGACCGCTACGACCCGACACTTCAGCTCCGGGCGCTCGTTGTCAAGGACCGCTTTAACTTCGAGCGGTTCCCTGCGTCCGAGGGGCGGCTGGCGTTCGCCCTCGCCGCCTACAACGGCGGGCTCGGCGGCACGTACAGCGACATCAAGCTGTGCCGTCACACCGAGGGCTGCGACCCAGGTCTGTGGTTCGGTAACGTCGAGCACACGAGCCTCAAAGCCAAGACCAAGGTCGTCGGCTATGGTCAGACCTTCTTTGACATCAACCGGGGCTACGTCCGCAACGTGCTGATCGAGCGTCGCCCCAAGTACGCCCGCGCAATGGGTGAGGAGTGAACAATGCCTAATCCGTGGATCATCCTCGGTGTCGTCCTAGCCTTCGGGGCCAGCGTCTGGTACGCCTACGCCCACGGCTACGACAAGGGCACCTTCGACGAGAACCAGACCTGGACAATCGCCCGCGAGAAGCTGACGACCGCTGCAGCCGACAAGTACGCCGAGACCTTGAAACGTGCTCTGGCGGCCGAGCAAGACGCCGCCACCCTTCGAGCACAGCAGGAGAGAGATAATGAGACCCACAAATCAGACATTGATAAAGCTTACGCTGACGGCCGTGCTTCTGTTGCCGCTCATGGCCTGCGCGACCCAGGCGCCGCCACCGGACATGGGAGCTGTGGTGGAGGCTCCACCGATAAGCCTGCCTCCGGCGCCGTCAGCGGTCACGGACCCGCTCCTGCCGGACGGCTACTTTCTGACCAAGCTGACCAATTTCTTCTCAGCTTCTCCGAAGAAGCCGACAAACTGAACCTGCGTCTTCGTGAGGCGATCGAAGACGACCAAGCTGTGAGGGCACAATGTCTAGCTCATTGATTATCTGGGTCGCCGTCCTGGCATTTCTGCTGGGTGGCGGCCTGCGTCACCTTCAGGGCGGGCTCGATGCGGTGTTCGGTCTACACCGTTGGCAGGTTGTCATTGGGTACGGACTTCTGGCCGCTCCCGCCGCCACGGTCTACTGGCACCGCCCGCTCTTCGGTGTCCAAGACCTCGCCCTGCTGAAGGCCGTCGCCTTGGCGGTCCTGTTCATGGCGGACATGACCCTGGCCCAGGACTACAGCAAGCCGTGGAAGGTCTTGTGGCGGTTTGGATGGGCGCCCATCCTCGTCGTCATGATCACCGGCTGGTGGCCGGCCGCCCTGGTTGGGCTGATCTTGGCTGTTGGCACCTGGGCACTGAAAACCTGGGGACCGCTGGTGCCCCTTTGGAAGCCGTACTGGGACGGGTGGGAAACTGGGTGGGAGCTGATGATTGGCAGCGTGACTGGTGCCGCCTGGGTGTTGGCTCCCTTGCTGGGAGGGCCTTGCGTCATTGGCTGATAGGTCTTGGGGCTGGTATCGATAGATCCAGCCCCATTGTCCATCGATGTAGATGATCTCAACCATTTTTGTGGTTTTGCCATCCGCCTCAGAAGGATGAGCGCGCCGCGTATAGTTCTCTGCGCCGGTGACATCAAAGTGGGCGCAGACAGTAGCTGCTGATTTGCTCTTGGGCAGTCCTCCAGGCATTCTCAATCCTCCGACGTAGGTTTCGCGGTTCCGAACTCTTTACGAGGGAGCTCGATATCAGGGTCAATTCCAGCGTGCCGAAACCAGCTTTGCATCCCACGCGCCTGAAAGAACATCCCATTGACGATTGACCGCGCACTGAGAACCGTTCTGATGTCCTCGTAGTCGGGATCAATCTTGACCTGGAGCTCAGCCTCTGGCGCGTAGCGAAGCATCGTTATGATCTCCGACGTGAGGCACCGTAAGGCCTCGACCTTCATGTTGATCTCACTGATGTTCAGCATTTTGGTCCTCCAAACTTGATTGACGCAATGGCCAGAATAACCGCAAGAGCCGCCATAAGCACCCAGAACGCTATTCTACCAAGCCACGCGTAGGGATCTTCAACGGCCTTTGCTGAGCACAGCATTTCGCTTCTCCAATTCAACCAATCTTGTCTTTGCAACTTCGCCTCAGCGATTTCAGCTCGCTGCTTCCACGTGAGCACGGTGGCCTCAGGATCACCAGGCTTGCACCGATATCCAGTTCGGGCACCCGACGAGCTGGGGAAGTTTCTGGGCAGCTCAGCGCCAAACTCCAGTGTATCCTTACTGCGACACCGCCGCCAGTAGTCCTCCCACTGTCCATATATCTCGTCGGCGTCGATTGGTCGGTTCAGTTCCTTCTCAAGGTGCGCTGCCCAGTCAGGGCGGTCAAGACGGCTGACTAAACCATACTTGTTAGAGGTTTTGCGGTAGCCAAGATCGACCAGGGACTGCCACTTGGGTTCAAGTTGTGCCATCGCTGTCCTCCAAATCGTGTGGCTGAACAGGCATGACTCCGTGCTCTTCACCAGTTCCTCCGCAGCCGAAGCACGCACGGTTCTCGTCATTGGTACCGTGACCGCCGCACTTGCCACACGTCTTCCCTGTCCAGCCGTAGAGGACCCCATTCTTCACATACTCACCAGCTTTGAGTTGATAAGCCATCACAGTTTCTCCCAGACCCGCCTGAACCCGAGGGCCCAGCCGATCCACTGTAAGGTGTAGTTCTGCGGGCGCCTGACGGCGAGCTCACGTACGTTGCGCACGGTCTCAGGGGCCATGCCCAAGATCCGCTTCCTACCGACCTTGAGGGCGATGGCCGAGTCGCTCAGGCCACTGCGCTGGATTAGCGCCGCAAGCTGCTCGACCTCGGGATCCACGTCGACCTGAGGTTTAGGTTTCCCATGCCTGCTCATTATTCTCTCCTGGTATGCTGGTGTACTTAGGTTTCTACCCGCTTGCTTAACCACCGAACATTCAGCCTCCTAACTCGCTCGCCACACGCGCATAAGCTCTCTCAGCGATTTCCACGCGGTCTCAGACGAGCTCCATGGGGAATAAAAGAACAAGCGCTCAACTCCAGCTGTTCTGGCAATGAGATAGCCTTCAACAACGGCGTCCACTCGCTGCTCCTCGGTCAGCATTGGTGACCGCTCAAACTGCTCGCGCACGTCAGGCATCACGACTTCTCTCCCGCCATATGGGCGCACTCAGGCCCAAGGCCTCGGCTGATGCTCTCCGGCACAGTCAGCTTACGGCCGCACCTACCACAGCGTCCCTCGTGCCAGACCTCCAGGTCCTTGTGGAGTACAGGCCCAGTGGCCAGCAGCTTCCAGAACCAATCAAAGACCTTGTGGCTCTGAGAGGTCGTGGGCACCCTGGCCCGTGTCCAACCATGCTTGTACCGGCCGTTCTGGATTGACCCCATGTACGAATACGATGAGGCCTTGCTGTTGTCAGACCCCGTCATGGCGCTGACATACCACAAATCCGTGTCGTTTTTCTTACGGATCTTGTAAGTGTGCCGCCCTCCCGTCAGGGAGGATTTCAGGGTCAGGATGGCGTTCCCAGCCAGGGCGTAGGCCCTGACGTCATCGGCCGAGAAGAGCCTTCCCTTGAAGTCATGCTTTATTTCCATGGTTCTCTCCAGGGCACGGCAGGATCATCATCTGGCCGTGCAGGGATTTAGGTAAACAGACTGGGGCCTATAGACGTAGGTCTCAGTCTGTTTCAGATGGCTCTTGCCTTATCAGATAGGCTTATCCCAGACGGTATCCATCCAGCGCCAGCTGTTGGTGTTTACCACCCACGTCTTCTTGCCGAACTCGACCTCCTCCACCTCTGCCACGCCTAATCCTAGGAGCTCTTCTTGAGGGTCGCAGCGCCGTATTCTTCGACGTCACTGCCGTCGGGGTGAACAGCAATCATACCGAGCCGTCGAGCGAGCGCGGTGACGCGCGGCAACCGCTGGCGGACCCGCCAGTTGTAGGCGACGTATTCAACGGCTTCACGGCGGCGGGTGGTCAGTTCGTCGGCAGTCAGGGTCTTCATGATTAGCTCCTCAGCAGCGTTGATAGAAGCATCTTAGTGCTCTGCTGAGGAGCTGTAAACATGTATTTTATTAAAGAGGCAACTTTCCGTCCGCAAGGACCCAGCTCGAGGCACCGCGGTTCCGTGTCCACAAGGTGCCGGCTTCCTTGTGGGGGTACTCATCGATGAACACGATCCTCTTGCATCCAGTGTTCAGAAGCAGTTTCACGCAGGTCATGCAAGGACTGGCTGACACGTAGCAAGTGTCGATCTCGTAAACGTCCTTGCACTGCAACAGGGCGTTCTGCTCTGCGTGGATTGCCTGGCAGCCATCCAAGTTCGTACCACTGGCCGAGTGCGCCCCCGAGCAAGCGTGGCCCCAGACCTTGCCACCACATGGCCCAATAGTTATCTTGGTAACCTCATTGCAGTGGGGCAACCCAGCCGCGACCCCGTTGTATCCGGTAGCCAACACGTGGCCACGTGCGCTTAACAGCACGCATCCCACCTGACGACGCAGGCAGGTTGAGCGCTTGGCCGTGGCCCTGACCAGCTCCAGAGCCCAATCATCACGAGACGGACGCATCTTTCGCCTCCCACCACCGAGCCTGATGCCCAGGAGTCGTGTGCTTCAGCCCATCGAGCAGATAGAGCGTCAGGCCAAGACCCTCATAGTAATTTGAGGGCACAGGATCTGAGTATGAATTCCAAAAAGACTGATCGACGATCTTCTCGGCGTCGGCCCAATGCTGCTCGTAGAGGTGACTGCTCGCAAGCGTCAAGAAGAGCGTACCTGGAGACAGCTTGTCAGTCCGGCGCTGGTTCAAGCTGTCGCAGACCAGAGCGCCAAGCATGCTGAAGTTGAAGGCGTCATACGGAAGCCCCAACCATGCGTCTGAGGAACGCATGAAGCCGTGGACGTTCAGCTTCGAACCACGGACCATGAACGAAAAGGCCACCGTGCAGGGGATGTCCTTCGAAGGCTCAGGGTTTGGTGTCCAGATAGTCATGACAGCCTGGCGTGTGTCTGGATCCTCCAACAGCTTCTCGACCACGTAGTCAAGTTGAGCCTGGATCCGAGGACCATAGGCTCCGTCGAACGTCTGGCCGTTGTCGCTGAAACGGCTGATGTTCCTGTTGAACGGGGCGATGGTCTCCACCCGGTTGTCACCAGATAAGATCCAGTGGGCCTCAGCCGCCATAAACCGATACTGGAGCTTCCGCTCCTTGACCAGCAACACTGGGTGGAGCATGTCAACCAACACAGTGTGTTGGGGGATCTCCAAGGTGCGCTGGCCACGGGGTGCCACCGGGTGGCCGTTGACGATAATGTCAGCCAGGGTCTTGACCCAGACGCTCGACAGCGGAGCGGCTTCTTTAAGCATTGAGGACCTCCTTGATGGCGCCAATGAGAGGATAGGGCTCGGCAGACCTGAACCGCTTCCAGTACTGCGGATGCGCTTGACGAACGTGGCATTGCCCAAGGCGGTTAAGGACTGTGCTGGCAACATCTCCAAGCGCAAAGACCGTGGAGCTTAGACTCATCGACTTCTCGAAGAATTCTTCGAGATTTTGATCAGCATTGACCCAGCACAGCTGGTTCTCTCTGATCCCGGCTGCGTGAAGCTGCTGAGTTAGCCACTGACTGCAGCCAGAGCCGGTGAACGATGCGAACGGCCATTGGTACAACGGATCATGCTCGCAAGGTTCGGTGAAATTCTCGCCCACGAGCACAATTTTGGCCAGTGCGTTGCCGGCCGAGGCGACCGACACAGAATGGCTTTGGCCGCGCAGCGAGTTAACGGCTGGAACACCAGACGCAGACGCGGTGTAGTCAAAGTTATAGACGGGAAGTGCTGTCGCCATGGCTTGGTACTGCCCGTAGACCAACATGAGCTGATCCTCGTTTTCGAGGTACTCGATCTCCTTCCTGCTGAGGTAATTGCCGCGCACCGTGGCCCACGGCGGTAAGCACTTCACCACGACGGCGCCGCAGCGAAGAGCCAAGCGCTCGAGCATCCGTCGCTGGTCGTCACCCAGGCGGTCTTCACCATTGCGGAAGGCGAGGCCATACGGCACCTCACTTAACCAGCAGCGGTCGAAGACGACGTCCTGATAGCCGAGCAGCGCTGGCATCATGGCCTCGACGTACAGACGGGCCAGCCCCTTGGTGATTTTGACAAGCGGCCCAAAGTGCACGTACCTGGCGTTGTTTAATCGCGCGTAAGACTTGGCCGCCGTGGTCTTTCCACTTCCATCTGGACCCTCGAAAATTGTGAGCCGGCACGAACGACGATCAAACTGATCCATGGGACGCCTCCTGATGGACCTCGTCGTCGCGGCACTTGGACTCGTCGTGGTGGGCCGACCACTCAGGAGTGCACCAGCTGGCTCGGACATAGCCGAACTCCTCAAGAAGCTCCCAGGTCTTGGGCCCAATCCAGCCCTCAGGCTTCTTGGCGTCCACCAGATGGCCTCGGTGAGTCAGCCCCTTGACCTTGGACATGTTGGCCCGATGGACATCAGCCCACAGCGCCTCCCACGGCAGGCCCAGCATAATAGCCGTGCCTTTAAGCACGTAGCACAGGTCGACGAGGGCGTCGGCCATGCCGGCCAGATCCTGCTTGGAGGCGGCTTCCTTGAACTCATTAAGTTCTTCTTGCATGAAGACCTCACGTTCACCCAGCTTGCGCTTAGTGAGATGCCCAGGGACGTTGTGGACCAGCTGGCCGAACTTCAGCATGAACTCACGGACGTCGCGAAGCTCGTGATCAGGCACCAGCGGTCGAGTGAAAGGGGGGACAGTTTCCATTACCAGGGCGCTCCTTTGACGGTGGTTTTCTTCACGGGCTTTGCCGGCTTTCCGTCGGCGGGCTTGGCGCACACCCACAGGTTGTTTCTGGCCTGATCGGGATAGATCGGCGCGAACAGGCAACTCAGGGCGTCGTTGTCGTAGTATGGCTCCAGCTCCTTGCGGACCCTCAGGATTGCCTTGGTCAGCTCAGGATCGAGCTTGTTGGCCGGCTTCCCGATGTGCTTGATGTCCATGAACGTGCCGTAGCGTTGCTCAACCACGAAGCCGGCCTTCTCGATGTAGTTCTGCAGCTCAGGCACCGTAAATTCATGGATATGGTTTGCAGCGTGGCGCTTGCCGTCGTAGCATGGTGTCGACAGCAACAGCTTACCGCCGGGCTTCAGCACTTGGAAGAAGGCCTTCAGCATCGTGGCGCCGTGTTCGACGGCCATGTGCTCGATGACCTCGTAGCTCACGACCACGTCGTAGCCCTCAGGACGCAGCTTCAGAGCTTCCTTCCAGCGCTCGACGAAGTTGAACTCTCCAATGAAGGTCAGGCGCTGGCTGTTCGACGTCTTGAGCTTGTTGATGTCCACGCCCACGTAAGTGTTCACATGAGGCGCTGCCCCGCCCGTCAAGATCTTGCTCAAGGGCCGATCCTCGCCGCAGCCGACCTCCAGGACGTTGTCCTTCAGGCCGATGAACCTGCGGGCGAAACTCCAGCGGAAAAAGTGTGCCGAGTAGTCTCGCCCCAACGTCTTGCCATGTCCAGCCTCACGGAGCTGCGTGCTGTCGTATTCCCGGTCGTCCCGGGTCTTTTCACGTCGTTGAACCATGGTCCACATCCTCAATCAGATAAAGCAAAGGCGCTCAGGCGTCAGACCTAAGCGCCTTTGCAGAGAGTTTTGTTACTTGGCCTTGGGTTCCTTGGCCGCCGGCGGGTTAAGGCCCTTCTTGGCCATGTCGTTCCGGTACCACTTGACGTAGCTGCGCTTGTCGTCGGACAGGCCGAACTCGGTCTTGACCAGGGCGAAGATCTCGTCGTCGGTCTTGTTGCCGGCCATGATCAGCTCCTTGAAGCGCGCCGAGGCCGAGGGCTTGGCGGCTCCGGTATCAGCCTTGGCGGCAGGCTTCTTGGCGGCAGGCTTCTTGGCGTCAGGCTTCGCCGCGGGCTTGTCGACCTTGGCGGCTTTCGCAGCAGGAGCCTTGGGCTCGGCAGCGGGCTTCACGGCAGGCGCTTTCGTGGCCTTGGGCTCAGAGGCCGGCTTGGCAGCTTCGGTATCAGCCTTCGGGGCTTGGGCGTTCTTCTTGGCAACAGCCATTTCGTACTCCTGATCAGAAATGTTGATGACTCGGCACAGGACATCCAGTGCCTCCTTGGTAGCCCCGGCGTGGCGTGCATACTCAAAATAGAGGTTCGCCAGCTTGACGACGGGGAAATTGTCCGACTTGGCATACCACAGGTCAAACTCAGCTGTGTGAGTCTTCCCAAGCACGAGCCCCATGGCGCAGCCGTCATACAAGGACACGTACTCAGTCCACTCCTTGTCTCGCTTGGTGACGAGGCAGGTGTGGTTTCGACCGTTGCTCCGAGGACCAGGACCATAGGCGGTCAAGGTCCCAGCAAATTTCTCGGCTGTGGCATTGGTCTTCGACGGTAGTTTTGTTTTGTCACGTGGCACGACGTCCTCCTTAGGATCGATGATGAGCTTTTGGAGCTCGGTGTCCACTGGAGGAACGATGAGCATACTTTCACAGAGGTGAAGCAGCTCGTAAGCAGCCTGGATCCCAGGAACCAGCAGCGGCTCAAACAGCTTGACGAAGTCAACGTGCCTAAGCTCTAAGATCTCGACCTGGAAAAAGTCGTGTGACGCCACGCGGATGTAATCTGCGTGAACTTTCGTCACGACCGCCATAGGGCGATGCTCAGCGCCATTCCACAGACGGGAGGGCCCTGAGAACGCCGAGCCAATTGCCACTCGAAAGGGACCTTGGCTGTAGCGGGTGCTGGTGTAGGGATACTTTTTGCCCATGTCATTCCTCAGCAAGGCAGATTAGGCATCATAGCACAGACGGCGATGCCCGTAAACTGATTTTTATAGCTTACCCTGCTTCTTCAGATCCTTACGGTACCAGTCCACGTATGACCTACGATTGTCGTCGAGGTTAAATTCCGCCTTGACGGTGGCAAAGATCTCATCGTCTGACTTACCACCGGCCAAGATCAGTTCACGGAAGCGGCTGGCAGCTGAGGGCTTACCGGCCTCACGTGGAGTCCTGGCCGCCTTGGGCTTGTCAGATGCCGTGGTCTTACCCATCTTGCGCTTAGGCTTCAGGGCTGAGCCTGAGACCCTGGTGCCGACAGGAACTGCTGACTCGTTCAAGGCGATCAGCTGGGTCCGCTCCTCGTCGGTGCAGCCCTGCATGAAGGAGTCGAGGATCAGTAGTGGCGCGATCCGCTCCAGCACGGCGTCGCTTGGGTAGCCTGGCTCGGCGTCAGGGTCCTCGGTGAAGTAGATAGGCCGACCTGCCAAGCGCTCCTCATGGAGCATGTGCAAGATCGGGTCCTTCGACGCCCTGAGGATGGCGTGAGCCATGGCAGAGTGGTTCCGCCGGCCCATCGAATGGTCGATGCACAGCTGCTTGGCCTCCTCGAAGGAGCGGACAGTGCCGTAAACCGGGCAGTGGAACTTGAAGTGATTGGCGCCGGTGACCGGTTTCGGGGCTTTGGCCATGATCAGTCCTCCTTCAACCTGGGAAACACGAGAGGGTGAGACAGATCATAATCAATCTGCGCATCGATCTCAAGAAATTCATCGCGAGGGAAGGCACAAGGACCATAGCCGTTCGGATTTTTAGGGTCCCAACCTATCGTGGCCATCATCTGCATGGCGATGTAGCGCTTGTCAGTTTTCAGCTGTTTGCGTGCCATGATCTTCACTCCTCAGTGGCGTTGATAGAAGCATCTTAGTGCTCCTATCCGCCGTTGTAAATACCTATTTTCTGCCTCGGCCCAACTTTTTCAAGGCCTCGAATAGCGCTTGCTGCCCCTTCTTCTTGCCTCCTAGCGAGTCAAACGCAATCCGCTCGTCAACCGTGTCCCTGGCAATGATCCGATGGTTGAACACTCGCTTGCTCTTGCTCCCCTGCCGAAGCACGCGGCGGATGAACTGGTCATACAGCTCGTAGTCCCAGGTCAGTGAGTGCCAGCACACGTGGTTACCCACGAACTGCAGGCCATCCAACCCGTGGGCGGCTGACTGAGGGTGTGCAAACAGGTAAGGCAGGTCGCCGGCATTCCACTTATCGATCAGCTTGCCCGTGTCTGAGGCCTTCCCGCCTCTGCCACCGATGATAGGAATGTCCTTACCAAACCTGGCCTTTAGGCGGTCAAGGTCATGGGCAAAGTCATAGGCCACCAGGAGTGGCGACCCTTGCAGCTCCTCGATCAGTTCTTCCAAAACATCGGTCTTGGCGTCGTGGAGGTTAACCCACTCACGATCTGACTTCTGCTTCTTCAGGAGCTTAAGGATGTCAGGCTCGAGATAGATCCCGCCGTTGGCCACTTGGCGGCACTTGACCGAGGCTACTGCTGCCGTGGCAGCAGTGATGGTCCGCTCGTCAAGCTTCGCAATCAGGTCGTCCTCTAAGTGGTCATAGAGTTCTCGCACCGAGTCAGGTAGATCGACGAAGATGTCGTTCGTCACCAAGGCCGGCATGTCGAGATAGTCCTCTGCCGCCATGCGCAAGGCCAGCGGAGCCAACCGCTTATAGATCAGCTGGTCTGCGCCCTCTTGAAGAATCCACCCGAACCCATCGTAGCTTGGCAGAAAGTACTTCGACCGGTAGTGAGTGATGTATTGACCCAGCGCGTTCCCCTGGTCGAGGATAAAGCACTGACCAAACAAGTCCATCAAGCCATTCGGCGCTGGTGACCCAGTCAAGCCCCAGCGACGTGAAAAGGTATGGAGAATGCACTTCAAGGCCTTGAACCGATTTGAGGTGGTGTGCTTGAACTTCGACAGTTCATCGATGATCAGCGTGTCAAAACCCAGCTTTTTGAACCGCGCCAGGTTGACCTCGACCTTGGTCTTTCCAGTTCGCCCCTTGGTCTTTGTGACGTCGAGCAGCCATTCCAAGCCCTCTGGGTTGATCACGTAGACGTCGGCCACATCCTCCTCGTCAAGCAGTTCCTGAAGCAAGTCGTTCTTGTTCTTCCCGTGGAGGATCTTTACCTTGATATCCTTGAAGTCTGTCCACTTCTGAGTCTCGCGTGGCCACACAGAATAGCAGACCCGCAGTGGGGCGACTAGCAGCGCTCGGCTGGCGACGCCTTTTTTCCTGAGGACCTTGAAGGCCCCCAGGGTGATGCTAGTCTTGCCCAGTCCTGGGTCGAGAAACAGCGCGGCGCAGGCGTGCTCGAGAAGGAACTTCATCGCCTTCTTTTGGTAATTGTGCGGTTTCCAGGGCACGGATAATAGCTCGGAGAGCAGTTTCAACGCCATCATGAACCTCTACGTCGTAGCCGAGCTTGGTCAGAAGCTCGTGCCAGTGTGTCTGCTTAGGCCTCGGCTCTTCGCCAGGCCGCTTAAATTCAATGAGCAGTGGCCTACCACCTGGAATGAGAAAAAGACGATCAGGGATGCCTGTCTCACCCAAGATCGTCAATTTCCAACTCAGCACCCCCAGCTTGAGGGCTTCTCGGCAGACCTTGCGCTCAATATCTGACTCGAGTAGCCTCATGGTCAGACCTTATGCAGCCGTCATGTGTCGAACCACTGCTCAACAACCGACCCATTCGAGCACCAGGTTACAGAGGCCGCTGAGTAGTCCATGTAAAAGGCTACGCACAGCACTTTGGCCTCCATGTCCTTGTGACCATCGATCAGGACCTTGGATCCTGGGCGAATATCCGCCCTGAATGTATGCTCTGTCATGCTACACCAGCTTCAAGTGCTTGAGCAGCTGGCAGGCGTGAACAGCCTGGGTTTTGGCGTCGTCCAGAGCATTGTGGTAGGTGCCAGTGCGGACAGCTTTGAGCTGAGGGACGAAGCCCTTCAAGGTCCGGTAGCAGCGGTTATTCCAGAACTCCCAGCCCTGCTGAACTCCGGCCTTGCCGTAGGCCACAGCCAGAATGGCGTTATCGAAGTCCGAGCCGTTCCCCCAGACCCGCACTGATCGCCTACCGGCCGGCGCCAAGAACTTGTCGAAGTTCTCAAGGGCCTTGGTAAACTCGACATTCCCACTCTTCTTGCCGGCCTGAGTCAGCACCTGACGAGCCTCAGGAGACTGGCCAGCCCACCAATCTAACGTGCTCTGGTCGCTGACCAGGCCGACGGCCTCGCAAGTGCTGAGGCGCACGACCTCGTAGTGCTCAGCCCCGAGCTCTCCGGCCTTGGCGTCGAAGAACACGGCGCCAATTGAGAGGATCCCGCACCCAGGCTTGTTGCCGACCGTTTCAAGGTCAACCATAACGTCGATCATATCTCGTCCCCTTCAGTGTAACCGCAGTCAGGATTGTCGCAGCGCAAGGCATTATCAACGCACGCGCTACAAGGAGGCGCGATGAGGAAACTGCAGTTCTCCACCGGAGGAAACTGCATGCTTCCAATGTTACACGCAGGGCAAGGATCGCCTTCGTCTAATATCTCCACAGCGTGTCGCTCCTTGCGCTTTACAATAGCCTGGCTATACTGCGTCATGCCGCTGCCAGCGTCTACTGAAACGCCTCCCTGAGGTTTCCAGCCCTTACCGATCCACTCGTTCACCTTGGACACCAGTACCACCAGTGTGGTGGCGCGGCAGACGTTATATTCCATCTTGACCTCCTCAGAATTTGCAGCGCCCGGGCCCGCCGTTGGCCACGCCACTCTGGCCAAAGTGGCACCAGCGGCACAGATTGCTCGGCTTCGGGGCGAAGCGCGTGTCGGCCAGCATCGGCTTCGTGCGCTTCTCCCACAGCTTCTTAAGCCCAGGCAGATCCTTCAGGGTGTAGGTCAGTTCAGTGTCACCCTCGCCCGTGTACATGATCCCTTGGTCGAGGTAGCCCAGTCGCACCTTGATCGTCAGGTCCATGGCCTCGTACTTAAGAAGAGCCCCAAGAGCGTAGAGCTCGAGCTGCTCCAGGTACTCGGCGTTCTTCTCAGGGCGGAACTTGCCAGTCTTCCAGTCAGTCACGACATAGGTGTTCTCGTCCTCAAAATGGCCGACGTCGATCTTGATCCTGGCTCGGCAGCCATTCCAGTCGTTCCAGACCGTCTGGGTCCAGTCAGCACGAAAGGCCCAGGTGTCTTCCACTGTCATGGGAAGCAGCTTCGAGCCTTTTTTGTACATGGCCTTCAGCTTCTTGAACTCGGCTTCGAAGGCCTTCAGCTCTTTGGGGAGCCGCGCGATCGCCCCCTTGACGTAATCTTCTGCCATCTTGCCGATCGCCGATCCGCGGGCCATGGCGTCATTTCCAGGTTCAGGCAGCTTGTCGATGAACTTCAGCTTGGCCTTGAAAGCGCAGCCTACATAGGCGCTGTACCGGCTGAACGACCAAGACGTGATCTTCTTAATGATGGGAGGCATTTACTGGCTTTCCTTTTGATTAAAGTTAAGGTGAGACCTGTGTTCCTTTTGGTGGCAACTCTTACACAGAGTCTCAAAGTTCTTCGGATCGTTGTTCTGACTATCATGGTCCTTGTGATGCACACAGAGAAACCTCACACTCCCGCACCGCTCACAAGCATCTTTTCTATAATCCCGATAACGGTGCCACGCGTCCTTCTTAAAGCTGTGGTGCGTTGGGCCAAGACCTTGTCCATGGCCGGTTCCTACACCCGGTTGCTTAATCACACCACGCCTGACGAGTGAGTCGTACGTGATTTTGCTCTTCCGTTCGCGTGTCCAAACCGTGCCATGACAAGCAAGACTGCAATATTTTGAACATGCGCCTCTTGGAATGTATATCTGGCCACAAACGGCGCAGGGCTTAGGGTTGAACGCTTTCATACACGCACGCCGTGGGCATCGTAGTCTTTAAGCGTTGCCCAGTTCTGGTATGAAATTGATCCCTCACTCAACATCGCGACATCAAACTCTACTCCTTCCATTGCACCCCTTAAGATCTCCATCCCAGTCTCAATCTCATTTCTCGGTATAGAAGCTGTCAGTTGATCGTGGACCTGCAATAGGAGTCGATGGTGTCTGGGTTTTGTTCTGTAATACATGATGAGCGACTCTTTGGTGCAATCAGCAGCAGAGCCCTGCACGAGCGTGTTTATCATCTTATAGTCGAAGGTTTGAAGTCGGCCATCGATGAGTTTAGGAGGCTCACAGTAATATTCACGGCCTCCCCACGTGCGGATCGGCACATTTGTTTTTGACCTGTGCTTCATGTCCTTATACATGTCTCGAAGGCCTGGGAAAATTGCGAGATACGCTTCCTTAACTTCTTTTGCAGCCTCTACAGAAATTTCAGATTTAGCCGCCAGTTTGCCGATCCCCATGCCGTAGATAAGCCCGAAGCCCGTATTCTTGATCGGCTTTCGGCCGTAATCTTTATTGAGCATCTTGTTGATCATGGCTCGCGCATGATCATGCACGTCAAGCCATGGGTTTTCAAGATAACTGTCGAGTAATACGCCACCTTCAAAGTGACCAAGGATCCTGATCTCTTGCTGGCTGAAGTCACGGTCGATCAGCACGTCGCCGTCAGCGTACGGGATGATGTAGCTTCGCACCAAGGGCAGTGGCGGGAGGCCACCCTTAAAGGGGCATTTCGGCAAGAGCTTGGCCTTCTTTAGGTCCTTCTCGTCGTGGGCAAAGATCGCCGCGAACTCTTTTGGGATGTTCTGAAAGTTCGGGGTAGACGACAGACGGCCAGTACGCGTACCGATGGCTCCTGAGCCCTCAGCAGACTTGGTTTGGTTCCAACTGGTGAAGATAAACCCGCCAGAGGCCTCGGCCGTGGCCAACCAGCTCTTCATAAACGTGTTCAGGCAGGTCTTCAGCTGAGACCTGTACTTGAGCACAGCCGCCAAAGTCTTATCGTGGCAGCCATTGGCCATGGCTGTCTTGTCGGACTTGTACTTGCCTGTAGGCGTCAGCTCCAGCTCATCAGGGTTCGACTTACCAGCCGCGATCAGGGCGTCGATCAACTGAGCGCCTGCGTCTATGTTCAGGTCTGGTGCCTTGAGAGATTTGCGGATATAGGTCTCGAGCTCCACCATCGTCTTAGAGTACATGGCCACGTCTGACCTGAGGCGCTTTAGATCAAGCCTGATGCCCTGCCGCTCCATGTCCAAGAGGATCATGGCAAGTTCACGTTCCCGGTCATAGGCCTTCAGCATCCCACGCTCAACGATCGAAGGCCAGAGTTTCTCGAAGATCCTCTCGGTGCGGATAACGTCACCGTCGGCGTACTTGCCCACGATGTCGCCAGGAGCGAAGGCGATGTACTTTCCGTAAGGCTCCTTTGACGACTTCCCACGACCGATCTTGACCCCGACATGGCTCAACGGCTGGTGCTCAACCAACCAATCAGCCACGGCGTCTTGCTCATCGGGAGGCATGTTCAAGAGTCTCGTGGCCGATGGCTTCAGTCCCAGCTCGATCTGGTTTGGATCATCCAAGAACACCAGAAACATGGTGTCGTGGTACTTGTCCCACGGCAGCTCAGGCAGGTCCATGTGAGTGACGGCCACGTCCACGTCGAACTTGCAATTGTGGAATAACACACCATCGGGATGCGCCCAGGCCTTCTCTAAGGCTTCGCGAGCCTCTGCGTATGAGGAGTTGTTGTTCGTGGCGTGGCCCCAGGCATAGTACTTGGCCTTCATGCCCTTGTATTTAATGGAGACGCCCACAGGAATTGGTGGGTACTTTGGCCGACCTTCGATGCCAAAGGTTTCAAAGTCGACCGTGACCGGGTTTGGGATCTTTGGCTTCCTCATGACTAACCCAGTTCTGCAATGGCCACCAACTCAGACCGCTCACGCGCGGCCCGCAACCGGTTCAGCCGTGAGTGGATCCGCAGCAAGAACTGCTTTCGCTTGCGGCCTTCCTTCTCGGCCTTCAGCAACGACACACAGTCTTCCTCCGTGGCCGTTTGCATCTTGGCGTTCAGTTCCATCCAGGTAGTAAAGGTCATGGCAGCTCCAGGAGGTAGAGGGCCCGAGTCATGAAGACCCGGGCCGTGTTTTTCTTAGTACTTGCCGCCGCGAGCTGCGGGCTTCTTGGCCGCCGGCTTGGCCCGACCACGAGCAGGCTTGGCCGGAGCTTCTTCAGCCAAGCTGTAAGGAGACTCGATCAAACCCTTGACCTCATTGTGGCGAGCCAAGAGCGTCGGCAGCAGGTTGGCCGGCACGGTGTCGATAGCGGTGAACAGGACCTTGAACTGGGTGTTGGAGTCCGGCACCACCTGTACCTTGGTGAAGACACCCAAAGGCGGGCGACTGAGACTGGCTTGAAGCTGCTTGACGAACGCCGCATAACCCTTGACCGAGGTCACAGGCAACTTCATATAGCCGACGCCGGCCGACTCGTAGTGGGCCACGTCCTTGACAGCATCGAACTTGCCGTTCTTGAAAACACCAGCCGGGATCATGCCCAGACGCCGAGTGTTGCGGCAAGCCTTGCCGCGACCTTTGTTCGCGGAGCCCCACTCGTTCTGCGGGCAACCTTGGCACTGCTCGGACTGGGCGCTGCCGTGCTCAACGACAGTCGTGTGCGGGCAAATGGACTTCTCGTCGCGGCCGAACGCGAAGCAGGTCGGCGACTGAGGCTCATCGGAGTCATAGTCGCCCTCGTAGTAAACGTTTTCCAGGACCGAGTCGAGGATGACAACCGCCATTTCATTGCCGGGCAGCGGGGTATCGTTGAACGACAACTGGCCGCTCTTCAGCGAGAAGAACTGACCAGAGGCGGTGCTTTCTTCCATGCCGGCCGAGAGTTGAGCCAGCTTCGCCAGCTCTTCATCCCAGTTCGCGACGGCGGTACCAGTGGTTTTCGGGGCGCGTGTCATGTGTGACTTCCTTCTTAGCTTTGATCGAGGGTGGCCCGTTTCAGAGTGCTTTATATCCTGGGGTGGGCCTGACCTTCCTGGCCTAAAGGTCGCTGAACAGCGCCGGCCAAAATTGCTGGAACTTTTCACGGAGCGGGATCATCAGCTCACGCATCTGCGGATGGGCAGTTTCGGCGCAACGCAGTTTGAAGACGTGACGCCACTCACGTGGATTGGCGGTCATGATTACCTCGGTCTTGAGGCTGTTGGGCAGCACAGACCTGGCTTCTTGTGTGGAGGCGCCCATGTCAAGAAGCTCAAAATACGCCGACTCTGCAGCCCGGCAGGCGTCAAGCCAGGCTCGCCCTCGTTCCAAGGACGGATCGTGGCCAAGCAGAGGTTGGATCAGCGTGATCTCGTTGTTGAACTTGTCCTTGCCGTAGTTGCAGTATCGCGTGCTCTCCTGTGAGAAACTAGCGATACGGTGCCGAACCAGTTCGTGAGAGACCCCGCGGTCACAGATGAACCGGACGGTGATCGACCCATGCTCCAAGACTGACTCGTGCTTGCTCCCAGCAAGACGAGCAATGAGCTTCGCGGCTGAGTCCCCGGTGATCCGATCCTCTGACTTGTAGCAGACCCGACCAGCCAGCTCAATGGTCAGCTCTAAGTCAGGCGTGGCAGTCAGGATCTCGGTCGACGGATTGATGATCTTCACGACACGGTCTCCGCGCTAAGGGTTTCGTCGTCAAACTTGATGCCTCGGCGGGCTCGAAGAGCGACAGCTTGAGGCCCAGTACCGTAGTTCAAGAGCCACGTGGTACGACCGCCGTGGTCAGACGGAAGCTGCAGTATCAAGTTTTCAGCAGCTCTGACGCGCGTCAGGCCAGATTGGATCTCTGCGACCGAGGGCTTGATGACCTCGTCAGAGGACTTGGTCTCCGCGGTCTTGACCACTGAAATCCACATCCCGACGGGCCACTGGGCGGCCAGCTCGCTTTTGCCTCTCTCGCCGACGCGCAGCATAAGATCTCCTCCACACTCGTAGCACGTGTCAGCCTCGACCTCAGATACGAGACCGTTCTTGTCAGTGACAGTGTATTTAGCCATCATGTCGTCCTACAGCTTGTTCAGGGAAACGGAGACGGCATGAAAGACCTTCACGCCAGGGACTTGCTTGCCGGCGTCCCAGCGCTCTTTGACGGCGGTGTCGGCCAACCGGCGTTGCATGAGGTCGAACGAGCCTGTCTTCTTGACGTGCTTGTAAAAGTCGTCCCAGTTCTCGACCTGCGGGACATCCTTCGTGACAACCGTGACTCTGGCCACCTTGCCGGCCACGCCCGAGGCCTCAGACTTGGGAAGCGTCTGAATGATATGCTCCTTGACGGCCTTCTCTTGAGCCTCGAGTTCGTCGGCGATCTTCTGAGCTGCTGAGCGCTTAGCCCGCAGCTCGTAGAGCATGTCGGCACAGGCTCCGATCGTCTTCGGCATCTTGATTACAGGTTTCTTCGGCTTGGCGGCCGGAGATGTATTGGCGGTTGTGTCCATCGGCGGCTTGGCCATGGGTCTAAGTCCTTACAGTGGGAGGTCGGTAAAGCCGCGCGTTTCGCACAGCTCGTGGATGCCGTAATTATTGCCGAGCGAGAGGTCGCGGATCCAGCAACGCTTGGACTGCTCAATCAGAGACCCAAGCTTCTTGGCCGTGGCGGTACCCTGGGTCGAGATTTCGGCAATGAGCAGATCAAACTCGACGCCTTTCAGGCGAGGGATCATGGCGTCAAGGCGTGTGGCCGGCAGCACCTGCTGCGGCTTTGCGGCGCCAGCCTGCTCCAGCTCAAGGTCCCAGGTCGTCTTGAGCACGGTCGCGCAGACAACCAGGATCTTCGTCTGAGGCCCAAGGGAAGCCGCAGCCGTAGCCATGCAGGACCGAGGACCAAGGACGCCAGTCGCCATCAGGCGGACGCGGGGGTAAGCAAGAAGACCTCGCACGATCCGATCGTGGTAGGCCTTGGGGGGAATGGACATTCGAGGCTCCTCAGCAAGACAAGGACATCCTACGGCGCGGCCAAGAAGAAGTACATAGTTATTTTTTCACGACGTTCCAGGTTGCCAGGATCTTCTCGGCGATCTCGACTGACGTGTGTTCAACTCCAGAGAACGCATCTCTGCACCACGCCTTAAATCCGCTGCACATTTCATGAGCCACTGCCTCGTCAGGGTCCTCAAAAAGGGAACCATCAGAGGTTTTATACACCTCAAGCTTGGTGACTTGGTATTCAGCTACAAACCTATCGGGCTCACGTTTCTTGGCTTCCAAAAGCGTAAACAACTTTGTCATCCCAAGTTGGCCCATGCCACGCACAGAGGCCAGTCGCTCTTGGGGAAGATCATCGATTTCCGCCAGCGTTACTTCTTTGCCAAAGCTCCTTATAAGCTTATCACGATAACGGTACTCAAGCTCACAGTCTCGAACCTTGATCTTTGCCAGGTCGGCCATTTTCATCTCCTCAGTGTTTTGCCGGCGTACAGCCGAGCGTCCCTTGCTCCGTCCCAGGCGTCCACACCGGGTAATCTGGTATAGACGCCACCTGTTTCAATGAAGAGTGCGGCGATCACGTAATGGACTCCTCTCGGGGGAACAGACCGCCGAGACGGCCCATCCAGATCGGAATGGACCGGCGGCCCGCCCAAGCGCGAAAGCGGGATAACAGCGGTCGCGGCACCGGGTTGCCTACCAGAGCCCTCTCGCATGGAGAATAGGCATTGAAGCCAACATCCGCAGTGCGGCAGTGGTTGCACCAACAGGTCATGTCCCTATGCTCCCTACAGATTGTTCAGCGCGGGCCGCATCGCCCACCATGAGCGCCGGTCCATTTCACGAAGACCGTAGCGGGCCGACGTGTTCGCCCTGCGAAACTGGAGGACCAAAGCCAGGGTGCGATAACCCCGGTCCATAGCCCGCTTCTGCTGCATCAACGACAAGCACATATCAGTCCCTCACTTTAATCGCAAGGTCGCAGGCGACCGGACGCCATGCTCTCACGATAAATGTCCTTCATCGGAACATCGCTGGAGGTGGCGCGGTCGAAAATCACCTTGGCCGCTTTGTCGGAGGCGGCGCGGGTCGTGAACGCATCGCCATTCTTGATTGTCTGGTAAAGGTTCATGGTGTCCTCCTTATTACCCTTGCGCCCTTGCGCCCTTGCGCCCTTGCGCCCTTGCGCCCTTGCGCCCTTGCGCTATAGATTAGTCTGTGGTCTTGGCGACGCGTTTACTCAGTTGGGAAGTTTGCCCTGGCGGCGCAGCTCAGAGCGATACCAGGCCGGGTAGGACTTCTTCGTCTCAGGAAGGTTGAACTCTTCCTGCAGCTTGGTGAAGACGTCCTTGTTGGCCAGACCCTCGAGGATCAGCTGGCGAGCACGGGCAGAGACCGTGTCCTCGCGGCGAGTGACGCCGTCTCGCTTCACGTCGCGCTTGGTTTTGGCGGTCTTGGCCGGCTCGAGGAACTTCTTCGCGGCGCCGAGCTCGACGCTGAAACCACCCTCGTGGCGCGTGATGAACTTGTTATAGAATTCTTTGGTGACACCGAGCTTGCGCAGCTGGGCGGTGGCGGCGTCGCGGGTCTTGGTGTTGATGGTCTCGACGTTGGTCATGATGCTCTCCTCAGCAGGGTTGGCGCTGTGTGCGTCGTTCATGAGAGCATCTTATCACGCCTAGTGGGCGTGTAAACACATATTTTAAGGGCGGAGCACCTTTGTGGCACCCCGCCCTTAAACCTTAGGCCTTCTTGCGCCGCACTTCTGACCGATACCAACTGGCGTTATAGTGGGCTCGATCGAGTGACATTCCAAAGATCCGACGCAGCTTGCGCTCGAGTTGGTTGTCGGTCTTACCGGCAATGATCATTTCGCGGCAGACACTAGCGATGGTGGGCTTCTTCATAATGACTCTCCTCAGCGTTGAACTAAGGAGATTATAGCACAGAAGCCCGTCTAAGGGCCTCTGTTACAAATACCTATATACGTAATTGCAGGGCTACATATCGATCGAGTCACGGAAGCCCAGGAACACCGGGAAGCGCGGCTTGTCCTTCGAGCCAGTGGGGAAGAACTTGTACTTGGCAACTCGGCCAACTACGGCTCCTGCAGAGAACTTTGCAGGAACCTGCAGCGCTACGTTCAATTGGTGCAATGACCACAGCTCCGCTCTCAACGCGTCATCAAAGCCAGTGCCGATGTCGAACTCGACGCCGGTCTTAAGGTCTCGGACGTGCAGTCCACCCAGCGTCCCTCGGCCTTGCTTGTTAGCCTTGTGGCTGCTGCGTTTCGTGTGGCCAAGCTCGTCCTTTGTCGCCTCGTTAGCATTGTGCATCAGCTCGTAGCAGCCGAGTACGACGGCCTCACTATCCTCAAACCGTTTAAGCTTGAGCAGCCAGCCCTCCTTCTCAGTGCTACGGCCAAACTTATAAGGGCCTGCCGTCGAGCGGATCATGACCCCCTCAAAGCCCTGACCCAGCCACTTAGCTTCCAGCTCCAGCAGCTCGGCCTCGCTGCCAACCTCGACATGCGGGACCGAGACAAGCTCTTGCCGACCGGCGGCGAGCACTCGCTTGCAAACAGTGGTCTGGCGAACGCGGAACCCCTGGTCCTTAACGAGGGTGTCGTCAAAGACGAAGAACCCCACGCCAGGTTCCTCGTCGGCGGACATGACTCCGCTCATAGTCCGGCGGTACACGTTCGGCGCCGTAGGCGCGCCGACGATCAACTCGCCGTCGAGACCCTCATACTGCTTCTTGCCAAAGAGCTTTTGAACGTGGGTGTTAGGGATCTCCTTCAAAGAGCGGCTCATGACCCGGCCGTTGATGATAATCGCCCGGACCCCGTCAAGCTTAGGAGATGCTAGAACGGGGAAAGTCAAGTTCTTGCCATCGGTCTTGCCGGCCAGCATGGGCTTGAATTGTGTCATAGCGCCACCTGTAGCCCAGAGGGCACGGAAGCCAGGGCCTGAGCCTTGTATGTCTTGGCGAAGGCCTTCGCGTCTTTCGTGTCCACGGCGCAGAACGGTATCTCCTTCCCGTCGACGAGCATCATAAAGGTCTCAGTCCTGGGCGGCTTTGAGAGCCACCAGAACGACGGGTTCAGCAAGCAGGTGGTGCTGCGCAGCAATTGCTTCATACGAGACATGATTTGATCTCCTTACCAGGCACGTAGTTACGGTGTAGATGGCAGAGATTGAGTGTCGTAATGCCCCAATCTTGATAGACAGGCTCAAGGCCGTGCCTACGAGCAAAAGACGCGACAGCCTCGTCGAGCTGCGGAGGCTCCACACCTTTGGGGACGTAAAGCGTAAACGACACCATGAGTGTGTCATTGCAGAATTCGTAGTGCTTCAAAATTCGCACTCCTTGAAATAGGGATCTCCGTTAAACACCAGCCCTGCGCCTCGGCAGGTCAATTCGATGCTTGAACCTCTGGTCAAGGTACGGTCATCTTTGAGCTTGACATAGATCGGGATCTCATAAGAGGTTCCATGAAGCACGGCCGTCGTTCCGTAGCTATCGACTACCACGACATCCGTAAGATGCACCAGACGGTGACGGTACAGGGCATCTGCAGCTTGGCGGTCGAGCATGTAACGCCAGGTGACAGCGTCGCCGGTAGCAGTGACCATAGAAACCTCAGCCCCGTGCGCCGGGACCACTAACTGGCCGAGGTAGGCTATCGCTAGGGCGACGGCGACCACAATGAGCCAGGCGATACCGTCAATCAGACTTCGAACAAGCTTTGTTGCCATGGCGCATCTCCATACGACGACGCGGGCGCTCAGTCTGGGTAGGCCGTCCAGCCAAGCGCCCGCGTCAAGACCGAGTTTCGAAGAGGTTACAGAACCTCGCGAACCTTGGCAATCAGAGCCAGGGCCTCAGCCTTCAGCTCTTCGCCCACCGTCTCCAGCTTCGCTTCCAACTCCGCCAGGAACGAGACTGCGGGGTGCTCAGAAACACCCTCGACCGGCTGGTCACCGGCACCACCAGCCTGGGTGTCGGTGCCACCAGCCTGGGTGTCGGTGCCGACAGCCTGGGTGTCGGCACCACCAGCCTGGGTGTCGTCGGTGCCACCAGCCTGGGTGTCGTCGGTGCCACGATAAACGCGATCAAACTTCATTGGATACTCTCCTCAGAATGGAGCGGCGACATGCCCTCCTGACTTCTCAAGCCCCGGCAGTTTCCCACCGAGGCTTAAAGAGGTTAACGGCCAAGCAGACCGCGCGTGCTTGCGATCTTTAAAGGTTGGCCAAGCGCAAAGTATGACCGATTTCATCCTCCTATTTAATCGCGGCGCGGTACTTGCGCGATTTACGATGCTGCTTGCGGCGGCGTTTGGCCGTGGCACAGGTACACATTATCTTTTTCTCCTACAGCATTTTACGAACACCACCACCCTTAGGCGCTGATCTCCACTTACGGCCATCGTTCAGCCAAGGGCGCTTGGCCTTACGCAGATGATACTCACGATCTAACTCAGCCTGAACCTTTCTATCGGCGTGCGTCAGCTCGTGGTGCTCTCGGCAGTACGCCGACCTGTCCACGGCCTTCTGGTCACAGAAGACTGCCCGACGACCGGAACCGGAAACAATATAGCTGCACTGCGCCATCAGCGCGGGACCTTACAGGAGCCGTTGCACGCCGGGCACGTGATCATGATCGCCGAGAAGCTGACTCGACCTCCCATGGGGACACGCCCGGACCCGCCGCACTCAGGACAATCAACTGGGGCCCCAGCGTGTTCCACCACAATTTTGTAGGCCCGGTTGAATTCCCCAAATTTCACTGGATCACCGCCAGCATCCGGATGCAGTTCCTTGGCCAGGTCTCGCCACCGGGTCTTCAGGTCCTCGAGGGTTACAGTCTCGGGCAGCTCCAGCAAAGCCAGGGCCTGTTGCAACTCAGTCTTCATGGATCCTCCCTCAAGCCTGCGGCACCGCGCTCCGCCCGCCTCACACTTAAGGAGGTGACCCTATGCCTAGTCCCCGTTTGGTCCGCCCCCGCAATTGGAGAACACGACCCGCACTGGACCCCGGCATCTTCGAGGACGGTTGAAGGTCTAAGCTATCGTGAGCTGCACTTCAACCATCCTCAGGTTCAGGTCATTCTCAGCAAGCTGAGGAGCCTGAGCCTAATCAAACCTTTAGCAAGCCTGCGAAGCTTTGGCTGGAGTTTTCCGCCGCGCTTCCCAACCCCAGGAGTCTCGACCCGCTCCCGTGTCACCATTCTCTGGATCGATCGCTGCGAGGACCTTTGGGTATTACGACCTGCGCTCATGGTGCTTCGCAGGCTAGCTAAAGGTGCCAGGTCTTCAGAAGGTCCCAACGGACCCGGCGACGTTGTGTGGCTTACCCGGGGGAGTGGGTGACCTTCCTATTCTTCGTCCAAGACCTCGGCCAGCTTGTTGGCGTACCAGATGGACTTGGAGTTATCCTCGACGTCATCGACCTTCTTGCCCAGACGCCACTGATACTTGATCACGGTGCCGCGAAGAAAGCCGATGAACTGCTCTCGGCCCAGCGCCGCCCGAATGGCGTCGATGCACTCGATCCCGTTGTCCGACTCGGCGTAATGATCGGGATGGTTGACCATGTCCTTCTTGGGAGCCGGAGGGGCCACCGTAGGGCTACGCGCCATGACGAACCTCCTCGAGCAGACCGTTGATCTGCTCCAATAGCTCGCCCTTGTTGTAGGACAGCTCGATCTCTTCGATCGAGACGGACTTCTTGGCCACGTGGGCCGAGGTCATAAGACCATCCCGGGCGAGCTTGGCGGCAGCCTGAGACCCGGCGACCTGGATGTGGGTCTTCCCCTCGTCGTCCTTGGTGTGGACTTTGTAAACGCGCATTGGTTTGACTCCTCAGCAGTCAGGCTGGAAGGACCCAGGCGATTAGGCCCAGGTCCCTGCAGGTCATTCGGCCTTGGCGGCCTCGGTGATGTTCTTGCCCAGCTCGGTCAGAAGCTTCGCGCTTTCCTTGGCGCCGGCTTCCTTGGCTTCGGCGACGGCTTCGGTGATGGTGTCCTTGACGACGGCCAGCAGGCGCTTGGTCTCGGCCTTGACGGCCTTGGCGGTCTCGGCGTCGGCGATCTCCGCGGCCTTGATGACCAGCTGTTCGGCGCGGTCGTCCCCGGTCAACTTGCCGGCCTTGGCGACAAGAGCCTGGATCTTCGAATTTTCGCTCAACGACATTTGGTGCTCTCCTTGATTGGATTTGACATCGGGTGGTCAAAATTCGAGGAGAGGCTTGACGATGTCGTCCGGCTCAGCTCCTCAGCAAGAACGACCCTAACGTGTTTTGAAAGGGCCGTAAACAAATATTTTGCGCTTTTTACTTCAACTGATTTGAGGGACCTGCCACAACTTGGACGTGAAGTCCGATAGAGGCGCCAGCAGTCTTTCCAGCCTCAAAGGCTTCCTTATTCTGGACGTTCACTCGGCCCTTCTTGGCTGCCTCGATCCTCAGATGCCAGTAGTATTCGTTGTCGCTCTGAAGATACCCGCTGAGGCACCGTATGGCCACGAGATAAACACCGCGAGGAGGTTCTTCCTTCATGAGTGAGTTGAAGTAGGCCACCGCCTGGATCTCATTCAACTCAACAGGCTGCTTAAGGGTATTCCAGCCCTTACCAAGCAACTCAAAGGAGTAAGTGCCAGGAGGCAGGTTGTCGAAGTTGGGTCGGAGCTTATTGTATGCCTCGAGTTTTAGGTCATTGGCCCTTTGCTTGGCCTCAATGGCTTCCTTGTTGGCCTCGCGCCACAGCTCTAAGGCCTTGACACAGACACGATCTGCGCAGCCATGCTGGAAGTCAGTCGCGTAGCGGTTGTCGCCCTCGGCATCCTTCTGGGCCTGTCGGCTCAACTTGAGAATAGCTCTAACGACGAACTGGGCAATCAGCTTCGCGGTCTCGGCGTTCGACTGTCGGCCCTTGAAGGTGCTGTGGAAGTGGTTGCGGCGTCCAGACCGGCGTTCGTGGTAGGAGCAGTCATAGAGCTTAGCAATCGAGCAGCAGACCTTCTTAGCCCAGGCGTAGGCAAGGAAGTCATCCTCTCGATGGTCCTTGTTCTCAGTGGAGGCGCCAAGCACATCGACCTCAGTCAAATTGTGTTCAAGCAGCAGCTTCTGGGCCTTCTCCATAGCTACCGAGGCCTCAGCCTCCGTGCACCCGCGCTCTGCCGTCATTTGAAGCAGCTTAGCAATCTTGGCTTTGATCGAGTCAGACATGGCTTAAACCTTCTTCACAAAATGTGGATATGCCGCAAGAACCAAATTGACCATTTCCTTGGCCTCGGCGAGAGTAAAAGCTCTCTGTTTCAGGGTCCTCCAGCACCACGGAGTTATAGAATGGTCGGCGATCTTGATGACAATCTGAGAATGAGAACCTGTCTTGACGTGTGCAGGAACGTATTCGTCATTGCAGATGAGACAGGCCGCCGTCGAGCCATCTTCATATACGGCGCTTGGCCAGGATCGCCCTGAGAACGACCGGTACGTGCCCGTAGGAACCTCTGCAACTTTCCACTTGATCTTGGCCATAATAAGATGCTCCTCAGCGTTGTTCTGAAGAGCATCCTATCACCAGCTAGTTGGTCTGTAAACAGGTATTTACCGCTCGGCGATTACGAAGCGCAGTTGAAAGCCGAGCTCTGAGACCTTGGCCAATACGTCTCGGTGCACGATCTTTACACGGCCGTCGCTAAACCGAAACCTGGTGTACGGTAGGTCTCCTAGACCCTCATGGCCTTTGGGCACTCGGTGTTCTGTCGTTAACAGCGACATTGAGACAATCCGCCAGGCCGTGTTCTTTTTGATGAACCGCTGCGCCTTGACTTCAGCGGAAAGTTTCTGAAAACTCATGACAATCCTCCATCCCGCAACAGCGACTTGACCGCGATGAGCTTCGTGGTAGGCGTGCCGACGGCGTTGATCGCCGCACCGATGTTCTGGAGGACCTTTGCCTGGGACTCGACTTGGGCTCGTAAGGCATCGACGAGTCCTGACACAGCCACAACCGAGTCCTTGTGGCCATAGATGACGACCGTAGCACAGGCGTGAGCGTCGCTAAGTTGGATGCCGGCTTGGTGGATCAGAGACGTATTTGTGAACAGCCCAGCGGCCCATTTGGCATTCTCAAGCTCAAACGAAAGCTTGAGCATGGCACTGTCCTGCTCGTTGATACGCTTTTGGAGCTCTGCTCTTTCTGCCTTGAGCGCGTAGACGCAGCTTTGGGTACTCTTTTCGGTATCTGCCATCTCTAGGACTGTCTTTGACAGAGCCCGATTACACTCACGCAAGTTGTGCAGTTCATGGATGGGATGATTGTCCAGAGTAGCTCTGTCCTGAAAGCCTTGGTAGACCATCGGGCTCGTCTCTAACTGAGACTTGAGCTTGTTGATCTCGGCCTTCATCTGATCTTGCTGCCGTGATTGGGACAGAAGATCACTCAGGCGGCCGGTATAACACCCATGAACTCGGGAGCCATAGCGCGACGCGTCCCAGGTGTGGGCTAACCACTTGGCCTCGTGCTGGTCAGTCCACGCAAGAATTCTGTTTTCGGCAGCCGCGTAATCGAAGCCCGCCAAAGCCGGTTTGCGGACGCTGGACATCTCCCAGCATGCGTCGAAGAATGGGTTCTTCGGTGCAGCCGACGGCGCGATCTGGCAACGGCACCGAGGGTGAACGACGTCCCAAAACGTCGACTTTCCGGGTGCCCGAGAAGCTACAGTGCGCGGGACCTTTAACTCAAGGTTCTGGGCCTTAACCCGCCGGAGCTTCCGCTTCAGCTTTTTAACGTCACTCATTTTTCATTCTCCTCTAGGTCTCTCGGTGTGGGAGCCGGAGCCGGATTGGCCAGCTCATAGGCAAGGCGATGGACAACCACCTGGGTTTGAGCAAGTTGCGCAGGCCAGGCAAGCACGATGCCCATCAACTCATCGTCGCTCAGGACGACGCCTGTGAGCTGCTCAGTGTGACGAGCAACCTCGTAACCGACACCGAGATGGTAGGCCAGTAACATCAAAAGAATGCGGATCATCGAGACCTCCTCTTGGGGTGAACGATGGCGTAGAGGCGATGTCCAGCCAGGTCATGGTTCATTTGAACCCAATCCGAGAAACCGTCGACACAATAGAAACTGCGTCCGCGGCCCGCGCGCACCCAAACCGCACAGGGACGCCCCGTGTTAACAACACTCCCGATGGCGCACGACATGGCCCTGTTTGAGCTTGAAGAGACACAGAAGCTCATAACGCGCCCTCCTGGCTAACAGTCCAGTCAAGCTGGTCCCTGAATTCCCACCAGGTTCCATCGGCGTGGCGGTCAGCTAAGCGCACGGGCGCGCTGCAGTAGAAGCCAGAGTATCGGCCACGGGCATGCTCGAGGCCGAAAACCACAGCCGCCCAGAACTCCCAACCTGTTTGGATGCCAATCATAACGAGACCCTCCGCGCCCAGACCCAGACACCCTTGCGGTTCTGCTTAAACTCAAGGTCACACGGACCCATGCCCCAAGTGAGACAGACCGAAGCAAACTTCTGCCAGAATTCATTAGACCTCATTGCCATGACGACCTCCCTCGATCACCATCGGCCAAACATGTCGTTCGCGCAACACGGTCGTCATCACTCTGATCCTCAGAGCAAACTCAGCTCGAGCCGAAGGAGAGCCATGGTGGGCATTCGCCAGCATGTACTGCTGCGTGACGTGTAGAAAGGCAAACAGCTCACTGTTCGTTGCCCGTTGAAGGCCTTGAGTGAGCTTGGCTCGTTCGTGGAATTCGATGTCTGACACTTGGAGCTCCTCAGCAAGGATTTGATAAAGCATCTTAGCTCTCACAGGTGGCTTTGTAAACCGCTATTTTATCTGCCTCGAAGTCTTTTAATCAGCCACCAATACTGGAAGTCAACCATGCGGCAATGGACCCTTGGCAGCCTTCAAGGCCACGAGTAGTTCGGGTTTGGTCATCACTCACCTCCCGGCGCAGGCGCGGCGGGGAGAGGCATCCAGTATTCGTAGTCCTCCAAATCCCAACCTTGATATGCGTCCTCGTGAAGCTCGCCAGTTTCAGCTTCTAGCCAAATGACGTGATATTCCGTGTACCAAAACTCTTTCGTCTGGGCGTGATGCACTGGTAGGGTTGCCAGAACGCGACCGTCTTCCGGAGTCATCGTCTCAATCGGCTGCCAGCATTTCTCCGCCACCAGGGCCGCGAGGTCGGCGGGGGTGAGGGAGGAGATGGCAATCCGAGCAACGTTCTCGAATGTATAACTCGCCCTACTGGTGAGCAGATCGATACGGACGTGTTCCCCAATACGCTTGATCATCTCGTCATTCATGGCCGGGCTCCTTCTTGCCGGTGCCGTTGCAGTCAGGGCATCGCCCGCTGCCCCAGGCGCTCGGATTTGGAAGCGTTCCTTTACCCCCGCACGTCGGGCACGGCTCAGGGCCTTGGCTGGGCGAGAGGGCAGCGCGGGCGATGTCAGCAGATTTCACACAGCAATCGCACCCACATCCCCAACTCCTTCCGGCGATTACGTTCAGCCCCTCCCGAAGTCGTGCAATCTCGGCCGCTAGCCGTCTGATCTCCTCGCGGCACTCTCCGTGCGGGTCGGCGTCGGGTTCTTCGTCAAACATTCTTCAGTCCCTCCAGAGCGTCGCCAATAGCACGAGCCTTTTGCTTGAAACGGTCGCAGCCTTCATCGTTGCTATCAGAGACCCATTTCCCCTGTGTTGCCGCCTCGGCCAGCTTCTTGCCCTGCTCAATCAGGGCGGTGATGTCGATTTCAGTCATGACTCGGTTCCTCCAAAACGAGGTGGATGCAGCCCAGCCGTGTGCCTTTCTGTTTCGCGGCTTCGTCGGCCTTCTCTCGGGTGGGGTACGCCGGCCCTAGTGATGCGATGGGGGAAAAGTAGTTTGGCGGGTAGACGTTCACCCATCCTTCTCGCTTCACCGTCTTCGGCTCGTCCTCGACGGGCACGGGGACCTCTATCTCAGTGCAAGCGATACGGCTTCCTCGGCAGCACTCGTTTTCGCGGTCGGCGTCGTACCGGTTGCGGTGGACCCCAGGCACGTAGCCCAAGTTTACCGGGAAAGTGTTCACCCAGAACTTCTTCAGCACGATGCGCGGCACGTTTCGGACGACGATAGGCCGGCAGAACCCGTCTAGCAAGGTGGAAGTGTTTCCCCTTCCGCCGAGGCTGACCGCGTACACGACCCCATCGTCCAGCATGACCACTATGGGGCGATGCGGGTTTGGCCGGTCGGTGCAGAGTACCCGCACGGGACGCGGCGTTGCTTCGACGGTTTCAACCGGCTTAGACCAATCAATCATTTTGATGCTCCTCAGCAAGGAATTTCATAACCTTGATCTTAGCTTGCCGATCAAGGTCTGTAAATAGCTATTTTACGCTTGCCGGTACCAGCAAGCCTCGGACGAGGGCTCAGGTTCAATCAGTATCACACCATGCGGCATTGACACCTTCACCTTGACGTAGCCGTGCTCTTGGCGGCATGGGGTAAGCCAGTGAAGCATTGAAAACGACGGACGGCGATCTCAGTAAACACCAAGCTTCAGATTTAAGGCCACCTTCGTAGGTCCGACCTGCTCTAGCTCAAGTCCTCCAAGAAGGTTAGGGAACTCGGTGCCAATCAACACTAATTTGCCGTAAGCGTTTCTGGCTTCCAGCGCGTATCGCGAACCAGGATCTAACTGCCATAGACCACCTGAGCGCGTCAAAATTCTTTGTGGGGCGCTAGCTATCCAACTCAGACAAGCATTCTGGTGCGTGACAAAGATCTTCGCCTGATCAACAACAGGGTGGTCATTCCAGTCGATGTCGGTCATAACAGTCGAACCTCAGGCAGGCACCGCAACTGCTTCGGCTCGCCAGAGACAACCATGACCGAGTGGCCAAACTGCCGCAGCGTGATCTTGGCCTGGCCCACTGTCAGACGCAGCAACCCATTCTGAAGCCGCATATCCGACTTCCATTCCTCGGTGAGGTTTATCGAGCCTACCAGCAGGCCGTTGTGATAAAGGTCACTCATCGCGCATCTCCTTGATTACGGGAAACACCCTGCCGCATAGGGTTTTCTCAAATGTGATTGTGGTCTTAGGTGCACGGCGTGCGGCCCGGTCATCGTCTGTGATCGCCCAAATTTAGATTTGGTACTTGGTCTTTTTGAACGCGTCGATGAACCACTGCGGGGTATTCGAGCCATCAAACGGACCGACCGGACTGGGTCCGCTTAATGCGTTAAGAATGGATTTCTCTATCTCGTCAACTAGCCACTTGGCGGCTTCTTCGTCGGTCCCTTGCATTACTACGGCTGGTTCGGGCGCCATTTCCCCCGCACCTTCAGTCCCGCGCCGGGTGACGCCGAATTCGTCGCCGGTATTTTGCGAGCATTCTCGATCACCAGGAGCGGGTTGCTGCGCGGGTTTCTTATAGGAACCCGGTACGGCGGTATCCTTTGGCATCGGCACGTTCACGGCAAACACAGGGAAGATGCTCTCAACGGTCTGTCGTTCAAATTCCTTGGCTGATTCCACCTCGTCGGACATCTCAATACTTCCCTTTCTTCCCAGCCTTGCCCCCGGCCGTTGGCGCTAAGTGAGCTTTGACCTCGGCAGCCGTGGCCTCAGCCCAGCGACCCACGTTCCGAACAGCGTAGAACCGGTCTTGCACGTCTCCGACCCTGATCGGCTTTCCGTCAAGGATCTGCCTAGCTCCAGCCTTCTTCAGGTTGTTCCCCATGCCTTGAGCTGAGACCTTCGTCTTCCCCAGCGGGTCATAGAGGTCAAGCAGCTCTTTGTTGGTGTACAGATCCTTGGTAAGCTTGATCTCTCCAACCCGCAACAGGCTGTCAGGGTCTGTCAAGAGCTCATGGGCCCAAGCCCCAAGGTCTGACTTCCCGTCCATGATCATGCGCTCTTTGGCGGCAGACTTGAAGGCCGGGGCTGTCGGGTTGAAGTCACCGAGGTCTAGCTTCAGGAAATAATCGAACAGAGCCCCAGGACCCTCGCCATCCAGCCACATCATATAGTCGATGTAGAATTCCTCGTCCATGGGGCCAACAACAACCTCGTGGACGTTGAAGCGTCGGTCGTCGTCTTCAAGGAAGAACGCGTCAGGATGGTTGGAGGTGTACAGGTAGTTGATGACGTCTGGGATCGTGTAGATCGGCACGTATTTCCCATTGACTCGCATCTCGGTCTGGGTGATCAGGTCCTTGAGGGCGTCAGCCTCGCTCCGCTTGTTTGAGCCGGTGATCTCTTCGCCTAGCACAAACTGCTTGTTCTCGGCCCAGTCGTTGTAGTCACGCTCAAGGTCCTTCTGATTGATCTTCGCAAAATTCGTGCCGTAGATCTTCCTCATCGTGGCACCCAACAAGGACTTGCCGGTTCCATGCACCTTGCCATGGATGACGAAGCTGCTGAACATCTTAATTCCTGGGTACTTCAAAGGATAGGCCAGCCACCGTAGGAAATGGCGTTTCAGCTCGGTCTCAGCTCCTGTGAACAGGTGGTCAACGAGCTTAAGGAAGGGTTTCACGTCCCCTTTCTTAGGCTCACAGCCCCAACCCTTCCAAGTATTGTAGCAGCGATCGTCATGCTCGTTCTGGCAGAACATCTCCCTGCCAGGAGCGTAGGTCAGCTTAATCGCCTCTTCGCGGAACTCCCACTTGAGCCAACTGGCCGACGCCGACTTCTTCGTCAGCTTAGGACTGCCATCGGGGCTGAACGTGTACTCGTGGCAGGTTTGGGTCGAGTATGAATGGTTCTTAAAGGCGTCGGGCGAGGTCTTCTGACCGGTCTTCTTAACGACTACCATGCCAGGGTCTCGGACGTAGACGACCTGCTGATTCAACGCCCAAAGGCCCTTGGCCATGGTCATTGGTTGAGCCTGGTGAAGCAGCAGAGCAAGGTCTGCCTTTGAGTTGACCACGAGGAAGTCGTCAAGACCGGTCTTTTTGTCTTCCTCCTCGTACACATCTGGGAGGGCAACGTAATACGGCAAAGCCCCACGGTCCATGAGCTCTTCGGTCAACATGTTAATGGCTTGCACGACGTGCTCGTTGCTGCGGAAGTCAGAGTCAAAGACGAGGTACACCGCTCGTCTGGCCCAAACCACACGCTCAAGCTCTCGGATGAAAGGCACGCCTTCCTTTGTGGAGCGGAAGTTGAACACACCACCAAGACCGATGGTGGCAAATCCCTCTCGACAGGCCTTGGCCGCCTTGAGTTCACCCTCAGTGATTAAGAGAGGTTCTCGCCAATCGCTGAGGACTTCGGCCCAAGGCCTTGTGGTGTTCTGGGGAAAATAGGCGCAGACCCCGGTATTCGGCTCTTGGACGTACCTGGTCACCTTACCGCCGCCGGCCTGTTCAAAGCCCACGTGATCCTTCAGATACCTGAGGCGATAGAACGCCGGCCACTTAGGGAGGAACGAAAGCTGCTTTGTGGGGTCCCATGGGTCAAGGTACGGGATCTTCAGCCCAGCTACAGGATTGAAGTGAGCGAAGCAGGTCGTAGAGTTTTCGATGGACTCGAGCTTCAACAGACGAAAGTCGTCATGGTCAAGGCCTGAGGTCTCAAGCTTCAACAAGGCCAGACGATAGGCCTCGGACGAGGCCGCAGGTGTAGTGGTAGAGCGCTTACGTGGGGGCATATGATCATTCCGTTCTCGAGTTCGACTGCTCAGCTCAGCCGCCCTTGACAGCCTCAGCTCTGTCTTAGGTGCCGACGGGCTCCGCGTTCCTTGCTGAGGAGAACGGTGCCGAGGCCAGGTACTGTGACCTGGTGACGAGCAACGTGGGGCCCGCCGGCAAGGGTAGATAAGGCCTTGAGAGAAGGTCTATGTACACAGAAATTTAGAGGCGAACAATGTCAAAGACCTCGATGCGGCCTTCCTCATCATGTTTGCGAACCGCAAATCGACCGACGCCATTGGAAAGCTTAATGCCGATGTATTTCTGAGTCATTTTCGTGAACTTCATTAGCTCAGTCATGCCCTTTATTTCAAAACTGGCTCCGTCTCTTGAAGTTATTCTATACAGCTGAGCCTCTCGTCTTTCAGCAAAGGCCACGGACACCCCAGGATTACGACGCGGGGTTGCAAGAGCAACGGTGATATGTTCTTTGACGACGTCTTGGTGAGCTTCAACAAGTTTAGAAATCAAGTCGCGCTTCGGTTTGGGCAATGCTTTCTCGAGCTCGAGAATGACTTCGTTGAACTTGAGACTAGTGGTCATGAATATCTCCATTGGTCTTGGGCCCTTGCCCGTAGGTCTGAGGACTACGGTACCATGGCGGTCAGACTATGTACACCTTAAATTTTTCCAATGATATTATGCGCCTATGATGGTAATAAGTGTCGTTTAAAGAAGTGCCACCTGAACCATCATTTGTGGGTCTTGGCCCCGCTACACGCTACAGCTACAACCATGCCCCGGCTTCTTAGAAGGACCATCCGACAATAGGATAATAACTATACTTATATCTATATAGTAATCTACTTTTACCTTGCTTTTCTTAGAAGGAAAAGAAAACCCTGTAGCTGTAGCAGATGAGCTATTTGTGGTCTTTGACCACAATTCTTTGGACTTGGCCCTGGTGCCTCCCAATTCACCGCCATGAAAGAGGACCGGCCACACAAACCACAGAGCTATTTCACAAAACTAAGCCAGAACCGGGCAGGGAAGGGCTTCTGGGCACCCAACAATCGTGTTTACAGACGATACCAATTCGTGGTATAGTGGAGACTTCAAGGCATTCTCAAACCACAAGGAAACCACATGGCCGGGAAAAAGCGTGAACCTGTGGACCACATGTCAGCCGTGACGCTGCAAGGCATTCGGCCCCAGGGTCCTCGTGGTGGACCTGGTCTCCATAAGGAGAACCGTCTAACCGACGCTCAGCGCCAAGCACTGGCAGTTAAGGCCGGTGGCATCACGCCCTTGGAATTTGCCGCTTCAGTGCTGCGAGACAAGGACGCCCCCATGGTTGAGAAGCGCTGGGCCGCCGAGCTCCTGATGCCTTACATGCATCGCAAGCTCCCCGTCGCCATTGAGGGCGCCTTCATGCACGGGTCTCCCGCTGAGATGGCCGCCATGCTTCCCAAGCTTGTGGTCAACTTCGTCGAGGCCTCCGAGAAGAAATGACGACTCTCGCCCGCATTGAGAAAAAACCCGACGTTGGTCTCGATGTGCCAGGCGCCTTTCGTGGTCTCTACCGGAACCATCGTTACAAGGTGTTCTACGGCGGTCGCGGTTCCTCCAAGTCCTGGACCATCGCGCGGGTGTTGCTCAGCCTCGCGTACACCAGCAAGGTCCGAGTGCTTTGTGTCCGCGAGTTCCAAACGTCCATCGCGGACTCAGTCCACAAACTGTTGAGCGATCAAATTGAGGCCTTGGGCCTCGGTTCTTTTTTCGCCATCACAAAGAACAGTATTCTTTGCCCGTTGACCGGGTCTGAGTTCCTGTTCAAAGGCCTTCGCCGCAACATCAATGAAATTAAGTCGACTGAGGGCATCGACATCTGCTGGGCTGAAGAAGCCCAGTCGGTATCCGCCGAGTCCTGGCAGATCCTGATCCCCACCATCCGCAAGGAATACTCGGAAATCTGGGTGACCTTTAACCCCGATGACTCTGAGTCCTCGACCTGGAAGCGCTTCGTAATAAACCCGCCGAAGAACGCCCTCGTCGTCAAGGTCAACTTTGATGGGAACCCATGGTTTCCTGAGGTGCTCAATGACGAGCGACTGGATATGTTGGCCAAGGACCCCGATGCCTATGACTGGGTTTGGAACGGCAACTGCCGGACGATCAGCGACGCGGTTATCTTTAAGGGCCGTTACATCGTCGATGATTTCTCTGAGCCCGAAGATGTCAGACCCTACTACGGGGTGGACTGGGGCTTTTCCCAAGACCCGACCGTTATGGTTCGTTGCTACATCCAGGACAACACGCTTTACGTCACCCATGAGGCCTATGGCCGCGGGGTAGAGTTCGAGCAACTCCCTGGTTTCTTCGACTCCGTGCCAAAATCCAGAGAGTGGCCAGTCAAGGCCGATAACGCGAGGCCTGAGACCATCAGCTACGTTCGTCGCCAGGGCTTCAACATTGCTCCCGCCGACAAATGGCCTGGATCGATTGAGGACGGCATTGCCCACCTCAAGGGCTTCACGAAGATCATTATCCACCCGCGCTGCAAACACTTCACTATGGAAGCCGCGCTGTATAAGTACAAGGTCGATCAGAACACCGGTGACGTATTGCCCGTGATCGTCGATGCCAACAACCATCTGTGGGACGCCCTGCGCTACGCTCTGGACGGTTATATCCGCCGCAGCAGCACGGTCGGCGTGTTCGCCAAACTCGGAGCTATGGCGTAATGAGCAGGAAAACCATCAGGAACCGAGGGCGCGGTGCTGGGACCAAGACGCACGATGGGTTCACCAACTTCCAAGCTCGCGTGGGTCTTGGGGCTGACAACTTGGCGTCTCAGGCCAACTATAGCTTCAACTACGTCACCCGCAATCGCCAGCAACTCGAAGCGATGTACCGCGGCTCATGGTTGATTGGCCAAGCGGTGGATGCCCCAGCCGAAGACATGACCCGCGCGGGTATCGACATCCAGGCCCAACTTCCGCCGGCCCAGATCGAATTGCTTCAGTCAGCGCTGATGGAGAAAGTGTGGGACGGCGTTGCCAACACAATTCGTTGGTCTCGGCTGTTTGGCGGCGCGATCGGTGTCTTCCTCATCGAAAACCAGAGCATGGCCGAGCCCCTTCGCACTGACAGCATCAAGAAGGGTCAGTTCAAAGGCATGTTGGTTCTTGACCGGTGGATGGTTCAAGTCGACGTCAACGACCTGGTCACGGATTACGGCCCTCATCTGGGTAAGCCCAAGTTCTACGATGTTGTGGCCGACGCTCCAGGTCTTCCTCGTGAGAAGATCCATTACAGCCGCGTCGTCCGCTTCGAGGGCCTTGACCTGCCCTACTTCCAGAAGCTCGGTGAGATGCTTTGGGGTGAGAGCGTGGTCGAGCGCATTTACGACCGGCTCGTCGCCTTTGACTCTACGACGCTTGGCGCCGCGCAGTTGGTTTACCGCGCCCACCTACGAACCCTGAAGGTCAAGTCACTGCGCGAGACCGTGGCGATGGGCGGTCCTGCCCTCAACGGCCTACTCAAACAGATGGAAATGATGAGGTCCATGCAGTCCAACGAGAGCATCACTCTTTTGGACGCCGAAGATGAATTCAGCTCTGAGACCTACACCTTCGCCGGTCTGAGTGACGTGCTCATGCAGATGGGTGAACAGATCTCCGGCGCAGTTGAGGTGCCCCTAGTTCGTTTGTTTGGTCAGTCGCCCGCTGGTTTCAGCACTGGCGAGACCGATTTGACTAACTATTACGAGTCGATCCGTCGTAAGCAAGATACCCGCCTGCGTCAACCCATGGGCGTGATCCTCGACCTGCTGTGCCGCTCAGAGCTTGGGATTGACCCGCCTGCTGACATGACCTTCACCTTCCGCTCCCTCAAGGTGCCGAATGACAAAGAGAAGGCAGACGTTGCTTCCGGTGTCACGACCGCGGTCCAAAGCGCTTGGGAGTCTGGTCTTGTCACTCAGGACGTGGCTCTCAAAGAGCTGCGGCAGTCGTCACGCCAGACCGGCATTTGGACGAACATCACCGATGAGGACATCACAGCCGCTAAAGGTGCTCCTCCTCCGAACGCTGAACAGGCCATGGGCAGCGAGGAGGAAGGTGCCGGTGACGCTGGGCAACCTGTTGGGATCCAGGAAGCTCAGCGTCACCTCGGTAGCATCAAGGACGAGGCGATGCCAGATGACGGCGAAGCGCCGAGGTCTATGACTAAGCTCGACTACCAGGGTCTCCCTCTCGTCATTGAGACGGGCAAGGGCGAGGTTCGTAAGGCCCGCGACGGTTCCTGGCAGGCCAAGATGGCGGCTGACTACGGCTATGTCGAAGGCACCGGTTCAGCTGAGGGCCCTGATGAAGGGATGGATGTCTTCGTCGGTCCTCTTCGCCACAGCCAGAGGGTCTACGTGATCGACCAGGCCAACCTGAGCACGGGCGAGTTCGACGAGCACAAATGCATGCTCGGCTACTTCAACCAGAGCTCGGCGACCAGAGACTATTGCGCCAGTTACCACGATGGCAAGGGCCAAGACCGGATCATGGGGGTTAAGGTGATGACCCTCAAGCAGTTCAAAGATTGGCTGAAGTCCGACGACTGGGCGAAGCCGTTAACCATCAAGACCTCGGAGTGAATGTGATGCCTTTAGAACATGGCAAATCCAAAGCCGCCTTCGGGCACAACATCGGTGCTGAGCTCAAGGCTGGTAAGCCGATGAACCAGGCCGCGGCGATCGCCTATAGCGAAAAGGGCGAAACCAAAGACGCGGCGTCCCGCATCACAGACGCCATGGGAAAGATCAAGGGCACGAAGGACGCGGAAGGTGAGCCCAAGTTTAAGGTCGGCGATAAGGTCAACGCCCCCAGCTATGGGTACAAAGGGATGAAGGTCAAACGAGTCGGGGCGCAGGACGTAATTGGCGGTAAGAAGATGCCTCCCATGTACGTGTGCGGGCCTGTTGGGAATTATGCTGAGCAGTGGTTCAAAGAACGCGAACTGACCAAGGCTGGGGCCGGTGACTCCGCTCCCTGCGCCATGACCCGAGCCCGTGACGCCATGGCCAAGATCACGAAGGACGCGGAGGAGTTCAGCTCCTGGGTCACGTCGCAGGTGAAGAAGCCCATTGATGGATCGCGGCTGGAATACGCCAAGAAACTGGCTCCGCTGGAGCCGTACAAAGACTTGGCGATTGCTCGGCTCAAGAGCGGTGGTTACGTCGTCTGCAACGGGTCAAACGACCACTCCACGATCGAGAAGCTGAAAAACGCTGGGTACGATTGCACCAGCGTTCTCCGGTGTGACGCTACCGCGAGCCAGTCGCCCCAGGCATACCGGGCGATTATCAACAATAACTTCAAGCGCGTGACGATCTAACCCATGCCCCTCACTCTCACGCGTGACGCTAAGACTCAACGAGCCGACTTCCAACGTGCGAAGGGCCTGGAACTGCGTTACGCGCGAGAGTTGAGGCGGGTCGCCCACGAGATTGGCCGAATTGTCAAGGGCTTCCCGGTCGGAACTGCTGAGTCATCCGAAAAAATCAGTCAGGTTTTGGAGCGGTATTCAGAGGTGCTGAAGCCTTGGGCTGAGTCAGTTGCAGGTCGACTCGTTGCTGAGCTCGACCACCAAGACCGCCGCTCTTGGAAAGCTCAGACCAAAGGTCTCTCTAATGCTCTACGTGCTGAGCTCGACAAGGAAGTCAGCGGTCAGAACCTGAGGGCACTGCTTGAACAGCACGTGGACCTGATCACCAGCCTCCCCATTGAGGCAGCGCAGCGAGTGCACAAGCTCACGATCGAGGGCCTGACCAACTCTACTCGGGCTGCAGAGGTTGCCAAAGAGATTTTAGAGACTGGCCACGTCACCGCGAGTCGGGCAACGCTGATTGCCAGGACAGAGACTGGACGGACTCAGACCTCACTCATGCAAGCTCGGGCCCAGGGCATCGGGTCTCCGGGCTACATCTGGCGCACGTCATCGGATAACGATGTCAGACCGTCCCACAAGAAAATGGCAGGGCAGTTCGTTCGTTGGGACAGCCCACCAACGCTTGACAAGTTGACTGGGCATGCCGGCTGCATCCCAAATTGCCGGTGCTACCCAGAGCCGGTCATTCCAGAGGAGTTGTAAATGACTACCCACATCCACGTCCACACTACTGATGACTCTGAACGCTGGATCACCATGACAGGCTCGCACGTGTTGGTGAACGGAGCCGGGAAAGTGATAGCTGGCGCGGGTGGCCGGCTAAGTTCAAAATCTAAGACGACTGCACCGCGGACCCAAGCCTCAGAGCCGAAAAACCAGAAAACTGCCGCGAAAAATGAATTGTCGAAATCAAATAAAGAGGCGCTAGAAGCATATACGCTGGCCGGCTCGTATCCGATTAATGATTATTTGAGAAACGGCACCGCCGTGGAAAAAGGTAAATACTCCTCTGGGACACCAATACGGAATTCAAAAGACCTAAAAAATAACATCGCTGCGCTTGATGATGCTTTTTCCAAAGCCAGCCTCCAAAATGACACGACTGTTTATCGCGGGGTTGATAACGAAGCCTGGGCAAAAATCGTCGCGCAAGCTAAAACTGGTGAGGTAAGCGACGCAGGGTTCATGTCTACCACAACCAACAAGTCTAGCGTCACTGGGTCCTCTTTAACTCATTGGATGACGATCCAAGTGCCAAAAGGATCAAAGGCTATTCCCCTAGACGGTGAAGTAAAGAACCGAACGAAAAATGAAATCCTTTTGGATAAAGGATCAAAATTCAAGGTTCTGAAACTGACCAAAAATTCTTGTGTGTTGGAGCTACTATAATGGAACAAGGATGCTGCGGATGTAAGCATGCGGCTGGTCCAGTGGACAGTGCGCCGTGTGAGAAGTGCTTCGATGTGGATGAAGGCTGGCCTGGGTTTGAGGCGCCAAATGTAAACACCACAACGCCTCCTGAATGACGGGTATTTTGCCTTTACTCACTAGCACTGGCCACTCTGTCGGTCTAGTGAGTAATTATTGGTTTGGCGCCAAATAATAGTGTACATACCACACCAATTATGGTATACCCAGCGGCGCCATACCCCTACGGATGGGCAATAGACCTTGGAGGGTCGGAATGAAGTTTTACAGCAAGGGTTCATTCGGCTCCAAGCGTGCATTCACGCCCGAAGGTTTCCTTATCTGCTACGATGTGCCAATCGCCAGCACGGCCCTGATGCTCTACGCCGAGGGCGAAATTCCGGTTGACGCGGGGAAGGATGGTCTGATCCGCGTGACCCGCACTCCTGAAGAGCTATTTAGCCCGGCGACGATCGCGTCGTTCGAAGGCAAAGCCTCGGTCAACGACCATCCCGAGGAAGACGTCACCCCAGAGAATTGGAAGGAACTTTCCGTCGGCCACGTCCAGAACGTGCGTCGCGGAGAGGGTGAGCTCGAGGATTGCCTGCTGGCCGACCTCGTGATCACAGACCTGCAAGCCATCAAGGACATCGAGGATGGTAAGCGTGAAGTATCATGCGGCTACGACGCTGACTATGAGCAGCTGAGTGCCGGTGTCGGCCAGCAGCATAATATCATCGGAAACCATGTCGCACTCGTTGAAAAAGGCCGCTGTGGTCCTCGATGCGCAATTGGAGATAAAGCAATGGCAGTCAAGAAGGTTACGCTGCGCGACCGTGTCCGCGCCCTGATCAAGGGCAAGGACGCTGAAGGCGTGGAGAAACTGATGGAAGATGCTGGGATCGATCTCGGCGAGGTCCATGACGAGGAAGGCTCGGTCGAAGCCGGCCGTGGTGACACCCACGTCCATGTCCACCTCGGCGCCAAGGCCGAGGAAGCTCCGGCGTCTGACGCGGATGAAACCGAGCGTCCCGACGCTGGTGGATCCGACGTCGACTCTCGCTTTGAAGCGATCGAAAACACCCTGGCAGACCTGGCCGAGGCCGTGGCCAAACTGGCCAACTCCGAGTCGGCCGAGGACGACGAAGAAGAAAGCGATGAGGTCCTCGGCGAGGACGCAGAGGTCGTGGGCGAAGGCCGTGGTGAAGGCCGTGGTGAAGAAGGTGAGGGCGGTGAAATCCTCGGCGAAGACAAGGCCAGGGACAAGGGCCGTGACGCTGCCATGGGCACTCTGTCGACCGAGGCCCGCAACACCTTCTCGCGAGCCGAAATCCTGGTGCCTGGCATTAAGTTCCCGACCGTCGACAGCAAGAACCCCAAGAAGACCCGCGACGCCCTGTGCAAGTTCCGCAAGAACGCCCTGAAGAAGGCGTGGGCCGTCGGTGGCAAGAGCCGCGACGCCATCAGCTCGGTGTTGGCCGGCAATAAGCTCGACCTGCGCACCGCCACTTGTGACTCAGTCGCCGTTTTGTTCAACGGCGCGGCTGCCGTGGCCGGCAAGCAGAACAGCCCCGTGATCCGTAAAGACCTCGGCGGCAACGTGGGCATCGGCCCGAAGAACGTCGCCGACATCAACGCCCAGAACCGCGCGTTCTGGAAGCACAAGTAAGGAGCTCAAGCAATGGTTGCTTTCACCTACCGCATGCCGGCCGGCATTCCCGGCGCCGTGACCCGGTCCTCGGCCGCCACGATCGAAGCCCGTCCTTTGGACCCCACCAACTATCCGACCACCTTCGGCGTTGCCGTCGCCATCGACGCCACGACCTTGGCTCTTCGCTCCATCACCACCGGCGACGTGGCTGAGGCGGTCTACGGCATCTACGTCCGCCCGTTCCCGACCACCGGCAACGGCACCGACGGCCTGGGTACCTCGACTCCGCCCTCCTCCGGCATCGGCAACGTTCTGCGCCGCGGCTACATCACCGTCAAGCTCAACGGCGCCACGGCGTCCCAGCTCAACGGCGCTGTGTATGTCCGCGTCGCCGCTGCGGCCACCGGCAAGCCGATTGGTGGGTTCGAAGCCGCGGCCGACAGCACCAACACCATTCTGCTGACCAACGCCATCTACACCGGTCCTGCCGATGCCAACGGCAACACCGAAATCGCCTTCAACATCTAAGCGGGAGACCTCGCAAATGCACACCCCGAAAAAGCCCGGTCTGATCCGCGCCCGAACCCGCGACGCCTTCACGACCTTTGACGCTCGGACCGTCGACAGTACCGGTTCATTCCTGATCGGCGAACTTGAGCGCCTCGACCAGAAGCTCCACGAGCCGCTGGTCAGCGTGACCTGGAGCCGAGACATCGACCTGCGCTCCGACGTGAGCATGGCCGATGAATACAGCTCATTCACCAACTCCTCGTTTGCCGCGGCTGGCGGCATGGCCCCTGGTGGCAAGAGCTGGATTGGCAAGGACAGCAACGCCATCACCTCGATGGCCCTGGACATCGGCAAGACCACCAACCCCCTGTACCTCTGGGGCCAGGAAATCAGCTTCACCGTGCCCGAGCTCGCGTCCGCCCAGAAGTTGGGCCGCCCGATCGACGTGCAGAAATACAATGCCCTGAAGCTGAAGCACAACATGGACGTGGACGAGCAGGTCTACATCGGTGACTCGACGCTCAGTGCTTACGGCTTGCTGAACTCCCCGCTGGTGACCGCCTCGAACGTGGTGGCCAACGGTTCCGGCCACACCACCTGGGCTCAGAAGATCGCCGACGACACGTCGGGTGGCAGCACTGCGGCCGACGAAATCCTGAACGACGTCAACACCCTGGTCAACGCCGCCTGGGCCGCTTCCGGCTGGGCCATCATCCCCGAGAAGCTCTTGCTGCCCCCGACCCAGTTCTCGCTGCTCGTCAGCAAGAAGGTCAGCACCGCCGGCAATATCTCCATCATGCAGTTCCTGAAGGAAAACAATCTGCTGAAGACCGGCCAGGGCCGTGATCTTGACATCCAGCCGTGCAAGTGGCTGGTCGGCCGTGGCGCTTCCGGCGCCGATCGCATGATCGCCTACACTCAGGAAGAAGACCGTGTGCGGTTCCCCCTGGTCCCGCTGCAGCGCACTCCGGTCGAATATCGCTCGATCTACCAGCTGACCACCTACTTCGGTCGCCTGGGTTGCGTCGAGTTCGTCTACCCCGAAACCGTTCAGTACGCCGACGGCATCTAAGGTGCGTTGGGGAGGATCTCAGGTCCTCCCCGCGAACCGATCCCAGGAGAGATGAAGATGAGCAAAGTTCTCGTGAATGTTCCGGTCGGCGGGATTACGATCACCGGCAACGACGGAAAGCAGATTAAGATCCCCGCAGGGATCTCGCCTCTGGACAAGGGCCTGACCGAGCATTGGTATTTCGAAGCTGCCGGTGGCGTCGTGCTCGGTGAGGCTCCGGATGACGACGACGATGCCGTCGAACTGGCCGAAGACGTCGCCGAGCTCGAGGACGCTGAAGCCAAGAATGACGCCGAAGGCGCCGCCAAAGCTCAGGCCAAGATCGACGCCGTCAAGAGCAAGAGCAAGAAGGGCTAGGGCCATGCTGACCGCCGCCACGTTCCGAGACCTATATCCTGAGTTCACCGACCCCACCGTCTACACAGACGCCGCGATAACCCAGTGGCTCTATGTGGCGTCCATTCAGCTGAACGTGACACGTTGGGCTGAGCTGCTGGACGTCGGTGCCGGGTTGTTTGTGGCTCATCAATTGGCTCTTTCAGCTCCGAACGTGGCGTCCGGCGCTAGTGGCTCTGTTCCAGGTCAGTCATCTGGTCCTATCGCCTCTAAGTCTGTCGGCCCTGTCAGCGTCAGTTACGACACCGGGGCAGGCATGATTGACGGAGCCGGTAACTGGAACCTGACCAACTACGGAACCAGGTTCATTCAGTATGCCCGCATGGTCGGCGCCGGCGCGTTGGTGGTGTAGAATGGCAAAGAACGGAACTACCGTAACCAAGGATAACGTCGACAAAGTCCTGAAGAGCATTCAGGATCTCGTCGGACGCGTTGTCATGGTCGGTGTTCCGTCGGAGAACGATGACCGAGAAGAGTCTGGCGGCCCCAATAACGCGATGATCGCCTACGTCCAAGAAACTGGTGCTCCTGAGCTTGGGATCCCAGCTCGCCCGTTCTTGGTTCCGGGTGTCAAAGAAGCCCAGGCCAAGATCGCTACTTGCTTGCGAGGTGGCGCAGAGGCCCTGCTGAGTTCCGATGAGGGACGAGCTACCAGCGCTTTGAGCGCGGCCGGCATGACTGCAGTTTCGTCAGTCCGCCGCGTAATCCAGAACGGCGACTTCGAGGCGCTGAAGCCGGCGACCATCGCCGCCAGAGCCAGGGCCCGCGGAACTGCCTCGCGTCGTAAGAGCGAGAAGAAATATCTTCAGATGGTCAGTGACGGAATTGCCCCAGACCAGGCGCAAGATGCCGCTGGGATTAGGCCGTTGGTCAACACCGGCCAGATGCGCAACTCAGTCACCTACGTCCTTCGGAGGCGCACCAAATGATTGACGTTGGCGATATCGTCCAAGATCCTGATTTTGCCTCCACGGTCGTTGTCACTCGACGCGCCTCTGTCATCGGTGATGACGGTGTTGGTAGTGTGGTCGAGAGCACGTTTGAGCTCATTGGTACGGTCGCCACTGAGGGCAATCCAATGGTGCTCGAAGCTGAGTATGTCCACTCACAGGACAACGTCACCATCTACACCAAGACAAAGCTTCTTGACGCGGCCACCGGCTTCCAAGCTGACAACATCGCGTGGGGAGGCAGCACGTACCTAGTCCGCAAGGTAACCAACTTGTCGCACTTTGGGTTTTATCAGGCCGAGTGTGACATGATCAACCTGACGAGTGCTCCGTGATGCCAAGCAACGTCGCAGGCTTTCTCACTCCCATAGACGCCAATCCTCCCCTTGAGGACGCTAATCTGGTCGCTCTGTTCCAGCGTCTTATCGTTGGACTGACCGGTCTTGATGGAACCATGGTCCGCCCTCGTTGGCAGGTGACGCTCCCGTCTCCTCCGAGCAACAGCACGACCTGGGTGTCGCTCGGAATTTCGCATCGCCGCGGTGACACCAATGCCTTCGTCAAACATGATCCTACTCTGAATGGCGGCGATGGCGCCGATGTCGTGTCTAGACAGGAGGAGCTGGAAATCCTCTGCAGCATCTACGGTCCTTCAGCCGATGACACGTACAGCTTAATCCGTGACGGGCTCAGTGTTGGCCAGAACCTCGACACCCTGAGGGCTGCCAAGGTGTCGCTGATTGAAGTCGAAGGTGCTCGTGGGGCGTCGGTCTTGCTCAACACGCTCTGGTATTACAGGCTCGATATGACCTTCCGTGTTCGGCGCTTGATTGAGCGCACCTATCCAGTCCTAACCATTCTCGCCGCCGACCTCGTGGCTTATCCGCAGAACGAGATAGACACCCCGAGTGTCCCCGTCACAGTCAGTCAATAAGGGTACATGACAATGGCAAACGCGCTTCCCATTTCTCGGCTCATCCAGGTTGGTGTTGTTCTGACGCCCCAGGCTGCGCAGATGCAAAACCTCAATACACTTCTGGTTCTCGGCTCATCGAATGTCATCGATACCTCTGAGCGGATCCGCAATTATTCGAGTCTGCCTGAGGTCGCCTCTGATTTTGGCAACGCCTCCCCTGAATACTACGCGGCGGTCGACTACTTCGGCCAGAGCCCTCAGCCGACCTCACTGAGCATCGGGCGCTGGGCCAAGACGGCCTCGAGCGGTCAACTTGTGGGATCGACGCTCTCCACCGCCCAGCAGGCGCTGTCTGTCTGGACTGCCGTCACCTCAGGCGGTTTCGAGGTCACGATCGACGGTGGCTCTGCTCAGAACGTCACCAGTCTGAACTTCTCCAACGTGACCAACCTGAACGGCGTGGCTTCTGTCATCAATGCCGTGTTGACCGGCGCAGTCGTCACCTGGAACTCGAACTTCAGTCAGTTCATCATCACGTCGAACTCGACCGGCACGACTTCGGCCGTCGGCTTTGCGATCGCCCCCACCTCCGGCACCGACATTTCTGGAATGCTCGGCCTGACGGTCGGCTCCTCTGGCTCATATTCTGTCCCCGGCATCGCAGCTGAAACCGCCATTTCTGCCGTGACTACCTTTGACGCCAACTTTGGGCAGTCGTGGTATGCCCTGTTCATCTGCGGCGCGTCTGACAGTGACCACCAAGCGGTGGGCGCCTATATCGAGGCCTCGAACACCCGCCACTTGTACGGCATCAGTACTCAGGAAGCGGGAGTGCTCACCTCGTCCAGCACCACTGACATCGCCTACGTGATGAAGTCTCTCGGGTACAATAAGACCCTGGTGCAGTTCAGCTCGTCCTCCGCGTATGCCGTTTGCTCGCTGCTCGGACGCGCGATCGTCGTCGATTATAACGGCAACAGCACCGCCATCACGCTGATGTACAAGGCCGAGCCTGGTGTCATTGCTGAGACCTTGAACACGACTCAGATGAGCGCGCTCGAAAGCAAGAACTGTAACGTGTACGTCGCTTACGACAACGACACCACGATCATCGAACCGGGCAAGGTGGCGTCTGGGCAGTTCATTGACACGATCACCGACGTCGATTGGTTTGTCTCTGATCTTCAGACTACCCTCTTCAATGTGCTGTACACCAGCCCCACGAAGATCCCTCAGACCGACGCCGGCAATCATGTGCTGCTGACGAATATCGAGCAGGTCTGCGGCCAGGCTATTACCAATGGAACCGGGGCCCCCGGGCAGTGGAACAGCGCCGGCTTTGGTACCCTCAACCAAGGCGACTTCCTGCCCAAGGGCTTCTACGTCTATGCCCCTCCGATTTCGTCTCAGTCTCAGGCCGACCGCGCGGCCCGCATCTCGGTACCCTTCCAGGTTGCCTTGAAGCTTGCCGGCGCCATTCATGATGTCGTCGTCGGTGTTGTGGTCAACCAGTAATTCAGGAGCTTTGAACCATGTCGTATTCCTACTCGTTCCTTGATTTCAACTGCGCCCTTGTCGGGCCTGGGGGCATGGTGAACCTCGGCGCCGGCTCTGCTGCTGACGGTGAGGGCATCACGTTTTCGCCGACCGAAGAAGTCAACAAGATGGACATCGGCGCTGACGGCAACGGTATGCATACCCTTAAGGCCAATAAGTCTGGCAAGATCACTGTCAGGCTGCTGAAAAATTCTCCGAACAACGCGCTTCTCTCCGCAATGTACGCCTTCCAGACCGCGTCGTCGTCGGCCCACGGTCAAAACATCATCTCCGGCGCCGGTCTTGTCTCGGGCGACGCCGTCACTTGCCAGCAGGTCGCGTTCCGCAAGGCCCCAGACATCGTCTACGCGACCGAGGGCAAGCCTGTAGAGTGGGAATTCGACGCCATCACTATCGACCGTTCTCTGGGCGCCGGAGTCTAAACCATGATCGAGTTCCCCATCAACGGAGTTGAGTACCGCGCCGGCAACATGGACGTGTTCACGCAGTTCCATGTCTCTCGGCGCCTCCCCGCGCTGCTGGTGGGGAACATCGTGACCCGTCCGAAGGCCGTGGAGCCGGAAGAAGTCGTCTTCATGTACACCATGGCGTTCCGCGGAATGGAGAACGAAGACGCTGAGTTCATCCTCCGTACCTGCCTTGGTGTTGTCTATAGGAAGCAGGATACTGGCTGGGCTCCGGTCCAGGCCAAGGGAGGCGGTCTGATGTTCAGCGACATCAGCATGGACACTATGATCATGCTGGTAGACGCCGTCATTGTGGACAACCTGTCGCGTTTTATGCCCGCCCCGCAGCCCCTGCCTACGGACGAGCCGAAGCTGCAGGAATAGATCTGGTTTCACTGCCGGATAACGAGGGTTGGGTTCTTCGTCCGGTGCTGCGGGGCATGTGTTTGTATGAGAGCTTGGTTAATGGTACCTTGGGCCTTCATGACGTCGCCAGAATGAACGACATGTTGGACGCCCAAGACGAGAATACCAGAAGATGGAATGCCGCGCATGAGCAGTAACTCTGACGTCATCAAGGAATTTCTGGTTAGCCTTGGGTACAAGGTTGATGCCGACGCCCTTGCCAAGTTTAAGGGAGGCCTTGCTGACGCCACTGCCGCTGCTCTCAAGGTCGGCGCCGCTGCCACTGCTTCGGCGGTGGCGGTTGAGCAGATGGTCAAAAGCATCTCCTACGATATGACGAACCTCTATTACGCTTCTCAGCTGACCGGGGCATCCGCCACAAATATCACTTCGATCGGCAACGCGCTCGAGAGGTCTGGCTCTTCTGGCGACGAGGCCGCAGCCGCCGTGAAGCGCTTGAAGATGGCCCTCGCCGGCAACCCTGGGAAAGAGGCGTGGCTCCATGGCCTGATCGGAGACCCAGAGGGCAAGATCACCGACACTGGCGACCAGCTGCTGGCACTCGTCAAAAAGCTCAAAGAGATGCCTCTGTACGCTGCTATCCCTATTGCCTCGCAGTTTGGTATGGGCCCTGAGGACCTGATGTACCTCGAGAACAATCTAGAGAAGATCACTCACGACACCGACGAGTACAAAAAACATCTGCATGACGCCGGCGTCGAGCTCGACGGGCCTGGTGGTTTAACCGCTCTGTCACGAGAGTTTATGGACGCCTTGAAGCAGCTCGACGGCGACCTGGCGATCACCGGTGACAAGTTTGCCGCGCACCTGGTAAAGCCTCTCACCGACGTTGTCCATTGGATCGACGAGGTCATTCAGAGGTTCAACCAACTCGGTAAGGGTGACACGGCCCTTGATCACATGTTTCAGATGCTAGAACGCTGGGACAAGGCGCACGGCGGAGCTCCGGCGCTTATTGGTACTGTCGCGGCTGGCGCCGTCGGTGGCAAATTGGCCGCTTCTGCAGCAGCGGTGGCAGCCCGTTCAGTTTTCGGCCGCGGCGCTGCTGCCGGCCCAGGTTTGTTATCGCGCAGTCTTGGCCTAATTGGCCGTCTCAATCCTTGGGTTCTCGGCGCTTCCCTCGCGCTTGTACCGTCACAAGGAGCTGGTGAGTCTGAGCTTGAGTGGGAGCGCCAGAACATGGCAGCCATTCGTGCGAAGCGGGCTGGCACCTCGTCGCAGGATAGCGAAAAGGCCGCGTATCTGATGCACCGTTTCCAAGAACTCGGCTGGTCTAAGGCCGCGGCTGCCGGGCTCGTAGGAAACGCAATGCATGAGACCGATGGTACTCTTGACCCGAATACCACAAATTCTATTGGGATGCACGGGATATTCCAATGGGACCATAATCGCCAGAAGATGCTCAAGGAATTTGCAAAAAAGAACGGCTTGAACCCTGACAGCCTTGACGCTCAGATCGAATTTGCTAATTGGGAACTCAACACCACCGAGCGCGGTGCTGGCGATAAGCTGAAAACCGCGGTGTCGTACGGAGATGCCTCTGATATCGTTGGCAGTCAGTTTGAGCGGTACTCCTCGGGCCTATCGGCAGTGAAAGCAGCAGAGGTGGCCGACCAGCGGCGTCGCTTCGCCGGGTCAGCGTTTGACATGCCGTCGACCGGGGGATCAATCACGGTCTCCAGCAATACCACAATCTCTGTCGAGGCGGGTAAAGACGCGCGCGAGACGGCAGACCGCGTAAGCTCCGTCCAAGACCAGCATGCGAAAACGTTGGCCTCGACTCTTGTTCGTAATTCCACGGCCTTCGGCAACTTCACGCCAATCCCCACGGGAGCAAACTGAGATGGGAACTCCAGTCCTTGGGTTTGCCACCGGCGCCGCGAGCATGGTGCTGCAGAATATCCTGCTGCGCAGCACCCAGCGTAATATTGGTGGCCTCGTCGCTCAGGTCACGCTTGAAGAAGAGCACTACGACGAGCTGGAAATCACCAGCCGCCCGGTCGAGTACGGCGCCGTCGTGTCGGACCATTGCTTCATGCGGCCAGCCCGGTTGACCATTCGCTGCGGTTTCTCTGAGAGCCCGAGTCCTCAAAGCTTGCTAGCGGGCCTCGGGTCTGTCGTCACGGGGACGATCGCCGGTGCTGAGGGCCTGCTCAATGGCCCCTCGACCGAGATGCAAGACACCTACACGAAGTTCCGCGCACTGCAGGCGAGCGGTGCGCCGTTTGATATTGTGACAGGCAAGCGTGTCTACAACAACATGCTTATCACCAGCCTTTCGACGACGACGACTGACAAGACCGAGCACGGGCTGATCCTCGTCGTCTCGTGCAGGCAGGTGCTAATCGCTTATACCCAGGTCATTAACACCGGCGCCACGGCCAACGCCGCTGATCAGCAGACAACTCCGCCGCCGACTGCGCAAGCCGGAACAAAGTCTGCTCAGCCTGTGGGGAACGCGCAATGACCACGACCGCTTACGAGGTCCCGCTTGCAGCTACTCCGCAGCAGTTCTACATCACGCTGGGCGGTGTGCAGTACCAGCTGACCACCGCTTGGAACTGGCCTGGACAGGTCTGGCAGCTCACGATTGCCACCGCAGCCGGTGTGACGATCCTCGACAACATCCCGCTGGTCACTGGCTGTGACCTGCTGGCGCAGTACGCCTACCTTGAGCTTGGTGGTCAGCTGATCGCGTTCACTGACAACGACCTGTCGCAGCCTCCGACGTTCAGCGCCCTGGGGACCTCAGGGCATCTCTATTTCCAGGTGGTGTCATGACCGCCGCGCCCCAGCGCCTCTTCGGCCGTAAGGCTGGTTTGCTGCTGTCGTCTGAGACCCAAGCGCTTGACCTGTCGGAGCTGGAGTTCAGCTTCCACACCCATGCGCCCGACAGTGAGACCCCATTCCACGCCGAAATCCGGGTCTACAACCTGAGCCAGGAGCATGTCAACCTGGTGACGGGCGAGTTCAACAAGGTCTCTGTCCAGGGCGGTTACGTCGGCGACGGGAACTACGGCGAGGTGTTCACCGGCACCGTCAAACAGTACCACTCTGGCCGTGAAGGCGTCGACACGTACCTCGACATCTTCGCGACCGACGGTGACCTGCTACATAACTTCGGTATCATCAATACCACTCTGGCTGCTGGCAGCACCTACGGTACACAGCTCAACGCCCTGAACCAAGCTGCGGCTCCGTATGGTGCCAAGGTGGCTCCCGGGTCTGCGGCTCCTCCTGGCGGGATCCTCCCTCGCGGGAAGGTGCTGTGCGGCATGATCAGGGACTATGCAAGTGAGTACGCGGCAACAACCGGGCAGTCATGGTTCATCGAGAACGGAGTCATCCACACAGTCCCGCTGACCGGCTATCGCGCTGGTGAAGCCGTGGTGCTGACGACCCAGACCGGGCTCCTTGGCCGTCCGGAGCAGACCAATGGTGGTGTCCTGGCTACCTGCCTGATGAACCCCAAGCTGCGCACCGGGTGCCTTGTCAAGATCGACAACAAGTCGATCAACAAGACCATCGCCGCAAAGGGTAACCCGTTCAATATCCCGTACAACCAGCTGGCCGCAATCGAGCCGGTCCAAGGTGACAACGCCGTAGATACGCAGTTCTTGGCCCAGATTGCCGCGGACGGGCTCTACAAGGTCCTGGTGGTCGAGCACTCTGGCGACACGCGTGGCCATGCTTGGCAGACCGACTTGACCTGCATTGCCCTCAACGCCTCGAACAACTCAGTCAGCCCTTACACAGTAGGAGCACAGTATGGATCCTCGTGAGCGCATTGCTGACCCGCTACAGGCGCTTCGCTCGTTCATGCGCGGCCAGGAGGCGAGCCTGTGGACTGCACTTCCTGGAACGGTTCAGAGCTTCAACGCGACGGCCATGACCGTGGTTGTCCAGCCGACGATCCAGGTGCCTATCCGCCTGCCGCAGGGTGGGTCACAGTGGATCACGCTGCCGCTGCTGGTCGACGTCCCGGTGTTCTTCCCACACGGCGGCGGGCACACCCTGACCTTCCCAGTTGCGAATGGTGATGAGTGCTTGGTGGTCTTCTCGACGCTGTGCATCGATAATTGGTGGTTGTCTGGGACCTCGGCCTCGGTACCTGCGCGGACTCAAGCTGAGCTTCGTCTCCATGACCTGTCGGACGGGTTTGCGTTTGTCGGGTTTAATTCACAGCCTCATGTGATCGGAAACATCTCCACCGACTCAGTCCAGCTCCGCGCGGATGACGGCTCGACGGTCATCGACCTGAACGCCGGCGCCATGACCGTCACGGTGACGGCACCCGTAAGCGTGACCCTTAACACGCCCATCACCCACTGCACTGGCGCCATGATCGTCGACGGCCTATTCACCTACAAGAGTGGAATGGTCGGCTCTGGAGGGTCAACGTCGGCCCAGATCACTGGCAACATCGTTGTTACCAGCGGTAACGTCTCCGCGGATGGGATTGACTTGAAGACACACGTGCACACAGGCGTTCAGTCTGGTGGCACTTCTGGAGGACCCACGGGATGAGGTACCGAGCTCTAGATGTCAACGGCGATTACACACTCGGCCAAGGAAGTGCCAACTTCCTTGTGAACAGCCCCGAGGCCGTGGGCCAGTTGATCCTGACCCGCCTTAAGCTCTTCACTGGCGAGTGGTTCCTGGATACCACCGAGGGCACCCCTTACTACCAGAACATTCTTGGCAAGGGCACGCAGGGTTCATACGAT